>Ga0207420_1000523_pt1 | contig 35158 bp, 41 predicted proteins | sample ThiBio_inoc_biof_FD_183941 | JGI IMG/M metagenome (GOLD analysis project Ga0207420, IMG submission 183941) | Wastewater bioreactor microbial communities from Cape Town, South Africa - Thiocy_inoc_biof (SPAdes) | ecosystem: Engineered > Bioremediation > Thiocyanate > Unclassified | place: South...
AGTCGCGCAGGAGTTGCGCGGCGTTGCGGTCGCGGTTTTTGGCCGCAGCGGAGAACTCGGTTTTCAAGGATTCATCGACCCGAAAGGTAAAGGTTGCCTCGCTCATGATGTTACCCTTATGTGTTACACAGTATGTGCATGGTAGCACATTGCCCGGTGCACGGCAAAGCGAAATCGAGGGGCGTCTAGTGCAGACGCAGGCCGAAGCCGCTGAGCTTGCCGCCGCCGGCGAAGCGATCGAGGTCGAGCGCGATGCGCTGGCCGAGCAGGTTGCGGATCTCACCCGCGAGCGTGACACCTTGGCAGGCAAGGCCGAGCAACAAGCCTCCGACCTGGTCGACCAGGCGCAGCGCATCGAACGCGAGCAACAGGCCGCCGAATCGGCGCGGGTGGAACTGGCAACGGCTCGACTCAAGATCGAGGCCCAGGCCGAGCGGCAGACCGATCAGGCCACAGAAATCGAGCGCTTGCGCGCAGCACTGGAGGCCAGCCAGCAAGCCCGCACCGCCGCCGAGCAACAAGCAGCCGTCTTGGGTGCAAAGCTGGAAGGCGTCACGACCCAGCTCGCGCACCAGACAGAGGCCAATGGAGAGGCCCGGAAGCTGGCCGCACAGGAGGCCCACCGCGCAGCCGAGCGCATGACGCAGGCCCAGGCTGAGCGCGACGAAGCGCGCAAGGCTGCCGCCGCCGCCCGCGAACAGGCGGCGCGCCTGGCCGGACAACTTGAAGCCTTTACAGCCGCACAGAAGGTCATGCCAGAAGGGCAACCAGCAGTAGCGCCAAAGACAACCAAGACCAAGAAGGCGGAATGAGCGGATGGCGGGTCAGGTGCCGTAGGGGTGGCTGGCGCGGCCCGCAGCCGAAGGCGAGGACACGGGCCACCCTGAAGGGCGAAGCGAACACTTGACGCGACAGGAGCGGCCCAAGCCTATCGGCAAGGGGGTAGGTCAAGGGCAACGCCCGCTGCGCCTGCCCCCGCTGCCAGTCGGGCAAGAACCGACGCGGGAAGTCCTGAAACCGAAGCGGTTTCAGGTCAAGCCCGCAGGGCGCGAAGCTGATGGCAAAGACCGGGCAACTGCCCGGCCTGTTGATCCATAGTTAGGATTTTCGCGGACGCGAAAACTTGACTGACTAATAGTCGTTTTGGAACAGTTTCTTACCAAGGTAGCCAAACCCTAGAATGGCAGCAACGCCACCCCATTTTGTGTACCAGGTCGCCCACCATATTGATACATCGTCAGGGTTGAAAAACGAAGGCCGTTCCTGAGCTGCCCAAAAGTCGAGGGCTGGCCACAGGCACCACCACAGCAGCGCCAAGAGAACAGGCCATAAATTTCCCAGTCTGACCGGATCGAAATCATCCCCAAATTTCCAAGACATCCAAGCCACGACGACCAGAACAACTAGGCGACCAAACACCGCGCCGCCGGTACTCATGTCAAAACCAAAGAAGGTTGAGAATTTCCAAATGGTGACGGCAACCGCCGCGACGATTGCAGCGATGGTCAAAAGAATCCAACTGTTGTCAGTGTTGTCGTTATTCATATGCTCGCCTATTCAAAAGCCCGATTCACATCGGGCATGCTCACGTATTCAACTTTGATGCGGGCGATTTCATCGCCCGGAATTTTTAAGAAGCCTTCCAGATCGGGCAGCCCCATAACCTCCGAAGCCAGTACAGCCGATTGCCGAACAACTTGCGTTGACATGCTTTGGCTCTCGCTTGACCCTTGATTATTGGTGCTGAATGAGTCGTTTATTTGTGTGCGCTCGATCTCCTGCTCGCCCAGCTCGTGTTCCATGTTCTTGGCGGTTTCGGAGTCGCCAGCGCGAAGGATGCACTTCACGGAGGTATTGGCGATCAAGGTTTGCGCCTCGTCACGCCCGTAGGTTGTCCGAAGCTGGGAGACGGTTTGCAGGCCCAGGACGCAGCGCCCGCCATACTTGCGTAGCTTCGTGAGGCCAGCGCGAAGGCTGGTCACTTTCCCCAGACTGTCCACTTCGTCCATGATGTACCACAAGCCGCGCTCTTGGTTCTCGCTCAAGCTCAAGCCCTCGACCAACGCCATTTCGAGGAAGGTAGCAACAAGGTTGCGAAGTAATCCCATCTGATCGTCGCGGTAGGTGATGTAAAGCCAGCCCTCGCGCCACTCGTCTTGTATCCATTGACGGATGGAAAAATCGCCTTCGTCGACCAGGTACTGAAACACCCCAAGATATGTCGAGATGATGCCGCGAGTAGACGCAAGCATTTTGTCATTGCCTTTGGCACATAACGCCGCTGCTGGCGTTCCTTCAAGCAGCCCGCCGAGTTCTTTTTGATCGGCCGTTGTGAGCCAGTACAACAGTCGCTTGATGGATTTCTCACCCTGGCGGTGCATGGCAAGCATGGATTGGGCAATTAGCGTTTGAGCGTAGTGATGCCACTCGGCACCATCCCCTACCCCATCAGGAACAATCGCTTTAGCGATACGTTCGCAGTCGTAATCCGCGCGCACTTCGGCGAACGGCGACCAGGCGACGGATCGTTTGTCGAATGGGTTGATTAGCATGTCCCCAGGCCTGCCGAAGCGGGCATAAAAACCGCCAGCTGGGTCAGCAATCACGGCTCGATTGCCGCGCCTGCGGATGCTTCTTAGCATTCCGTTGATGACTTGGGTTTTGCCTGCGCCGGTGGTGCCGGAGATAAGAAAGTGCTGTGCTTCCAGCATTCGCGGGATGATCACGCCACCAATATTTACTTCGATGTCGTCACCCCCTTTTTTACCTTTATCGTTGCGTGCGTTAAGTTCGTTTGCATTGACAACACGGGCACCCCTGCGCACTTGGTCTTCGCCGTTTCCGTTGTTATCACCCAGCTGGAAATAATGAAAAATATCTGACCAAATACCTGTGATCCAGACAAGCCAGACGTAGGCGGCAAGCGCCATCGTGCCTAGCAATTGATGCCCGGTGTAAAACCAATAAACAGTCATTACTCCAGGAGCAAGCATGGCTAGATTTACAAATAACGCAGGCAAATTCGAGGGGTGAAAATTTTCAGCACCGCGCTGCTTGATGCTCATCAAAAGCCAAGTCACAGGCCCGAGCAAAAAAATAAGCACGACGATCCAGAGGGCAAGATTGATTATTGCGTCCATGTTTTTTCCTTGTGTTTTTGAAGTTGGTTTTCTGGTTGCTACTCCATTGCTTTCATGCTTGCTTCGAGGGGTGTCCAGTCCATCGAGCAATTTTTATTTACAGCAAAGTTTTTCCATTACCGCCCTCCCCTGTCGATTGATTTCTGATCTGGGCTGTTGGCTGTAGAGCCAACAGTCCAGATTACAAAACTGCCACCAGCAGCGCCACCGATGACTGATGCAAGAAGCACCGCGAAAACCCACATCTTTAGATTCGCGCTTTTCACTTTGCGCAGTTTCTCGGTCGCCTGTTCGGCAATCTCCGTTGCTTGCTCGAATCGCATCGCGGCCGCATTCACGGGCTCGCGAACAGCCAACGTCGCCGCCTTTTCAAGTTCCGTTTTCAGGATGCCGGGCATGGATTGCTGTAGCCACTGCGATGAGGATATAAGCAGCTTCTTTGTTGCATCCTCAAGCTGGCCCTTGTGTTCCTCGGCAAGCTTCGCCGTTTCCGCCCGCAGAGCTTCCACATGCTCGCGCAGCACGAAGGCCGACGCTTCCTTGATGCGTTCCGCCGTACCCTCATACATCACTGCGTAGTAGTCCAGGGCCACCATGAGCGGAAAGAGAGCATCCCCGGGCGCGATCTCGGCGGCTTCCGCAATGTTCGCCAGCCTGGACACCAGGCCGTCATCCGGTTCTTCCCCGTTTAGCTTTCGAAGAATTCGCCGGACTTCATTTTGTCTGGTTGTCATTTACCACCTCGTCAAACATCACGGATACCAACGCTTTCCAGCGTTTAAGTTCCGCACGGTTGCCTATTGGCAAATCTGCCGATGCTTTCGCTATCGTCAGACGCTTTGTGTAAATGTCATCAGCAAGTAGGTCTGCCATGTCTGGGAACGACAAAGATTTGCCACCTGACTTTTCGACTGAAGTGCGTATTTTTGAGCCGTTGTAAAGCTGATATTTGCTTTCGTCACCGAAATATCCGTTACGGATTACATGCACCATTGCATTAGGCATTGCTTCCTGAAAGTCTTTGAGAAGTTCCAAGCTGTCACGCTGCCTGTTAATCACCCACAGCGCCACCAACTTGCGTCCTAGTTCTTCCAGTGTGTCGTTCAAAGTCTCACCGTACTTTTGCACGCCTTGATTATTAGCCGCCCTCGTATTGATTACGATCACGCTATCTTTGTTGTCAGCATCGCCGCACACGTTGATTAGCTTAATCCAGCCGTCAGCTTCTTCGAGGTTTACCAGTTGCCCCTTCGTTTCGCTTCCGTATGTTTTGTAAACGTCAGGGTTACTGGTGTCAGTTTCGATCAGCACAACGCTTTCGCCACTGCATTCTAGGTAGTCAATAAGTGCCATCGTTACCATGCTCTTACCGACGCCGCCTTTACTGCCACCTACCAAATAGATATGTTTGCTCATGTCATGCCTTCCTGTTGTCCAATTGGTTGCTAAATATCGCTGTCCGGTCGAACATCAAAGCTGCCCTTTTCGCCGTCCGATTTCGGCTTCGACGGTGTTTCCTGCTTGGCCTTTGTTTGTGCCTGCTTTTGTGCTTCTGTTTTTTTCGCGTCCGTGAAATTTTCAGCATTCGCCGTTGTTGCCTTAATTGGCTTGGCTCGTTGCATGTAGCTCTTTAGTGTCGGCGTTGTAATCTGCAATCCTCCATCGCTCAGGAACTTAGCGATTTCATCCAGTGTGTAACCACGCTTTTGCATCGCCTCGATTTCCTTGCGTAGTTCTCGGATGGCTTCTTGCTTGCTTACGTTTCGCTTTTCCTTGGCAACTTCAGGCGCATCTTTCATTCTCGCTTTTAGTGCCTCTATTGTGCTTTTCTGTATCGCCATTTATGCCTTCTCCTTTGCTTACGGTATGCTGCTACGGACAATAGTAGTCATTCCTGATTACTCTGGCAAGCGTCTTTTTATTGTGATACTGTGCTAACTATACGTATAGATAAAACATGGGACAAGTCGCGTATTGGATACACAACATCCGGGGCGCTTCGCTACCGTCTATTGTGCATCCACCGGAAAAGAGTCAATCCGCCTTCGGCTACTCGACTTTTCCCTATACGTACTTGCTCAGGGCAGAGCCCCGAGACCCCATCGGCTGCACAGCCAGCCGCCACAGCCAGAGGTGAACGTATGCCGTTCAAAGAAGGAGCAGACAACAAGACCGCACAGGTTCGTATTCGCTTCACGCCAACGGAGAAGGCCCAGGCGGAGGGCCACGCCAAGGCGGCTGGCCTCACGCTGTCGGAGTACATACGCAAGCGCGCGCTTGGTATGCCGGTACGCAGCCGAGCGGATGAACAGACGATAAACGAGCTACGTCGGCTTGGCGGATTGCTCAAGCATATCCACAACCAGACCGGCGGCGAGCACAGCAAGGGAACAGCCGGCGCGCTGGTGGAGATAACCGAAGCCATCAAGAGGATAATCAGATAATGCTGGCACCTGTACCGGCCAAGCGTGGCGATGGCGGCAGCAGCTTTGCCAGTCTCGGGCGCTACCTCACCAAAGAGACAGACCAGGAGACCGGCGAGGTATTGAGCCGGGGCGAAGTTATGCTGTCCCCTGTCCTGTTGTCCGCCGAGACTGCGGCAGCTGAAATGAAAGCCGTGGCCGCTGAAAATCCCCGCGTGAAAGACCCGGTTATGCACGTCATCCTTGCATGGCAGCCAGGCGAGAAGCCGACCACCGAGCAATGGCATGATGCAGTCAAGCACGCAATTAACAACCTCAAAGATCGGGACGGCGTGAGCATGGGCGACCATCAATATATGGCCGTTGCGCACAACGACACAGACAATTTCCACGTGCATATCATGGCGAACCGCGTACACCCGGAGACCTACCGGGCCAACTCCCCGGAGTGGATGCATAAGACGCTAGACAAGTCATGCAGGGAGATCGAGGCCGGCCATGGCTGGAGGGAAAGCCCTGGACTGTACAAGTGGGACGAAGGGCAAAGGAAGGCGGTAGCGTTGACACGCGAGGAACTCGAACAGCTACGGGAGGAAGCGCAAGAGCGAGGGCTAGAGCGAGGTACAGCAGGGACAGGAAAAGCAGCACGCATGGAGGCATTCGGGGACGCAGAAAGCCTAGAGACCTATTGCAAGGGCGAACCGCAGGCCGACCTAAACAAGCTGATGCAACGGGATGCCGTCAGCTGGCAGGACGTACACGCCACACTTGCCCGGCATGGTTTGACGCTCAACAAGGGCGAGCGGGGCGGGTACAGCGTGCGCGCCGAGCAGGACAGCCAGGAAATTCGCGCCAAAGCGTCGGAAGTGTTCCGCAAACACTTTGCCGGAAAGAAGGCGCGCGAAGCCACGGAGGAACGGCTAGGCGCATGGGAGCCACCCAAGGACTACCTGCCGCACGTCACCGCGAAGAAGCAAGCCTATGACAGGCATCGGGAGCCGAAGCGCGACCCGCAGGAGCGGGCCGAGCGCCGCGAGGAACGGGCCGCCCTGCGCGCCGACCTCAAGCAGCGTTACAAGGACTACAAGGCCGAGCACGTCCGGCAGCAGCGCCAACGGGCCAAGGCCGAACGGGACGCAGACCGGGAGAGGTTCAAGGAGATCAACCGGGAGGCGCGCGAGCGCCGGGCCGAACTGGCGACCGCCAAGGTGTCGGCGGAAGTGCGGAAGGCGTTGCAGTCCGTGGCGGCCGCCGAAGCCATCCAGGCGCGGGCACAACTCAAGGTCGAGCTTGCCGAGCGCCGACAGCGGGAACGGCCGCAGGATTTCAAGACCTGGACCACCGAACGCTCCCAGGAGGGCGACCGCGCCGCGATCAGCCAGCTACGCGGCTGGCAGTACCAGGACAAGCGCCGAGCCGCCGAGATCGAGCGCCGACACCAGGAGATCGACAAGACGGACAGCGCACGGGCGCTGGACAACGAGCGCCGCGATCCGTCCGACCCGCGCGTTTTCGCGGACGCGAAAAAATCCGCTGCCTTGCGCATGTCCTGGAAGGTGGACACGAAGACCGGCGACGTGGCCTATCAGATCGACGGCAAGAAGGCGTTTACCGACCACGGCGAGCGCGTGAGCTTTGGCGACGGCAAGGACAAGGACGCCATCGAGGTTGGACTACGTCTGGCCGCGCAGAAGTACGAAGGGAGGGTGACGCTCAACGGGAGTGAGGATTTCAAACGGCGGGCCGTCGAGGTGGCCGCCGAACGTGGCGTGCCGGTACGGTTCGCCAACAAAGAACTTGCCATCTACCAGGAAGCCTACAAGCACCAGCTTGAGGTCGAGAGGGAGAAGCAAGCAGCACGGCAGCGAGCCGAGCGGGAGCAAACGCCGGCACGCGACCGAGACAATGACCATGACTTTGGACGATAGGAGTAGCAACCATGGAAGAAAACACCATCAACCACAACCAAGAAAAAGGGCCGCTTGAGCGTTGTGCTGAAATGGCCACCTGGCATCAGCTCGAAGCCGATCCGGCTCAAAAAGAACGTATTGCCGCTGAACTTGCGCAATGTGTGATGCAGGCCGCGAAGGAGGAGGCAGACCGAAAAGCCGAACAGGAAGCCAAGGACAAAGCTGAAGCCGAGAAGAAGGCGGATGCTGAGAAAGCAGCGAAACAAGAAAAGAAGGAACAGGAGGTAAAAGCGGAGAAGGAAGCCGAGGCCAAAGCCAAAGCGGCAGAACATGAGGCTTGGGAAAAAGAAACGCTTGATCGCGCAGAGCGTGACGAAGCGAAGAGCAGGGCGGCACCAGATGCAACGCGAGAGCGAACAATTGAGGTTCCCGAAAACATCCGCAATAACCCGATGTACCAACAGATCCTCGAAGAGCAGCGAGCGACCCAGGCAAGGCTTGTGACAGAGCACGCTGACCGGATAGCAGCCGAGAGCAAAGCGACGACATACCAAGGACTATCCAACCAGGCGCGAATGGAAGTTGCCGAGGCTCGCGAGGAACGTAGTGAACAACAACAGCAATATGAATCCCGGCAAGACCCGGCTACGCCAGGCGTAGAGGGGAAATTCGACCCCTACGAGAAGGCCGCCGCTGAACTTGAGGCCAAGCCATTGAAGGAAGGCCAGGAGGTGGAAGGCGAGGTCGTGGAAGTTGCCAAGATCGACGGCCAGAATTATTACGTGGTGGAGCAGGATGGCGAGCGTGTTGCCGTTCCTGCCGGCGCCAAGCCTGAACATGGCAAGGGTGACGAAATCAGCGCCAGCCATGGCAAAGAGGGCATTGAGGTAGAGGAGGCTTACGGTTACGGGCGCTAAATTAACGGCGCGCCAGGCGCAGGCCTTGGCGCGTTTTCGCGTCCGCGAAACCGTGGGAATCACTATGCAACCACGCTACCAAATACACCTGTATCACGACGGTACACAGTATGTCGCCGCAGTGCCTGAACTGGACGGATGCAGCGGCACCGGCCAGAGCTACGCAGAAGCGCTGGCCAGCTCCGAAAAAGCTATGGCTTCATGGGTTTTTGCCGCGATCAATTGTGGCAAGACACCGCCCGAACCCGCCAAGGACTTTGTATTGAGACCACCCACCAGGCCGCCAGCCAAAGGTGCTGGTGCGGTAGTTTTGAGGCGTCTGCACGCGCGATTCGGCAATCTGAATAGTCGGCAGCTCATGGAAAAAATGGGTATAGAAGGCGTCAGCACCAGTATTTTTTCGGGATCTGTTGCAGGACTTGGCAAGCGTTTCGTGCGCTGCGCTATTGCCATGCATCTTGAGGATATGCCGTCGAAACTTTGGCCTGATAGGTCGTTGACCTCGCGTGAAAGAGACGATGCTTGCATGCCAAGTCAGGAGGAAACTGCCACATGACAACAGAGCAGGAAGCCCGCAAATCGCTGGCCGCGCTTGGCTTGGCCTTCCGCATTGAGGACGGCCAGAAGATCGACGTCGACACCTGGCGTGAGTTGGACCGCCAGGCGCGTCGCATCATCGAGTGCGTGACCTTCCAGGAGCCGCCCCGGACTGGCCCGGTTTACCCTTGGCTGCGCATCGACAAGCTACACGGCAACCCGAACTCGTCAGGCTACGTAGTGGAGTTCAAAGCGCCCGAGCTTGTCTATTGGTTACCCAAGGCCGATTTTGGGCTCCTGCATGAACTCGAAGCGCGCCTGGATGACCTGGCACCGACGGCAAGCCAGAGGTGAGCGCGCGCCTGTAGCAATGACGGCGGAAAAGGGATTTTCGCGGACGCGAAAATCCCCATGCCACTACGCACAACGGACGTTATGTTCACTGCCTACGTTTTTTTAGTTACCGAAGATTCCCATTTAACTATTATTCGGATATAGTAATAATTAATGAACGAAACCCCTAAAGGTGACGATATGGCAATTACTGCTGACACCATCGACCACGTGACCCTGGAACGCCTCGTCGAGGCCGGTGCGGTTCGCGGGGCAAGCATTGTTGGCCAGCCTGGCGGCTGGGGCGTGGTCATCCAGTACGGCATGACCGAGCGCGTACTTGCTGCCAAGCGCGGCGCGGTGCGAATCTTCCGCAAATTCGAAACGCTGGTCGGCTACCTCAAGGGCATTGGCATTGCCAAGTATCAGGTAGACGCAAGCCAATTTGACCCGGTTGCACTTAAAACCGACCGCAAGCGTACCGACGCCGCCGAGCGTATGAAGAACGCGCACGAAGCCGCAGCCTACAAAGGCTGGTTGACTCAACAGGTGCAGGAAGCAATCGACGACCCCCGGCCAAGCGTGCCGCATAGCGAAGTCGCAGCCGAATGGGCGACCGAACGCGCGGCGCTGGCCAAACGCACCGAAAGCATGGGGCGCTGACCTTGCCAGTATGGAGACCTGCCGCGAGTGCCGATCGTAAACGCATTACCGACTACATCGCCGAGGACAACCCGAAGGCTGCTATCGAGCTGGGTGATGCGTTGATCGAGAAGGCGGGACTGCTGGACGAGAACCCGATGCAAGGGCGCATTGGGCGAGTAAAGGGGACGCGCGAGCTGGTGGCGCACCCCAATTACATTTTGATTTACCGGGTTGTTGGCAAGGCTGTCGAAGTGTTGCGCGTTAAACATGCGGCGCAGAAATGGCCGTGATGGAATTGACATCCTCCCCCATCTCTCGTTAGCGCTTCGCGCATAACTCGCCAGACAAACTGGAAAGGAAGGGGATTCCCCGGCGCGTAATTATTATTACGGTATCGGTTACGTAAACGAAGGAACACCGGATGAAGACAGAGCGAATTGAATTTGTTGCGCAGCCTGGTCTTAAAGCTCAGCTGCAGAAGGAAGCGACGCGCGCAAAAATCAGCGTGGGCGAATTAATACGCCAGCGCTTCGAGCCAACCAGCGATGAAGTGGAGTTGGCCAAGCTCACCAAGGAACTTAGAACGGCAACCACAGAAGCCCAAACGGGTTTGGCGCGTGCAATCGACGGGGTAACGGAGTTGGTAGAAGAGTTGCGGTCACGCCGAAACGAAGCGGAGCACAAAGCGGCATGAGCGTTATCAAGTCGCGTTGGCTCTTGGGGGATTGCTACGCAAACCCCCGCCGTATGGCATCCCCCAAAACCGCGCGACGTGGCTTTGCCACCTCGCTGAACAGAGAGGAGATTTTCGAGCCGCATGGCTCTCAACGTAGGCCGCTGGAACCGGCCTTTTTACCCAGGAGTAGCAACCATGAAAAGCATCACCCGCAAGAACCTGAAAGCTGCCGTTATCACTGCCGCTGTAAGTGCTACGGCTTTGTTGCCGTTTGCGCTGGCGACCGCGGCAGGAGAAAAAACCATTTTCGCGGCCGCGAAAATTTCATCACCTGACATTAGCCAGGCCAAGGCAAATGCATCCCCGTTGGTGGAAGTGAGTACGGTTTATCCAGACCAAACACCCGCAGGACTGTTCGAGAAGATCAAGGAAAAAATCGTACCTAATGGACACTCGATGCAGGTCCACAGCGTTGGTGTTTACCTTGGTAAAGGCTTGGTATTAGCCAGCGACCCCTTGTCCCCTGATGGTGCAGAATATCGGGTGACGTTAGCCGATGGCCGCAGTATTGAGGCAACGCGGACACGCTGGCAAGACGGTGTAATGCTGCTGCGATTGGCGTCTGATGTGGCCATGCCATTGCCTGCAAAGGTGTCTGCCAAACGTTTGGCAGTCGGTGACGATGTTGCGGTCTTTGGGCTAGCCGACCTGGGCAATGGATCCGGTAATCGCTATGTAACCATGCTCCGTGCTTACGTTAGCAGTGCGCAGGCCTTCGACTATTTCCGTGACAATTTCAACACAAACGCCGAGTGGCCAATGCTTGCGATAAAGATAGATGGTGGTGCACTGGGTTCCGACACAGGATTCTCGCCGGTTTTTTCCAGGCCGGTTGGCGGGGAGCTTGTGGGTATGGTTGTTGTGCGAGATGACGACCGGACAGCCTATATCGTTCCTGCTGATACCTTCGTCGCTGGTGTGAACAGGAATCTTGCAAGAAACTAGAGCTGAAAAGAAAGCGGGCACGTCTGGAACACGTGCCCGCATAAGTCAGGCGGAGTAGCAACCCTTTGGACAAGGAACCACATGACTATGAGCCATGATAACCCATGTCAAGCAAAAACGCTTGACGAGAAGCAAGAGATCGTCGATCGCGTCGAAAGGATAAGATTGCGAGCAAAAGAGCGCCAAGCCGGCCAGGCCGAACTGGCGCTGGGCTGCCAGCCTGCCGAGGTTCAACCGCTAACGTCGGACTGCCTGGGAAAACTGCCGAGTGGGGCCAAGCGCGAACGCGCCAAGCTATTGCCAGCTCATCATGTTCACCGGGATTTTTTCCTCTGCGACTTGCTCGACGTCGCGCTGAAGGATGACGGCGTGAGCATGGAAGCGCCTATTTTCACGCTATCCACCAAGCCTGATTTATCCGAGTGGTATTGGGAAAGCAAGGACGGATCGAAGAGCCTGACTGTCACGCCGAGTGTGCGAGGCCGGGCGACTCAGTTCGACAAGGACGTGCTCATTTACGTCGTTTCACAGATGACGGAGGCGCTGAATAGAGGGCGCGCGGACGCACATAACCGAACCGTACGCTTTACCGTCTACGACTATTTGGTCTCGACTAACAAGGCCATCAACGGGCGCAGCTACGAACGCTTAAGCGACACGTTTGCGCGGCTTCGGGGAACGACGCTGCAAACGAGCATCCGTACCGGCGGGCAGCGTACACGTGAGATTTTTGGCCTGATCGAGCGCGCCAAGATCGTTGAAAAATCCCCCGACGATGAACGCATGGTTGCCGTGGAAGTTACCTTGTCGGAGTGGCTTTTTCGTGCCGTCCAGGCGCGCGAAGTTTTAACTATCCACCCTGATTATTTCCGGCTTCGGAAGCCGCTGGAGCGCCGCTTGTACGAGCTGGCCAGGAAACATTGCGGCCATCAAACGCAGTGGGTTATTAGGCTTGAGCTTTTGCAGGAAAAGGCTGGCAGCAAGTGCAGCTTGCGCGAGTTCCGGCGGATGGTGCGCGAGATCATCGAGGCCGGCACCTTGCCGGAATATCGGATGGGCCTGGACGCTGCGGACAAGGCGACTTTCTGCACGATGGATCCCCGCCGTTTGGTTGCCGGGCTGTCGGGGAAGGCCGGAATTGCATGAAGAACCGACACTTTGAATATATGCGTCGCAAGATGCGTGAATACCACCGGCATCACCCATGGAGGCTCGACGGTGGCTTGTTCATCCCTCATGAGTATCCAGAGGGCAAGACAAACAAGTTGTCATGGTGGGACGATGTTGGGTTCATTCTCAACGGTCGTCGCGTAATCGTGAACTGGCTTCATCCTCGTCGTGCTTACCTCGATGCCATCGAGCAGCAGGCTTTTGACGATGCGCCAGCGCCGAGCACTCCAAGCACCTTTGAAAGGTTCTTGTCGGGGCAGGAGCCGGGGACTAAGCATTGGCGCAAGCTGGGCCGTTCCCGGAAGAAAGTTGTTAGCGAAACGATGCCGAAAACTGCCGATGAGTGGGTGGCCTTCTACGATGCGGTCAACGAGCGCGAGGACGGGCTAGAGCGCGCCGATTGCCGACGAATGGCCCGGCTACAGTTACGGGCGCGATGCTTGGTTGTTAGAGGCTGAATTGCGGAAATCTCGCCGAGTCGCCACCTCAACTACTTAGCCCGTGGCTTTGCGCCATCCTGGCGCTTTCTCCGCTCTGACCAGCGACCTGTTTTTTCCTACTTCGCTATTGTGCTTTCACCCACGAAAGCCAAGCATTGCTAATTGTGCTATCGCCCACGCCTGTGAATTGCATTGTGCTATCACCCACGTTTCCCTGTGAATTGCATTGTGCTATCACCCACATTGACATTGTGCTATCACCCACGCAGACACCCTTCAAACCCAATACCGGCGTGACTTTCAAAAACCGTAACGCGCGCGCGTTTTTTAACTTTTAAAATCTTTAACGTGCTCAGGATTCAACTGCCTGTTGATAATTCAGCCACCGTTGCGCCCTACGGGCGGGGCACCCCTTCGGGGTTCCCCCGATCAAGTCGGCTCCCCCTCCCCGATAATGAAGCCCTACGGGCTGCCGAGACTTGATTAACCCCCAGTGCGCGTCAGCGACAGCGCCAGATCGAGCGATTCCAGCGCATCACCACGGCGCGGGGACGTGCCGTCCCCCCATCCTCCCTACGCTGCGCTTCGGTCGCGCCGTCGCCCCCCTTGGGGGAGGGCAAGCCCTCCCCCCGCTTTCGCGGCTCCCCTCTCCCGCGCCTTCGGCGCAGCTTGCAGAAGGATGGTGGGGGTGGCCGTTGAATGACGGCCAGGCGCTGCGTAGGGCTGCTCTACTGCGTTTTAATCGGGTGGCTGGTGTTACGCCATCACTAATGGAAATTTAAGCGCTCAGATTGGGGTAGCCGGGATGAAGCAAAAATTAGGACATTGGCTGGATGGGATCGCTTCAGAAAACGGAAAAAATCGTACGCCAAGCCGAAACCGCCGAAAATTCCGCCTTGAGTTGTACGGCAATTTGCCGTATTGTTGCATTAGGAGGACAAAACCATGCCCGTCGCCATCTCTACCGCTCGTCTCGAAGCCCGAATCAGTACCGATCTGCATTCGATGCTCAAGCGTGCCGCCGAACTTCAAGGTCGCACCATGACCGATTTCGTTGTGTCCGCCGTGCAGGACGCAGCGCAACGCGCCATCGAGCAAGCCGAAGTTATCCGTCTGTCGCTGGCCGATCAGGAGTGCTTTGCACAAGCGCTGCTGTCGCCGCCGCAACCGGCTCCCGCTCTGGAACGTGCCTTTACCCGTCGCAGCAAGCTCTTGCGCGCTGAATGAGCGGCGCACCGTTCCGGCTCGCGCCGCTTGATGCCGGACATGACCGCGCCGCGTTCAACAGCGATTCGGAGCCGCTGAACCGCTACCTGCGCGAACAAGTCACTCAAGACGTTCGCCGCCGTGTGGCTGCCTGTTTCGTGGCCTTGGCAGATGGGCCGCGCATCGCTGGCTACTACACCCTGGCCTCGGCAAGCCTGCTGCTGGCCGATCTTCCGGCCAGCACCGGCAAGAAACTGCCGCGCTATCCGACCGTGCCAGCCGTTCGTATGGGCCGTCTGGCTGTCGATCAGGAATTCAAGGGGCAAGGTCTAGGCGGTGCGCTGCTGGCCGATGCGCTTGACCGTGCCGCCCGTTCGCAGATTGCCGCCTTCGCCCTGATGGTGGACGCCAAGGACGAGGCGTCAGCGGCTTTCTACCGGCATCACGGCTTCATTGCCTTGCCAGACTCGCCGCTTACCCTGTTCTTGCCGCTGACAACAGTACAGCGCTCTTGAAACTCGCCGTTCAAAGTCGTTTGAAACGAGAACGGTTTTCGAGAACTCCCCGGCCACATCGACGCTACGCCGCGCCATCTTCTCAGCAAGGCTTCTCGCAGACCATCGTTTGCGAGAAGCCAGGATTACATGATCGATGCCGAAGCGGTACCGGAGCCGTTGGATACGTCATTGCCGATCTGATGAATTGTTGTGCGGCGGGTAGGTTGTGGGCGCTAAGCCCTATTTTTACACGTATGTCGGCTGTACCCGATCATCCTGCGAACACCTCGATTCCAACGCCGAACCGTTTCGCCAGCGCCAGCGCCTGGCGCAAGTTGATCGCGCGCTTGCCGGATAGCACTTCCGACACCTTGGCCTGGTTGCCGATTTCCGGTAGATCGGACTGGCGCATCCCGTGTTGCGCCATCAAGAACGCCAAGGCTTCGGTCGCGGTCATCGCTTCCGGCATGGGGTGGCGTTTGGTTTCGTAGTTCTCGACCAGCTCGCCGACCATCGCGGCCAGCCCGGCCAAAGAATGCGATTCATCCGCGCCGCCAGCGTTCAAGATCGCATCGAGCGATTCCACCAATACCTGAAAATCTGCGTCGTTTGCAGGCGGGGTCAGTATTTGCTCATGTACCGCCTTCGCGGCCGGCGTCGTTACCTTGATCCGGCGCGAGGCTGGCGCTTCCCCGTGGGCAATCGCCTTGGCTTCTTTCAGGCTTTGCACCAGGTCATCAAACAATGCTTGCTCCATCTCATAGCTCCTTCACAAATTCCCGCAGCAAGGCGGTTTCCCGGTCGGTCAGATCGTTCTTTTTCGACTTCGGGTAGATCAGCAGCTGGCGTCCAAAACAGTTCCATCATTCGGAGGCTTCAAGCCGGCGACGTGTTCCCGCCCGCTTGGCCGCAAACTTGGCTTCAACCTCGGACGCCGGGATCAGGTTGCCTGCATTGGCAGAATCCAGCCCGATTTGCACCTGGCGACGGAACCAGGCGTCATGCGCGGCTGCTTCCTGCTGCTGCTGCACGAACTCGCGCATGAAGTCGCGCAGGAGTTGCGCGGCGTTGCGGTCGCGGTTTTTGGCCGCAGCGGAGAACTCGGTTTTCAAGGATTCATCGACCCGAAAGGTAAAGGTTGCCTCGCTCATGATGTTACCCTTATGTGTTACCCAGTATGTGCATGGTAGCACATTGCCCGGTGCGCTGAAATTGGGGTCGTCTCAAAATTCGGGAAATATCGGAAATATCATACGTTGTGCGCACTCAAGGGATTTCGCGGACGCGAAAAACGTCCGCGATAGACGGAATCAAAGCCGCTTCCATAGTCACACGGCTTTCTGTCCCAGGGCTTTTTCAATTTTCTTGTCGGTCTTGTACTGACTCAGCGCGTACACCGCCCAGATAGTCGCGGGAATCCAGCCAATTAGCGTTATTTGCAGAAGCAAGCAAATAACGCCAGCAATGGGCCGGCCGATTGTGAAGAAGGTTAGCCAGGGCAGAATCAAAGAGATAAGTAGTCGCATATTGAGCCTTTCAGGGGTGGGGAAACGTAGAATTATTACATTGGGAGCGGTTTACATCCGTATTCCCAACACAGTAGAAATCAGTAACAAGACGGCCAGATGCGCCGGGTAGTAGACATAAAACACATTGCGCAGCCGCGGCATTCCAATCTCGACGAGCGGGGCGGCCAGAATCAGCGGAATTGAAACCAAAGCCCATAGGTTGCGGTTGACGGTATACAGCGAGGCGGCTGCAAAAACCCACACCAGCAGCGCCGCCCGGCTACGCGTCTTGCAGTACCACCACGCGGCCAGACAGAACCCCAGACCAAACCACCAGAATTCGACGAACGCGCCGCCTACGAGAAACAGAAAAAATGCGGCTGACTGACTGGCGTTCGTGCGTTTCTCGATCAGCCAGATCGACGCCGTGGCCAGCGCCAGCAAGAAAAGGATGTTGAGCGGCCACCAGCCCGCCGCCAATCCTCCCAGCGCCATGAATGGCACTGATGCGATAACGCCCACCAGCAAAAGTCGGAGCACGACACGAGGATAAACCCCTTTTTCGAGCGCGCCAGGTCGGGCAAGGTTGTACGCCAGTACAAAAGCGAAAATTGGCATTGCCAGACGGCCAAGCGCAAACGCACCGGCCAGCTTGTCGTGCAGCAGGTACTTGTTCACATGGTCGAGCGTCATCAGCGCCAACGCCAGCCATTTAAGCGCTTCGATGGTGCCGTTCGGGACGAAGAAGGCCGTGCGTTGCGCATGGCCTTCTTTGCTGCCCTGAATTGCGGTTGCGGTATTCATGGCCCGTGGATCTCTTTTATTTCGCAGCGAGCTTCACGAGCTGGCTGCGCGCTTCGGCAATTCGACCGGTCACGAACTCGATTTCCACACGCCGGTTAACCGCCTTGGCTGCTTTGGATATGTTCGGAACGAGAAACGCGCCGTCGGCAACGGCTGACACCACGATTTTTTCCGCAGACACGCCGTTCTTGACCAGGAAGGCTTTCGCCCCGTTAGCGCGATCGCGCGCAATCTTCGCGTCGAGCTTTCCCGCTTTGAAAGAATCCGTGTGCCCCCGAACAAGGATGGAGTCGGCAGCGGCGGCCGACTCAACCAGCACTTTTGCCACCGTAGGGGCGGGCTTGAATGCTGTCTGGTAGGGTTGGAATGTTACTTGCACTACTGCCGCACTTGCGGTTTTCAGGTGTTCCTCAAGCATCTTGAGCTTCGTGTTCGCGGCGAACAGTTCCGCGCCGGACGCCCTGGGGTTCTTGCTGGCCTTGTTCAGCAATCGGCGCACATCGGCCAGTTGCTCCCGTGCCAGCGTGAGCAACGCCATCAACTCGGCGTTGTCGTCATTCTGTTTTGCGGGTTCGAGTAAAACCGGGCGCGGCTCTTCGCGCGCCGGTTTGCTGAACACCACCGTTTGCGCCGAAAACACCCGCGCTTCCGGGCTTGCCGTCACGACGATTTTTTGTCCGAATGCGCTGACCGTAAACCGGTCTAGCTGGCGGTCAAGACGGTAAATGCGCCCTACCCTTTCAGCGCCTACGGCTGCGCCATTGGAGTCCGTCACCGAAAGAAACATTGGTTCCTTTTCAAACTCAAGCACCGTGCGGTTGCCGTACACATAGGCGCGCATGTTTTCCGGTGCGCCTACAGCCGTGTAATCGGGGCTCAGGCGGCGAGCGGCGGCTTCATGGGTAGGCGTATAGGCACACGCCGAAAAAAACACGCTGGAGGCCAGAATAAGGCCGATTTTGGTCATTTTCATCGCGTGGCCTCACGTTCTTCTCTGCGATCTTGTTTCACTTCGACCTCTTCCTTGATTTTTACCTCGGGCAACTCGCCGCGCTCGATGCTGTTCACGACATTCTGGCGAACGCGCGCCGAAACAATGGCGCGCTGCGCCGGGTTCAGCCCGTCGGCTTCGGCCTGCTTGGCCGTCGCCGCAAGCACTGCCGCCGCGCCAGCCAGTTCGGGGTGTAGCTTTACCGCCTCGGCGGGCGTTTCATTCGCAAACGCGCTCGCCAGGCGCTGGCTGGGCGTTGTGGTTTCTTCATCATTTTCGCGGGCGCGAAACGGCTTGTTTTCCTTCTCGACTTTCGGATCAAGGTCGCGCGTTCGCTTGGCGAGTTCGGCCTTGTCCTGTTCAGAGGGCGCGTAGCCCTTGACGTGCATCCCGCGAGAGGCCGCTTCAAGCCAGACTTCTTTGCGGAAGGTTTCCGTACCGGACACCTTGATTTCGTCCCAGCCGCGCGCTTCGGCAATCCGTACCATCGACTCGGCTACGTTCTCGCTGTTCGACTTCGTTTCCAGCTTGTTGCCCTTGTCTTCGAAAGCCGCCTGCTCTGTGTTGTTCGGGTAATAGAACTTGTCGCCGACGCGCAGGTACTTTTTCTCGACTTCGGGTGGGACGGCGGGCCTTACGTCGGGCTGGCTTGCCGTGAAGATTTCGTCGGACTCGACCTGGTTGTCGGACGCCGCTTTCGCCTTGCCGACCGGCTGCGCAGGCTTCGCCTCATCGGCTTTTTTGAGCCAGGCCGACCGCTTGGCCTCTTCGTCGTCTTCGAGTCTTTGTGCGGCTTTTTCGATGTTCGGCTCGACGGTATTGCGTTCCGCGACCATAGAGGCAAACTCAGTGGCTTTGCGCTCTTCCTTCGCTATGACCTTATCGGCGTTGGCCGCATCGAGCGCGTAGACCTTTTCTGCCGTTCCGGGATAGCCCGGAATGGCTTTGTCCAGGGAATTCTTGTATTCCGGGTTTTCGCGGGCGGTGCTGGCAATTGTGACCGCTGCGTCTTGCTGCTGGATTGCGCCTTGAATCCTGCGGAATGCGTGCGCATCGGCTATCGCCATCGCTTTGTCTGTTTCCGCGCTGACGCCCTGCCCTGCCGCTTCGCGCAAGGCCGCTCGCTCCTCAATGGCCTTGAGCGCCGCGCTGTCGTTCTCGGCCTGAATCTCGGCAATTGTTTTGCCGTCCGCCTTCCATTCTCCGTCGCGCAGTGTCGCTACGCGCCACTCCCCTTCGCGCTTCAACACCTGCGAATGCTGGCCGTCGGCGCTAACGCTGGTCACGCCGACAAACCCGAGCCTATCGGCTTCGGCGGTTGCCGCAGCGGCTGTAGGGAAACGGTATTTCGTTTCCATATGCGAGTCTTGCAGCTCGAACCGGTGCTGCGGCTCGCTCTCGCTTTTTTTGATGCTTTCGGCCAGCTCGCCGCCTGGATTTTTAATCTGTGCGTCCATTTTTCACCTCACACGTTAATGCCTGCTTGTCTACAAAGGTTGTCTGCATAGGCGTGCAGCGCCGCTTCATCCAACTCCCCGGCTGGTGGCTTTTCCACCGCCGAAAAATCCAGTGCGAAGCTGGCCAGCCCCAACTTGGCCAGCTTCGGAATGTCATCCGGGATAACTGGCCGTTCGACGGTTGCGATTGCTGTTTCCGTCGCGTGCGGCACCGCAACAGTCACAGGCGTTTCTTCCCCGCCTGTCGCTGCGTGATGCGCTTCAAGGTCGATGAATGGCACTGGCGCTGCCAGCTCGCCGGAAAGCGTGGCGTCATCGAGTTGTTTCTTTGTCGGGAGGCGGTTCCCCAATTTGTGCAGGCTGGCCGACACCAGCTTGAGGCGGTCGATAAACACGGCGTCCCGGTAGTACACGACTTTCTTCGCCAGAATCGGCGGCGTGTTTTCGAGAATCACCAGCTCGCGCGTTTCGCCCAGGCCGGTGATTTCCTGCGGCAACAACAGGGCGCGGCGCTGGTCAGACCGGCTTTCGGATTTCGATTTTTTCGAGAATAGTTCTTTGCCCTTGGACTCAGATACGCCCTTGACGGTCTGGTAGCCAAGCCATTCCGAAATATCCCGCGCCGTCTGCGTCTCCGACGCTTTCGGCGGATACACGATGTTCAGGGCGTGGTTCGTGGCGAACGTCTGCGCTGCGTCCTTTCCATACACTTCGACCAACTGAGCCGGGCTTTGGATAATCGGCATCATCCGCAGGTTGTAACCCGCGATGTAGCTGATGCCGCGCGACAGAATGCCGATCTTCCCAATGGCCGTGAATTCGTCCATGAGCAACATGCACGAATACTTGAGCGCCTTGTTCTGGTTCGGCAGCTCACGGGTGTTGAGGTCGATCAATTGCTGAAAGAACAGATTCAGCAACGGAGCCATGCGTTCCAGGTTGTCGGGCGTGACGCCAAGGTAGATCGACATGCGTTTTTTGCGCACGTCCCGCAAATCGAAATCGTTGGCGCTGGTGGCCGCGTCCACCAGCGGGTTCATCCACAGTTCGAGGCGCGAGCGAAACGAGGTCATGACGCCCGCGCGGGTGTTCTCGGACGAAATCGAGATATAGCTGTTCAACGCACGAACACATGCGCCGGACAGCGGTTTACCTGCCTTCGCGCGCTCATTGATCGCTTTGGCGAAGTAGGCCGAGCCATCCCCATCGGCCAGCGTTTCGCGCATGACCTGGCCGAGCGTTACCTGCTTGCCGGGCGTTTCAATCAGGTAGAGCACGACACCGAGAAACAGGCTGCGCGGCGTTGCTGTCCAGATAACGTCAGTGCCCGGCTGGTCGGGGAACAGCATGTTGGCGATTTTCTGCACATCGTCGATGCGGAAATTTGGGTCGGCGCTGACATAGGCAAGCGGGTTGTACCGGTGCGTCCGGTAGTCCGATGCGGCTGGATTGAACAGGAAACATTGCTGGCCGTGTTTGCGGCGGAATGCGCTGGTGATGCCCCAGTTCTCTTGTTTGATGTCGAGCACGACCACGCTGTCCGGCCAATTCAGCAGGTTCGGTATCACGATACCGACGCCCTTGCCGCTGCGCGTCGGGGCTGAAATGATCGCGTGTTGCTGGCCGTCGAACGTCAGGTAGCGATTGCCAAGTTTCCCAACGATGATGCCGTTCTCGCCGAGCAGGCCAGCGCGCTTTATCTCGCTACGCTTCGCAAAGCGCGCATCGCCAAACAGGCTTCGTTTCGCGGGCGCGAAAAGAAGCCCGAAGGGCAAGACAATCAGCGCCAACGAGATCCCGCCAGCAATCCCGATCCACTTCTGCACGCCTTGCTGCGTGCCGTAGTGATACCAGTATTGGTACAGGGTCAGAGGATTCGCCTCTTCGAACTTGTGTCCGAAGATCATCATGAAGATGCCGCCCGCCAGATAAGCCCAGACACCGACGACCGCCAAGACCAGCGCGGTAATCAGCCCGGCCTTAGCCCAACTGTTGCCGCTTAAATTCTGGGTCATAGTAGATTTCGCGCAGCTTGCGCTGGTGATAGAAGAGAACCACGTCCAGCGTCGTAAACAACCGGTGCTTGATGTATTCGGTATCGAGGTGCGCGCCGGTACGGCTGTCCTTAATCAGCGCGGTCAATTGCTCGAAGGCTTCGAACGCGCCGTTGGCGTGCATGGTCGAAATCGAACCTGGGTGGCCGGTATTCACCGACTTGATGAATTCCCACGACTCGTCACCGCGCAATTCGGCCAGGAGAATCCTGTCGGGCTTCATCCGCAGGCAGGACGCCAGCGCTTGCTTCGGCGTGACCTTCGCGCCACCTTCGTCTTCGCGTGCGTAGAACAGATGCACCTTGTTTTCGTGCATGTTCAAGAACAATTCATGCACGTCTTCAATGGTGATAAGCCGTTCGTCGGCGGGGATGCTGCGAATCAGGCTCTTCGTAATTGTGGTCTTGCCCGAGCCGGTCTTTCCCACAATCAGGATGTTTCGATGCTTCCGAACAGCCAGGTCAAGAAACTCCTTGATGCGCCGCTCGCCCTTGAGCTTCAACAGTTCATGCTCGAACGGTTGAAGGGCATCGTCCACGTCCTGGCATTCTTCAAATGCTCCTTCGCTGTCGAGTTCATCCAGTGTTTTGTCGATCATCGACGGCTTCCTGATGGTGATCGACACCGTGTGAGGCTCGCAGGCTGGCGGGACGATGACCTGAACGCGCTCGCCCTGCGGCAGCGCCGCCGACAAGACCGGTTTGTCGTTCGAAATTGCCTTACCGTTGAAGCTCGCAATCAGCGTTGCGAGCTGGCGGCAATTCTGGAACGTCAGTTCAGGCACGTCATGGCGAACCCAGCCGGTGCGGCCTTCCGTCCACACTTCGCGCGGGCGGTTGACGCAAATCTCCGTCAGCGTTTCGTCATCAAGGAATGTCCGCAGAGGCTGCAAATATTCTGCGAGCATTTCCGACGACTGGCCGTCGTCGTCGCTTTTCTTGAGGGATGCCACTGCCGCGCTCATTGCTTCACCCGCAGCCCGTACACGCCCGAAAAGTCCATGTCGCGGGCGACCATGACTTGGATGTGATCGCCCTGATTCTTGATGATCGTCGGCGGGATGTTGACCGTCGATTCAAGAATCTTCTCGACGATTTTCTCGCCGCCGGAAGTGGTGCCGCCGTAAATGTTCGTCGTGCCGCTGCCGGAATTGTCATTTTGCGTGAGCAAAGCAGGCAGCGTGCTGTTGATGAAGCTCAGCAAGATCGCCGCGCCGAATCGCTGCATGAAATGGTTGTCTACCCAGCCCTCAAGCCCAGACCGGCCGAGCGCATCCGTCCCTGGCGAGTTCAGCGATACGACGACGCCATTCGGCGTTTTCGCGCGCGTCCAGAGCACGAACAGACGCACCTGTCCTTGTTTCAGTCCGCCCTGATATTCACCGACCAATTGCGAGCCGCGATCCAGCAACAGCACCTTGCCGTTGTCGCTGTACACGTCGCGCGTCAGGCGGCAGGTTGTCAGCCCCGGAACCGTGCTATCGAGCGCGGTTTCCAGTGCGCAATCCAGCGCCGTGCCTTTGGTAATCAGATAATTCCTGTCCGAAAGCAGGGTTGCTGAAACACTCTTCGTGACAGTCGGTTGCAGGCTTGCGCCGAGTTCGCTAGAACCCCCGCCAGATCGACCCGCATCGCCAGCAAACGTCGCGGGTTGCCCGTCTTCGTTGCCGGTGGCGCTCAGGCGTGCGGCGGAACCACTGGACGCCCCGACGTTTCCAGAGTTGGCCACCAACAACATACCGCCCATCTTTCTGTCCTGCCACGTCACAATCGGCTTTCCATCGGGGCCGATTCCGGGGCGCTTGCCTCCATGAACAGGTATGGGCTGCGCACCCGGTTCGCCGGGCGCAATGGGCGGCACTACCCCTTGCATGGGAGTGGTGTTGGCGAAATCAATCGGGGCGGGCGCGGCTGGCGCTGGTATGACCAGCGGAGGCAGGTTGTTTGCGACCTTATCGTCGCGCACCGTTTCTTTGTGCTTTCTCACATCTTTGGGCGAGTTCACGGAAACGATCATTGCCGCTGCCGCGCCAAGAATGAAAATAAAACCCAGCGCGGTAACCAGCTTGTTCCCGCCACGGCGTCGGTTAACCGACGGCAAGCCTTCGTCTTCGCTGGTGGAATTCAGGACGTTTTCGCGGACGCGAAAATCCCCGTTAGGATTCTTGGCTTGCCGAACCGCGTCGGCCAGGGTTGACGGTTCTCCCTGCATATCAGGCAGGCCGTCGTCCGATTTTCCAGACTCGCCTTTGAATTTATCGAACAGGCTCATTTATTGCGCTCCCTTGATGACACGCTCAACGTCGCTGGCGACCGTGCCCGTGGTGTTGTCGATACCGCCGTACAGATCGAACGATTTATTCACGACCGACGCTACGGCATTCCCTTTGCGCAGAATCAGGCTGGGAACCAGACGCTGGATAACAATCGTGTTGCCGTCGATGACGTTCGTGTTAATCAATGCTTCGTTGCCTTTGGCATCGACCGAATACACCGCCGGCATATCGCGGTTGTTCGAGAACGTCAGGTAGATGAAACGCCCGTCATCCCGCGCGGCTGTCGGGCTGATTTCTTCCGAGCCTGCGACCCAATAATCGTAGTTCTGCCCGGCCTTCGTCGCGTCAGTCAGCTTGCTTTTGACTTCGTTGAGCCGTGCCTTGACTGCGGCCTTGGTTTCGGTCTTTGCGAGCTGGGCCGCTTCGTCTTCCGGGTATCGAAAACTCAACGAGAAAATCAGGTTCGGGTCTGACCAGGCTGTCGAATCGTTCATTCGTCGAGGCTGCACCACCAGCGCGAACTGGTAAGTGCGCCTGTCGGTCACGACCGTTACATTCGTGTCCGCCTTGGTCGCTTGCGGCTTGATGAAAAGATGATTCCCGCGCGGCACGATCTTCCATGCCTGATCGTCACCGACTGCAACATCGACGATGTTTTCGCCATCCGCAAATTGAATGTGTGTCGATACGCCGTAGAAGGTCGAGAGCTTTACGACGTTCAACGGGTTGTAATCGACGACGCGAACACGGGGGTCAAACACTCCCTGCTTGGGTGTGAGTTCCGCCAGCGCCAGCGTCGGCACCAGAAGAGCTATCAGAATGAGTCGTTTCACTGTGTCCCCTTTCATGGTGCGACTTGAACGCGCGGAACGCTGTTGATCGAGGGCGTTTGTGCGGCTGCCGGGTCACTTGGAAACGCTTGCACGCCATAGTTGGGCGGTGCAATGGCCGCAGCCGGTGCGCTAACCGGTGCGATGCCATCGGTGCCCGGCGCGTCCGGGTCATTCCGGTATTCGGTCACCTGGAAGCCAAGCGGGTTCACCCCGCGATCTTTTTCAGACATGGCCGATGACGAATACTTGAACGTGATCGTCGCCGCCCAATGCGACACAATCGGCTTGTCCATACCGCGCTCAAGCGCTTTCGTGTAACGCACCAAAGCCACATTGGGACTGATGAACGACGTACTCTTGATGCCGATTTTGATCTTCGCGGTGTCGCCATAGAGGTTCAACGGCGATTGCGGGTTTTTGGGGTTGAACGTCTGGAAATATTTCTGCTGTTCCAGGCTCGATGACATCGTTCCGACGTTGACGTAATAATCGGCCGCAATGTCTTTCGCGTAGCCCTCGCGGTATCTCACATAAAGCTGCGTGAAGTATTTGTTGATCGCTTCGTCATAGTTGGTCTTCCCGTCCTTGATGGTTTGAACCACATCGACGATACCGGTCGAGTTGTCCACTCGAATAACGAACGGTTCAACCTTCTTGAGCGGCATGAGCATGGCAATTGCCATGACCGATGCGAATGCCACCACGCCGGACGCGGCGGCTACGCGCCACGCCGTCTTTCTGGATTTCTCGATTTCCTGAACCTTGTCGGTTTCCCAAGAGCGGGCTTCCCTCAAGTAGTTCTCGAAGTCCTGTTTTTCGACCTTTTTCATTCGGCTCCCCTTGCGCTAATGTTCGAACGGAAGCGAATAAACGTCTGGTCGCCCCCTTCTGCTGTGGCGGGGTTCCAGACCAGTTCGGCATCGTTCCCCCCTTGTTCGCCGATGGCGCGCAACGCTTGTTCGAGTGTTGCGCCATGCAAGTCAACCTTGACCGTTACCGGCGTGCGGATTCCTTCCGGTTCCAGGACGAGCAAGCGCGGCTGCACGTCGTGCAACGCGTTCAGGGCCGCCACAATGTCGCCTTCAAATTTGAAGTCGAAGATTTTGGCTGCCGCCGCCGAATGCTTCGTTACGGGCATTGCCCGATTCACGGGCCGATAGTCGCCTTGTACTGCCGGTGGCTTCGGTGGAGAGAGCGCGCATCCTGTAAGGGCGAACACCAGCAAAACAGTCAAGGTAGAGCGCATGGTCGGTTCTCCGAAATGTTCATATTGCACGGACATTATATCAATATTGTGTATTCAAAGTGTGTATTTTGTTGACATGGGGCGAAGAAAAGGGCGGTTTTCGCGTCCGCGAAAAAACCGCCCAAGTGTTGCTTTACCCGCGCGCCACGCTGTTTTTTCTGCCCCCTGTGATCTTCCGATAGACCGCCATTGGCGCACCTGCCGCCCGCCTGGCCATGCCGGGGTTGTTTGCTGCCCAGCGCGCGTTGACCGCCTTGGCACGGCGTGCGGCGCGCAGGTTGCTCAGGGTCTTGCCAGACGCAAGGTCATATCCGCCTTTGCCCATGCCTTTGGCCTTGCCGTACGCCCAGCCTACCGCGCCGAGTGTGCCGATTGCTACGCCGCCGCCCAGAGCCGATGAGATTGGGGCAACTTGCATTAAGACCAGGAGGCCGATGAGGCTGAATACCACTGCTGGGATGACGCCAACTATCTCGGTTGTTGCCATATTCCCCGTTGCAGCGGCAGAACCAAGGTAGGTTTGCAGGATGGCTAAGATCAACGACACAGCCGCCGCCGTTAGCATGACCATGAAAACATAATTCAATGCTTGGCCAATCCATGCATCGAAAAAGCGCTTTGTTGGCTCGAACATGGCCAGTAAAACAAAAATTGGCCCAACGCCAAGAATTATGGCGAGCGCCATTTTTGAGAGGGCGTAAAGAAACGCCCCGTATCCAGTTACCAAAACGCCTGCCAACCAAATAAATACTGCTCCCACAAGCTTGCCGAGCGCTGGAATGCCGAACGATGAATTGGCGAATGCTGCGTCGTAATAGGCGGTGCCATAGTCGAACATCTTCGATAAAAGCTGATCTAGGAACTTAATGCTAGATAGCGGTGTAGGCGGGCCGCCAGTTACAACCGACGCCAGGGCGTCGGGAGAATGCCATAAAAAATCCCCCAAAAAAGTGTTGTATCGCCCAAGATTTAAGGCAATCGCCACGACAGCTGTGAGCTTGAGAATCCTTGCGATCCCATCCGTTACGGGTTCTTGGATGACCCCTCGCATCATTGACCAGCCCCACAAGACCATGTAGATCAATAACATGGTGTAGGCTACCGGGGAAATTGCTGCAATTACGTTTGTCGCTGTGTCGCTAACATACGTTCCAAGCGCAGAAATCAGCTTACTGAACAAGTCTTCGTAATAATGCAGGTCACTGGGGACTGGCGCGGCCATTTTTCTTCCTAGAAGCGTTGGTCAGTTGTGGTTCTTGCTGCCGCTCTATTTCCCGCAATAGAGGCATTCACGCAGTTCGGTGTTTGTCCAAGTTCGCCGGGATTGTTTTGACATTCTTTCTGAGTGGCCTTGCGTTCCGCGTCATGAGCCAAGTACCAGTCCACAGTTTGCACCTTTGCCTCCTCTTTTTTGGCCTCACAGCCAATCAGGAACAGCAACGGAAGAAATAACGCCAGTGCTTTTGTTTTCATGCTGCTATCTCCAATTAAAACCGTTGATCAACAGTAATTTTGCTCGACTTCATGTTGATTTCGATTGCACGCTGTGCCGCCAGATCGCGCTGAGCCTGCGCAAGCTGCGCCAGCATGTTGAGCTTCACATTTTCGTTTTGCATCATCACCTGTTCAGCCTGGATGCGAGCTTGCAGGTCTGCGATGTCCTTTGCGTCCGGTGCTGCATTCACCTTGTCGAGCAGCACCTGAATGGTCGCAAAACGGTCGCTGGCTTGCTTGTACCCGGCTTCGGCTGTCGCGCGGTTCAGCGCGGCCTGAGTCGCGTTGCTGTCGAATGCCTTGGCCGTGTCCGTGCCTGCGTCGATATAGGTTTCATCAACACCCAAAACTTTCGCCGATGCGCGGATCGACGCCGAGCTTCCGTAGCCGCTGCTGAGGATGGTTGCATAATCATCCGGCAGGTACTTGCGCAGCGCCGGGTTGTTGACCAGGCTCGCCATGCCGCGCGAGCCGTTCAGGCTGTCGAATTGCGCTTTCATCTGGTCGAACTGTTCTTTCATCTGAATGAACTGCTTGCCCCAGGCTACGACCTGCTGGATTTGCTGCGCTAGGTTGGTTGCGTCGATGACAGGGATGCCCGCATGGGCGGCGCTGCCGAACGACAGGCCAGCGGCAGCGGCGAACATGACCAGGATTTTCTTGATGCTTTTCATGCGAGTGCTCCTTTTCTGATGCGATGGAATTCGGGCAACCAAACAGCCGGGTCTTCGCCGAGTTCGGCGACGAGTTTTTCGGCAAGAAGCGACGTGGCCGTGTTGCCCGACAGTACGGCCAGCTCATCGTCAAACCCGCGAAGGTTCAATTCAGCAACGACGGAGTTTTGCCCTTGCTTAATCAGGAACTGGCGCGACTTCTCGCCAAGCCCCTTCACAATTTCAAACTCGCGTTCGGTCAACTTGAAACCGTTAACGTAATCGTCATAGTCGGCTTCGGGGTTCGGCAGGAAGATCTTCGTCGCCGTTTGCTCGATGACGGCGAAGGCAATCGGCGACTTCAACACTTGCTTCGGCGACTGCGTGAACATGACGAGAAACCCGTCCTGCTTACGAATCGTCACCAGCTTGTTCTTGGCCAGGTCTTCAAACGCTTCGTCGTCGAGCAGCTTCCAGAATTCGTCCATGAAAATCGGTATCCGCCGCCCGTCGATCAAGGATTCAATCCGGTGGAACAGGTACATGATCGTCGGGGTACGCGTTTCGTTGTTGTCGAGGAATTCCGTCACGTCGAAGCCAACCATCGTGCAGTCGTCGAGGCGCAGCGAGTCTTCGGCGTTGTCGAACAACCAGCCGAGCGCACCGCCACGACACCAGCGTGCGAGCCGGATATGCAGGCCGTTTTCGTCCGTCGGGTCGAGGAATTCGAGCACCGCACCCAAGCGCCGCTTGGGCTTCGCCGCACCCATCACGCCTGCGATAGCCTGCGCTATCTCGCGTTCTTGTTTCGGCGTAATCGGCAAGCCGTCGTGCTTGACGAGCTGCTTGATAAGCGTCTCAAGGAAGGTCAGGTTGTTCGGCGTCGGTTCCATATGGAAAGGGTTGAAGCCGGACGGCACGCCATTCTTCAACGGGTAGTAACGGCCACCCATCGCACGCACGCCGACCGATGCGCCAAGGTCTTTGTCGAAGAGCACGCACGACAGCCTTTTGCCTTTGTCGGGCTGACTGAATTTCTGGGTCTGCGCCAGCAGCACCATTTCCAGCACGGTCTTACCCGTGCCGGACTTGCCGATCACGACCGTATTCGCAAGGTCTTTGTGGTTCGGATCGAGCTTCGCGGTGTTGTTCGCCGTGCCCGGCTCGCCCTTGTGATAGTTGAAGTAGTACGGTGCGCCGGATGTTGTCTTGAACATCATGACGGCATCGCCCCACTGGTTGTTGCGGATGCGGCCGATCGGGTAATTGTGCAAGCTCGAAAACCCCGCAAAGTTCCGGCTGGTAATGTCACCCACACGAACCCGGTAATCGAAGTTTCCAGGCAACTGTGCCCAGAACGCGCCAGCAATCGCCGCTTCTTCGCGTGCCCACTTCATCCCGCTGTCGGAAAGCGCCGTACCGGCTTCGTTGATGTAGTCGTTCAGCGTCTTCTGATCGTCGGCCTTGATGACCAGGCTCAGGCTGTGCGCACCCATCACGAACCGGTTCGAAGTCAGATCATCAAGCGCTTCGTCAATGTCTTCGACCTGGCTGATCGCCACGTCGCCCGCGTTAATCAATCGGGCTTGCTGGCGCTTCATCCTGCCGACCGCCACGGGCTTCGACAGGAAGGTGAACGACTGCGCCAGCACGAATTCGAACGGCATACCGAGCAGTTCATTCAGGATGCCGGGGCAGGTAATCGACGGGTATTCCTGAATCGTGACGATGCCCGCGTATTGCGTGCGCGTCGGGCCTTTGAAGGCCATCAAGCCGCCCTTGCCGAAGAACGGGCGGGCGGTTGCGAGCACTTCCCGAATTTCTGCGCGCGGCAGCGGGAACCGCCGCCATTCGCCATCGACGAGGAACGACAGGAATTCGAGCACTTCCGAGAACATCACGCCGTTATGCTCGTAGCAGCCGAGCAATTCCGGTTCATAACGGTCGAGCGCCGACATGGCCGCGCCGGTCAAATCGCGCAGGTTTTCCAGTTCTTCGAGCTGGCGCTGTTCCAGTTCCTTCGGGTCTTTCTTCCCGAAAACATCGAACAGCTTTGCCGCCTTCACCGGCTGCGGGCGATAAACCACCGTCAAGTAAAGTTCATTGACAAGCATCCTGTCGCCGGCCATGTGCGCGCGGTACTTGTCGTTGAAGTCGCGGCAGAAGCCAGGGGCGAACTCGCCGCCCGGATATTCGCCATACTCGCGGCGTACAACGTGCGACCACACCGCTACATGCGGCGATGAGATATTGCGCATGAAGCCGTTCAACTGGTCATGCCAGGCGTTGATGTCCTGCACATCCGCGCTTTCGTGCGCAGCGCCTTGAACGCGGATGGTTTGAATGTAATCCCCCGACGCCAGCTTGACGGCGTTCTGGGTGACATGGCTGGAATAGGGGATGAAGGACGCGGTTGTCTCTTCATTCTTCACAATGTTGGCGAATTTGAACGCGGCACCCATAGCTATCCTTCAATGGTTATTTTCGCGGACGCGAAAATCTCACTTCGTCCACTTCTTCGTTGGAAGCGGTGAAAAACTGGCCGCGCCCCAAAAACGGCTGTTGCGACACCTGCCCGTCGTTTTCATCCAGATCAAGATCGAGCTGAATGCACCGGGGTCATTCGCGCTAATCAGATACAGCACCGCGTGTATCGGTAGCGCGAGCAGCAGGTACAGCGGGTTGCCGACGGCCAGAAAAATAATGCCTGTCGCCATAAACTCGATGACGAAAGCGGTTAGGGGAATGCCCAGCATGGTTGCCGGGCGTGTCAGACCGACGAAAAGCACGTCGGTGTAAACGTCTGACGCGCCGGTTTCCATGCTCAGGTTGCCGCGATGATGTAATCAACGATGGCAGCGCCGCCGAAGATGAACACGATGCCGATCACGATCTTGATGACCCAATCCCACGAGAGCTTGCCCGCCATTGCCGCGATACCCAGCGCAATGACGGCGATGATGGCGATGGTGCGCGTGAGGCCGCCCGTGAAGATCGCCAGCACGCTGTCGGCCACGGTGTCCCACGGGCCAGCCCCCGCGAACGCGAGAGCGGGCAGCATGGCCAGCGAGCCGACTGCGATCATCGACGCTGCTTTCGCAGCAATCGGGCGTTTCAGTTTTTGATGCAAATTACTCAGATTCATCTTCATTACTGCTTTCTCCTGTTGGACATGGGCTTGCCAACGTCAAACTGATGGGGGGGATTTTCCCGTCGTACTTTTCCCGAATGTGCTTTGCCAGTCTGTCCAGGCTCACCCATTCGCGGACTTTTCCGCGCGAGGTCATCAAGCACCAATCCCCCTCTTTCCAGTTCAACGTTGCAACAATCAGATACTTCCCCGTTTCGCTCTGGATGATGTTGAGAAGCGTCACGGCATCGTTTTTGATGTAGTCGGACAAGTCCGACTCGCTAATAGAATTCACTTTGGTTCTCCTCGTGAACACCTCGCTTCGTTTGTTGACAGTGGCCTTAATGTTATCACAAAACATATTATTTTGAAGAGGCAAGATGTAAATATTGCCGTTGCGGAACGATTATTTTGCCTTTGTGAAATCCGGTTCGCCGTTCTTGTTTTCATACGTCTGTTTGCACCCTTCCCGATAGCCTGTACAACCCCAGAAGTCGTAGCCGTCCTTGCCAGTTTTGACCCGGTGGGCGAGTGGCTTGCCGCATTCTCCGCAAGCAAAATTCGTTGTCTCTTGCGGACTCCTGTGCCCCGGTTTGCCGTCCTCGTCCGGCAACGTCACGGTGCATGTGGGGCGTCCCGAGCACCCCCAGAATGTCCTGCCTTCCCACGAAACGCGCCGCAACGGCTTGCCGCATTCCGGGCAGGGAAACTTCGGTATGGCTTTCGCCCTGTAGCGCATGACCTCCTGTGACAGTTGGTTATGCACTTTTGCGATTACACCCTTATATGTATTGTCGCCGCAAGCGATGCGGTCTAGCTCTTGCTCCAAATTGCGGGTGAACCCAAGGTCAATGAACTCGAATTGCCCGGCCAGCGAGTCCACGACCAGCTCGCCCGTTGCGGTAGGGGCTAAAAACAGGGCCTCGTTTTCTTCCACGTAGGCGCGGCTGACGATGTTGTCCATAATCGTCGCATACGTCGCCGGGCGGCCTATCCCTTCGCTTTCGAGTTTCTTGATAAGCGTGGCCTGGGTGTAGCGCGACGGCGCTTTTGTTTTTTTGGCAAGCAGCTCGCCGCGCTGCGCAGTGAGTTTCTCGCCGGGCTGGCAGGCGGGTATCGAGTTCTCAGGTTCTTTGTCGTCCTGTTTCTTTTCGGTCTGGTCACCCGGTATCAGTTTGAGCCAGCCGGGGTAGACCAGCGTGCGGCCGCGTGCTTGAAACGTCACAGCCCGGCCTTCGACCGGCTGCGTCGCGTCGAGTCGCACCGTGCGAACGGCATAGCGCGCATCGGCGAGCTGGCACGCGATCGCGCGCAGCCGGATAAGGCGGTAGAGGGCGCGCTGTTCGGGTGTTTCTCCAGCTTCTTCCGCTTCCCAGTGCGTCGGCGTGATCGCCGGGTGGCCGACTTGCGCGCCTTCGGGGGCTTCGAATTTCCGGGGTTTGTCCGCCATATCCAGCCCGGCTTTGACGGCAACGGCGTAGATGTCGCCCAGCGCGTCATCCGACACGTTCGGGTTGTCGGTGCGGTGATAGCTGATATGCCCTTGTTCATAGAGCTTTTGCGCGGCGTCCATCGTGGCCTTCGGCACCATCCCCAGGACGACGCTCGCGGCTTGCTGTAGCGATGCGGTTGTGAACGGCGGGGGAGGGCTGCGACGGCGTTCTCGTTCGTCCACCGCGCTGACCACAACGGCTTTCACATCGGCCACGGCCTGCGCGAAAGCCTTGTCCATGAAGTACGGCTGTTCTTCGCTGATGAAGTCGGGCTTGAGCACCCATTCTGCCGACCAAGTACTCCCCATTTTCGCGTCCGCGAAAAAAAGTGCTGCGCCGAAATGGTTCGTTGTGCGAAAAGCTCGAATCTCGCGCTCACGTTCGACCATCAGCCGCACCGCCGGGCTTTGAACCCGTCCCGCGGAAAGCTGCTGCCCGGCGTACAAGCTGACTTCCGGGCTGGCCGTGTAACCGACCAAGCGGTCGAGCACACGGCGGGCTTCCTGCGAAGCCACGCGCTTAACGTCGATGGCGCGCGGGGCGTTCAGTGCGGCCTTGACCGCGCTTTGGGTGATTTCGTTGAACGTGACACGCAGCGGGTTCTTGAGCTTCAGGCATTCTTTCAAATGCCAACTGATGCTTTCGCCTTCGCGGTCTGGGTCGGTGGCGAGGTATACCGCGTCCGCCGTCTTCACCAGCGCTTTCAGCTTGGCGATGACCGACTCGCCGCGCTCGGTCAGTTCGTAGGTGGGTTTGAAGTCTGGCGCTTCGACGCCCATATCGTGCTTCGGCAGGTCGCGGATGTGGCCGACGCTGGCTGCAATTTCCCACCCCTTGCCGAGTATCGCCGAGAGTTTTTTTATCTTGCCCGGCGACTCGATAATCATGAGCTTCATTCGTACACCATCACGCTTTTGATGTTGCGGCTGTAAACGTCATCCGTTTCTGGCTGCGGCGGTGGCTGCTTCGCGGGCGTGTGTTTCGCTTTTTTTGGCTTGGTCGGTTTCGGGGCGATCAACCGGATGGGGGAGGGTGCGTTTCCGCCGGCGTTGCTCACGACGCGCTGGACGTAGCCGTTCGAGAATCCGCGCGTGAACGAGCCGGTGTTGTAGGCCGACAGGGCGGCATGAAGCGCCGCCTGATCGTCCTGGGTCTGGCTCTTCGCCCTTGTGTAATTGCCGTGCAGTATGGTTGCCGACGCGGCAATGTTCTGGCACGGGTCGAAAATGTTCTCAACGCTCATGCCGAGCTTCGGCAGGTTTGCCGAATTGACCTGGCCAAGTCCCATGTCGATGTTGTAGCCGTTGGCGATCAACCACTTCGCAGTTGCGACGGCTTCGGCTTTGTTTTCCGGCTGGCGCGCGAGCTTCGCGCCGCCGTTGATGCCAATGGCCAGCGGCTTGAAGGACGATTCCGTCCTCACAATCGCGGCCATCGTTTCGTGCGCCACCCAAGGCGCGCACTCTTGGGCGAGCGCTGCGAAGTCCATGCTTATTTCCAGAATTTTTTCTTCGCAATGGCGGCAGGGTGCGCCAGGTCGTATTCCGCCTTGGCTTTAGCGTAGTCCGCTGCGTCTACCCAGTAGCCGCCTTCGTCGGGGTCGCCAACGTATTTCGGGCCGGTGGCTATCAGGTCGGTGTAGCTGTTGCTGTTGTAGGTCTTGCAGTATTTGGGCTGTTCGTTGGCGATGTATGACGTGCCGCTGTCGTAGTCCCAGACCATGCTTGCAGCGTTGATCGAGGCTGCGTCGCAGCGTCCCGCGCCGTTGGCGATGTCGTTGACCAGGGTGCTCATTTTTGTATCCATCGCTACGGCGGGGCATAGGTTCAGGAAGTTGATGCGGCCTTTGAGCGTGTCTTTCCATTTCTTGTAGCTGATGCTGAAATAGCGGCTCAGGGAGGGCATACATTCCGTGGGGCGCTGGCCGGTGGACAGGCAGATAATCGCTTCGCACGCGAGCTTGGTGTCGCCCGTCAGTATTGCGCCTGCCTGGGCGTTGCCTGCTATCGAGGCGGCAAGGATCGAGACAGCGGCGAGTTTTTTTGCTTTCACGAAGTGGGCTCCTTGTATTTGCAAAATTGCAATATTGCTCGCTCAATATACACGTTTCGATTGTGCGGAACCATCTGAATCAATAAAAAATCGTGACTCCGGGTCATTTTCGCTTCTGCGAAAACCGGGATGCCCGTTCCAGGCGCGGCTATTCGCCTTGGTCGCTATGCGACTGGCCGTTGGCCACCTTGCAGGCCACCCTTGACTACGCTCAAGGAGGGGCGTGAGTCGTTCTACTGCCGGAACGCTCCCTGCCGGGAGCAACCACG
>Ga0207420_1000541_pt1 | contig 34152 bp, 19 predicted proteins | sample ThiBio_inoc_biof_FD_183941 | JGI IMG/M metagenome (GOLD analysis project Ga0207420, IMG submission 183941) | Wastewater bioreactor microbial communities from Cape Town, South Africa - Thiocy_inoc_biof (SPAdes) | ecosystem: Engineered > Bioremediation > Thiocyanate > Unclassified | place: South...
GGACGACCTGCTCCGGGGTGTGACGCTTCCTGCTGTTCGTCATAATCTGACCAGTCTCCCTGCCCGAACCCTCGGGCGACAGGACGACTCACACAACGACTGGACCTACAAAACGGGGTCAGTCCACGCCCGCTACTTCCGGCTCGACGACCTCGCGAACCAGCTCGCCGTCTACCACCGCCAAGACGCGCAGCGGCTGACGTTCCTCACCGGGCTGCACACCTGCGATCTGCTCGTGCTCGACGACTTCCTCACCACCCCGATCCCCGGGGAGACCGCCGCCGAGCTGCTGAACATCCTCGCCGCCCGCGAAGGACGCGGGTCGACGGTCGTGACCAGCCAGTTCGATCCCGAGGACTGGTACCGGTCGCTACACGACGCGGTCATCGCGGAGTCCATCCTGAACCGCATCGTCAGCAGCGCCGAACTCGTCCAACTCGACGGGCCGAACATGCGCCGCCACACCCACGCTGAGACCACCAGCTGAACCGGTCGCGCGGGCGCGGGCCGCTATCCGATCGCCGCGCCCGTGCTACCGGATCACTACAACCGCGCTACCCGAAGCCCCGGCTAAACATATGCGCGGCTGTTCCCCGGGCGTGGTGAGCATGAGAGTGTTCACGCGCAGCCGGACTGGGACAAGGTGCATCGGGAGCTCGCGAGGGTCGGGGTGACGTTGAAGCTGCTGCATGGCGAGTACGTCGATGCCTGCCGGGCCAAGGGCGAGACGGCGATGGGCTACGACCGGTTCTGCAAGACCTACCAGCGTCACGTGCTGGTGATCGGGGCGGCATCGCGGGTCGGTCACAAGGCCGGGCAGACGGTCGAGGTCGACTGGTCGGGCAAGACTATGCAGCTCAGCGACCCGGTCACCGGGCAGGCGACGAGGGTCTACTTGTTCGTCGCGACGCTGCCGTTCTCCCGCTACTCGTTCGTCGAGCCGACGCTGGATATGAAGTAGGACACCTGGCTGCGCGCGAACACGGCGATGTTCGACTGGTTCGGCGGGTCCGTCCCGCGGATCGTTCCGGACAACCTGAAGGCGGGTGTGATCAAGCACCCTGCCGAGGGCGAGGTGGTGCTGAACGACGCGTATCGGGAGCTCGCGGTGCACTATTCGGCGGCGGTGCTGCCGGGACGGGTGAAGAAGCCGAAGGACAAGCCGAGTGTCGAGGACACGGTCGGGAACGTTGCGACGGTGGTGATCGCGGCTCTCCGCGACCGCACCTTCGCGACGCTGCCGGAGTTGCGGGCCGCGGTCTACGAACGTGTCGCCGCTTACAACGCGAAGCCGTTTCAGAAACGCGCCGGGTCGAGGCTTTCGGTGTTCGAGGGTGAGGAGAAGCCGCTGCTGCGGCCGCTCCCGCAGGTTCCGTTCGAGATCTCGCAGTGGCTCTACGGCCGCAAGGTCCAGAAGAACGGACAAGTGGTGTTCGAGAGGAACTTCTACTCGGTCCCTTACGAGAACATCGGTCGGTCCGTCGACCTGCGCATCACCGACACCACCCTCGAGGTGTTCGCCGGGGATCAGCGGCTCACCAGCCATCTCCTCGCCCCAGCCGGGGTGGTCAACGAGTACCGGACGCACGACTCGGATCTGCCCGACGGGCCCCGCTACCAGCAGATGGACCCGCAACGGGCACGGGAGTGGGCCGCTCGGATCGGGGAGAACACCACCACGATCGTGAACCGGATCTTCGAGTCCGTCCCCGTCGACGAGCAGGGGCTCGGCGCCGCGCTGGCAGTGCTCAGGTTGACCCGCCGCTACTCCGCCACCCGGGTCGAAGCCGCCGCCGGCATCGCACTCGATTCCCGAGTCCGATCACCCAGGTATGCGCACCTGCGGCCGATCCTCGACTCGAATCAGGACCAACGCGGCACAGGCCCATGGTTCGAACCCGCCGACGAGGAACCCGCCGGCTACGTCCGCGGCGCCGACTACTACGCAGGAGGCACCCGATGAGCCGGCTCGACTCCGAGACGAAGCGGAAGCTGCGAGAGATGGGCGTCCCCGCCCTCGTCGACGCGCTCGACATCCAAGACGAGGGCCTCACGATCGGGCTGGTGTTCGAGGAGCGGATCAAGCTCGCCGTCGACGACGCCCACGCCGCGTTCACCCACTCCAAAGTCGAAGGCCTCATCCGCCGCGCCGGGCTCCGCTACCCGAACGCGGACCTCCGCCGCGTCGACATGCTCGAACAACGCGGGCTCGACAGAGGCGTGATCGCGCAGCTAGGGACCTGCCAGTTCATCCAGAGGCACATGAACGTCGTGTTCCAAGGCTTCACCGGGTCCGGGAAGAGCTACCTCGGGTCGGCGCTGGCGAAGCAGGCGTGTCAGCACCGCTACCGGGCGCACTACATCCGCATGCCCGACCTCGAAGAGACCTGGACCGCTGCGAAAGACAAGCCCGCCGGTCGGGAGAAGTGGTTGCGGAAGTACTCCACGTTCACGCTCCTCGTGATCGACGAATGGCTGCTCGACCCGCCCACCGACGACGTCCGGTCCATGCTGCTCGAGCTCCTCGAACGCCGTTACGACGCCACCTCGACGGTGTTCTGCACCCAGTACGCGAAGAAGGACTGGCACCAGCGCCTCGGCGGAGGGGTCCACGCCGACGCGATCATGGACCGCATCGTCCACAACACCCTCTGGATCGAGACCGGCGACGTCAACATGCGGGAGCACACCGCCGCCGCGGCCGGCTGAACCCGGGCCGGTGAGCGTCGCGCCGACCGGAGTGGCGCTCACCGGCAATACCAGTGGCCCTGAGAGTGAATATCGAGTGGCGCTCAACCGCAATAATCAGTGGCGCTCACGACTCCAAATACTCACCAGGAGGTGAAGGAGACGCTCACCCGCGTAATCAGCGTGTTACTCGCGTTCGATAGGCTCAGCCCGGCACACCGAGGAGGACAATGGTCGCTGGATCAGCGCTCGCGCAAAAGCCAGTCACAGGAGGAAAGCGATCCTTTCGCTCTGACATCCAAGGACTTCGCGCACTCGCCGTCACGTTGGTTGTCCTCGACCACACCTTCGGATGGCCGTCCGGCGGCTTCCTCGGAGTCGATGTATTCTTCGTAATCTCGGGCTTCCTAATCTCGGGAATCCTCATTCGCGAGATCGAATCGAATGGGTCGATCTCGTTCCGCGCCTTCTACGCACGCCGAGCTCGACGCATCCTTCCGGCGGCTCTCGTCGTCCTGTTCACGACAGTGATCGTCGCGAGTCTGCTGTGGTTCCCACCCCGTGCTGTGCAAGTAGCCGTCGATGCTGTCTGGTCCGCGCTCTTCGCTTCCAACTGGCACTTCGCTGCGAGCGATAGCGACTACTTTGCAACAGAGGCTCCCTCGCCACTCCTGCACTACTGGTCGCTAGCCGTCGAAGAGCAGTTCTATGCCCTGTGGCCGCTAGTCATCCTGCTGGTGGCACCCTTCGCTGCAAGACTCGGACTGAGGGTTCGGCACATCGTCGGAGTTGTCGCGGCCATACTTGTCTTGGTTTCTCTGGGGTGGGCAGCTTGGCGCACTGCCTCGAGCACAGATGCAGCCTATTTCGATACGTTCGCGCGCGCCTGGGAGCTTCTTGCCGGCGCGGCACTCGCGGCCGTCGGATCGAACGCTTTGACCGGCCGCGCAAGACATGTCATCAGCACCCTCGGGCTCGTCATCATCCTCGCGTCCGCGATCCTGATACGCGGCGACGGGGGGGGATCCCGTTCCCGTGGGTCATTCCGACAGTTGCCGGGGCGATGCTCGTAATCTGGGCGAACGCGAGAGCAGGCCGCCTTAGCATCCTCGGCAACCCGATCTCCCAGTGGCTCGGTGATACTTCGTACAGCCTGTACCTCTGGCACTTCCCAGTCATCGTCTTCGCTGTGTCTGTGTTCGGCGGCTCAGTGCTCGTTCGAGCCGCGACGATCCCGCTCATGCTTGCCATCGCCGCTCTGTCTAGGCGCTGGATTGAGGAACCGTTCATGCATCGGAAGCGCGCCAGCAAGTCGACGCTTGCCCCCAACAAGCCGCCGCTGGTTGTCCGCGATCTCATGGTCGGTGTTGGCGTCATCGTCGCGATCATGTCATTCTCCGCAGTGGCCCTGGAGGGTCCGCGCGGAATGCACGATGCAAACTCAGTGATCAGCCGGCTCCCCGCCGTGGGCGGTGGTCCGATCGCCATCTCTTCGAACGATCAGAGTCAGCGCTCTCGCGAGGTGCGTGCCGCACTCGGCGCAGCTGAGTGGCCAAGCCTGATGTCAGCTACCGGGGTCTGGGAACTGGCTCTCTCGGGCAGTGGTCGTGATTGCATGAACAATCCGATGGTCGCTTCGTCACCCAAGTGGTGCGGAGACCCCAAGTCCGCGGACATCCTCGTGGTTGGCGACTCCGTAGCGATGAGTTGGCTCCCTGCTATAGAGGAAGCGGTAGCCGACACTGGTTGGTCTGCGGCCGGGACCGGCTATACAGGATGCCAGCTTTCGGGCGGGTTGAAGTACAACTCACCGACGTACGGTCCCGAGTTCGCGGAGCGTTGCGCGACCGTTCAGGATGAAATGTTGCACGCGATCAAGGACCTGGACCCGAAGCTATTGGTGCTCACCGGACATCCTGGCGCCCTGTCGCGTATGAACTCGACCGTGAGCACAGCGGCGCAGACATGGCAGGACGCATTCACGAGGATGCTGGGCGAACTGTCCACCGTTGAGCACGTTGTCGTGCTGGAGGCCAACCCCTGGAATGAGGGCCTCGCAGCGTGCCTCGTGCGCACTTCCGCCCCGTCCACGTGCGCTTCGGAAGTCGACGACTGGCACGCTGCAAAAGCATCAGCCGAGGCTGCGTCCGTAGCTACTGTCACGAACGCGAGTTATGTACCGACCGCGGCATGGTTCTGCTTTGAGTCGACATGCCCCGTCTTCGTGGCAGGGTTTCCCGTCACCACGGACGGCGTGCACCTGACCGCGCCGGAAGCTTCGGCCGTGTCAAGTCTGCTGCGAGAAGCGCTGGCGCCCATCACAAGGTAACCAATGCGGTAGCTGTCCTCCTCCCTTTGGTTCTCAAGTCGGTCGGTCTATACGGGCTCTTCGCAGTTGAGGGTGTAGTCGAGGGTCGGCGGCTGGTTCGCGGATAGACGTCGAGGTCTTCCAGGATGGAAGTTCTCACACTGCCCATCTGCCGGAAGACCTCGACTTGCACCACCCTACGTTCGCGACCCCTGACCTCACCACGTTCTGCCGTCTCGATGAGCTCGGCCTCGAAGCCATCGGCCAGTTGATCGAGCCCGACCGGGCGGTACTCGAGTGCCGCGTCGTTGACGATGACCCGTGGTGTCGGAAGTGTGGCGCCGAGGGCGTGCCGCGCGACACCGTGACGCGTCCGCTCGCGCACGAGCCGTTCGGGCATCGGCCCACGACGCTGCTGGTGCGGGTGCGCCGCTACCGGTGCGGCCACTGCCGCCGCACCTGGCGGCAGGACACGACGAACGCGGCGGCGCCGCGGGCGAAGATCTCCCGCGGCGGGGTCGGGTGGGCGCTGAAGGCGATCGTGGTCGACCACCTCACCGTCTCCCGCGCCGCGGCAGGCCTGGGGGTGTCGTGGCACACCGCGAACACCGCGATCCTCGCCGAGGGCAAGCGGCGGCTGATCGACGATCCGGCCAGGTTCGATGGCGTCACCACGATCGGCGTCGACGAGCACGTCTGGCGTCACACCCGGTTCGGTGACAAGTACGTGACCGTGATCATCGACCTCACGCCCGCCCGCAACAAGACAGGTCCCGCACGGCTGCTGGACATGGTCGAGGGTCGGTCGAAGGCGGTGTTCAAGCAGTGGCTCGCCGCCCGGCCCAAGGAGTGGTCGAAGCAGATCGAAGTGGTCGCGATGGATGGGTTCAGTGGGTTCAAGACCGCCGCGTCCGAGGAACTCCCCGACGCGGTCCCGGTGATGGATCCGTTCCATGTCGTCCGGCTCGCCGGTGACGCCCTGGACCGGACCCGGCAGCGCGTCCAGCAGGACACTCTCGGGCACCGCGGTCACGCCGGGGACCCGCTCTACGGCGTCCGCCGCACCCTCCACACCGGCGTGAGCTTCCTCACCGAGAAGCAGACTGCACGGCTGGACGCGGTGTTCGCGGTCGAGGAGCACGTCGAGGTCGAAGCGACCTGGGGCATCTACCAGCGCATCGTCGCCGCCTACCGCGAACCCGACAAGAAGAAGGCGAAGGAGATGATGCGGTCGGTGATCGATTCCGTCAGCAGTGGCGTCCCCGCGATGCTGGCCGAGATTCGCCGGCTCGGTCGGACGTTGAAGCAGCGCGCCGCGGACGTCCTCGCGTTCTTCGACCTGCCCGGCACGAGCAACGGTCCGACAGAGGCGATCAACGGCCGACTCGAGCATCTCCGCGGCTCCGCGCTCGGCTTCCGCAACCTCGCGAACTACACAGCCAGGAGCCTGCTCGAGGCCGGAGGTTTCAGACCCTCGCTACACCCTTGATTCCGAAGAGCCTCTATACGAGGTGGTAGGCGACACCGACATCAACAACATCCGCGCTGCGAGCGTCGCGCTGTTCTGGGCAGAAACATGCACTGAAGAGAATGTCGACTATCGCACTGAGCTCGGAAAGGCGAGGGCTCTTGCGCCAGCAGCCCCGCCACCGCGCGCTTCATCCGACGATGCCACGATGAGCCCAAGAACGATGAAGTATATGGCGCATGAGTTCGGACTCAATGCCACTTCATTGAACGCTGCGTTGAGGATGAACGCAAGAGCAAGACTCATTCCGAGAACGTAAACTCGCACGTCCTGGATTCGATGCACAGATCGGATTATCATCGCGAAGAACACGATGTATCCAATCAGGCCGGGAATGCCAAGCTGGCCAATCACCGATCCGAGACCACTCTCGACGATCGCAGAGCCACCCTCGGCCGCTTCGTCGGCGAACAAACCCGCGAGTACACCGGTGCCCCCGAACCCACGCCCAAGCGGGTGCCGGGGCAACTCGACAAAGGCGGCGATCAGTCCGTTGATGTGGGCCGTGGTGCTTCCCGTCGACGAAGACTGCGTAAACGCGTAAAAATAGAGGCCTGCCGCGACGGTAACGACTCCAACTAGGACAAACTCGAAAGCTGATCGGAACTTCCTTGCCCACACGGTGCCGAACGCGAGCAACCCCAGGAGCGCACCTTTGCTGACGACAAGCACGGACGCGACGATCGATGCCAAGAAAAGGACGCGGGATCTCAGGAACCATGCGACCATCAGAAGCGCGAACAAGAAGGTTCCGAAGTTGACAGGATCGGCGAACGGGCCCGCCATCCGTCTGATGAACGTGCCGGCTTCAATCTGCTCCGACGCGTAGAAGTTCCTCGGAAGCAGCGAGTTCTCCGTCACTGCGATGCCCTTGAGCTCCCAGAGGTGGTGGAGGCCGATGGCGGGCCAGAAGTCAGGAACGAGGTATTCGACGATCGCGAACGCCAGCACCACCCATCCGAGCGACACAACGAGGCGAAGGTAGTAGTGGAAGTCGACAAACGCCGTTGCATAGTAGCCGAGCAGGAAGAACAGCATAGGCGCGACCAGATTGCGGGCAGAGGCCAGCGCGCCAACGATGTTGTTTCCGGACACTAACATCAGCGCGGTCCCAAAGAGGACGATCACCACGAGCACACCCAACGTGACCCTAGCCGCGCGTTGCTGCCGCGGATCGAACCCCGTCGTTCTGATCCCCGCGAGCGTGAACAGCAACAGCAATGAGTAGATGAAGTTTGTGATGATGACGACTTGCAGAGCGCTCTGAGGGATCTCATGGGCAAAGGGCGACAGATAGACGTTCTGGAACGCCGACATGACGCTGGGAACGAGCAGGAAGAACGAGACATCGGCGTTCCGACTAGCTGCTACCGCAGCGAACGCGATCAGCACCGAACAGAACATGGTCACTGCGAGGAGGAGACCCGCCTCGCTTCCGGTCTCGGCTGCCAGAATAATGACTGCCAGCCCCAGCCCGAGAATAAGGAGGTGGATCGCGTCTCCTGACCTCGCCCTCGGGACGGATGCTGTCGCCATGCGCCCAGAGTAGTCGCTACTCGCGTCGGTGGCTCATCTGCCCGGTGCGTTGACCGTAACAGCGACCGGCGACTTCTGCATCGCTGGCGCGATCACCCTGAACGTCGTGCTCATCGGTGTCGCCGTCTGAGAAGCGGAGGACGCCGGGTCATCGGGACCCCCAAAACCAGAGAGCAACATGACCTCTACCGGGATCGTTCCTCCGAAGGACGAATGATGCCCGATCCCCTCGGCGCCATGCTCGCCGCCATCGTCGCAAATGGTTCGGCCCGATTGTCGGCATCGTCACCCTGGCCGTCGGCCTCGGGCTGTGGCGCATCAATCCGGCCATCCGAGCCACCGCAATGATCATCTTCGTGATCAACATTGTCGTCGCGGCGCCGTCGGCCCTCGGTGAAGGCACCCAGTGGTCGGTCTTCAGCAGCGCGTTCCTCTCGCCCCCGATCCGCACGTCCGATACGGAGAGTGTGGACCGCAGATCATAGATGTCTGCGGCGTTCGCCACGATGATCGGCCAGACGCTACCTACTCCCCACCGTCACCAGTTCGGCCCAATGCCCTTGTGCTCAAGTTGCGGCCATCGCGGCAGCACGCCAGCGCGCTGCCGTCGCACCGATGTCGCTGAGCTCCACTTGCGAGCTCTGCCGGCCTTGGCCGCGGAGCAGCGCGGCGATCGTGCCGGCAACAGCGGCGGGGCCGTCAGTGCCGAGCCCTGCGATGCTCTCGGCCAGGGTGTCTTCGCGCGGGGCATCTCCCGCGATCATGGCGGTCACCAGCTCCAGCAGACGCGTCGTCATCACGTCATTGACGGCACCGGCCTGTCCGAGCGCATCCCGCGCGCTCTGCAACAGCTGGTCCGCCCCGACAGCATCTCCCTCTCGGGCCCGCAAGATCGCCTCGGAGGCCTCAAGCTGAGCCAGGCCGATCGCAGAGTCGATTGCAGCATTCGCCTCCGTCGCGAGCTCGATCGCTCTGGGCGCTGCGGCGTCTCCGGCCAGTGCGAGGGCACGAGCTAGGTGGCGCAGCCCGCGAGCGGCTTCCAAAATGTCACCCCTGCGCTCGGCGCGTTCGGCCGCCTCCGCGAACCAGCCACTTGCCTGGTCGAAGTTCCCGTTCCAGAACTCGATGTGCCCATGGAGATCGGCGAACCCCGGGGTCTCGCGTGCATCAGCCGACCACGCCTCCAACGACGACCGCGCCTCCTCGAACCGTCCCTCGCGGCCCGCGATCAGCGTGACGAGCTTGTCGCGACGATCAGTCAGCACCGGGTCAGAGGATCCGATCCGCTCCATATACGCCCGAGCAGTAGGCACATCCGCCGACAGCAGCGCCTTGCGCGCCAAGGTAACCCAGCCGAGATCGGCCAGCCACCCGGGCCGCGCGCTGGAGACAAGCTCCCGCACACGCTCGGGGTCGGCCCGTTCATGCTCGATCGCGAGCAGAAGCGACGCGACCGAAGCGAACAAAGTCGGCGGCATCACCTCACCGCTGATGTCGACACCCGCCGCGTTCGCCGCTCCGCCGCGACGCAGGGAGGCGAGGGACAGACCGAGGCGAGCCTCGGCCCCGACACCGAGCGGGGGACCCCTCGCCGGCGGATACCGGATCGCGGGGTGCTGGGTCGCCGGATGCCGGATCGGCGGGGGCTGGACAGCTCGATACGGAGTCTGCCGATGCCCCCGCCCTCGCCGTCGTGTAGCGGGGCTCATGATCAGTGAGCCGCACGAACAACCGCACACCCATGCGTACGACGGCCACATCACGGACGAGGAGCGGGGCGACACGGCGACGCGGCACCGGAAGATCGCACGACGCGTACTAGTCACCTCCGGCATCGCCCTGCTCGTTGCCATCGTCGTGACGCGGAACATGCTCACTGGTGCCAGCGCTGCCCCCTGGGCATCCGGCGCATCACCGTCAGCGTCGGCCGGATACTCCACTTCGGCAAGCGGCCTGACAGCGGACGGCAGCGCGGGCGGGATGACGGCAGACGAAGCGAACGAGGCGCTCGTCGAGACGGCGAGACCGGCACTTGCCGTTGCGGCAATCGACGAGTGGGCGAGCGCGCTCTCGCAGTTGTCGTGGGACGACCCCACGGCGGTGACCAGCTGGAACACCGTCATCCTGCACGAACGCGCGGAGGCATACGGCGCCGGCGATCTCGTCGCGCTGGGCGCGCTGCGCCAGGACGACGCCTCGACATACAGCCTTGTCCGTTCCCTCGTTGTCCGGTCCGGGGCACGACTGCAGCTGGACCTTGCCGGCGTGACCCTCAGACTCCTCAGTGACGACACCGGGGCGTTCACGAGGGTCATCGGGTGGGGCGGCGACGTCGTTCTCAACGGCGCCGCTGAGGCGCCTCTCGTGATCACGTCATGGAGCGACTCGCTCGCCTCGGCGGACACCACGACGGCGGATCGTCGGGGGTTCGTCTGGGTCCGAAACGGGCGTCTCGAGGCGTCGTTCGCCGTGTTCGACGAGCTCGGGTTCTGGAGCGGTCGCACGGGAGGCGTCGCGGTGACGGCAACAGACCTCGGCCTCGCCAGTGTCTCCGTGTCGAACACGACCCATCGAAACCTCACCTTCGGGATGTTCTTGTCGGATGTCGCGGGGGGCTCGATCAGCGATGCAATCGTCGTCGGTGCCGAGCTGAGCGGCATCCGAATCACCAACGGATCGAGTCAGATCGTCGTCTCCGGCACAACGATCAGCAACTCCGGACAGGACGGTGTCCTCGCCGACCGCGCGTCCTCCGACGTGACGATCGAGACGTCGACGGTGTCGGGTGCGACACGCGACGGCATCCGGATCGATGGCACCGCTCTTGCCCGCACAGCCAATGCCGCCGGCGACTCGCCCGTGCCCGGCTCGACATTCACCGTGCGCGAGCTGAGCGTGAGCGACAGCGGCTCTGCCGGAGTCTCGTTCATCTCGGGCAATAAGACCCTGGTCGAACACGCCGACATCAGCGGGGCGCACGCTGCGCTGTTGCTCGAAGGTCCGATCCGCACCGTGAAGGTCGCGGAGTCGACGTTCCAGACGACCGGCGCGGTCGCGGTCGCCGTCACAGGCGACGTGACCGACGCCCAGCTGATCAGCTCGACGATCGCGGCGCAGACCACCGCTGTTAAGGTCACCGATGCGATCCTCGCCGTCAGCGCGAATTCGCTCACCGTCGAAGAAGGAGCCGCGACCACCGTGAGTGGGTCTTCGTCCGTGGAGACGGCGTCGAACGTGCTGCACGGCAGTGGCCCGAGCGGGATCGAGATCGCGTCGACGGCGCATGTCTTCGGCACAGCGGACGACACCTCGCAGTGGACGTTCGTCCCCGTGCCGATCCAATGGCTCAATCGTCATCCGATCGCCTGGCTGTGGGCGCTCGTCCTTGTGATTCCCGTGGTCGGGTTGCCCCTCATCATCGCCAGGCAGCGACGCCACCGCGAACTGCGGAAGCTGCTCGAGGCGGCGATCGTGCGACACGATCACGCAGAGCTCGCCCGGTACGGTCACGACGGCGAAATCTCCCCGACAGAGGCCGCGTCACCTCGCGAATTCGAGGGCACAGATACACGACACACCCGCGACGGCACGGCGCCGGGTACACACGCCGTCCCGCCCCGCGCGCCGGCGCCTCGCGAGGGGGTCTACTGGCCGAGCCGCCTCAGCATCCCACCGCAGGCAGGAGGTTCTGCGGCCTTCGTGCGGGCATCTTCACCCCCCCCGTGCCGTCATCGTCCACGCCGCTGCGTTCCTCTTCGACGTCCTCGCCCGCACAGGCGGGGGTCAGGCCGCGTTCACCGCAGGGCCACCCGCGCAGTCTCCAGGACCTTCGGGTGATGCTCTCCAACCGTGAGTTCGCGTCGATGCAGCAGTTCGCCGTCGCCGCCGTCGTCGAGGCCGGATACCCGATCTCCGTGATCGCTCGACTGTTCCGCGTGCCCGCCTGGCGGATCGAGCAATGGGTAGAGCAGACCGTGTCGTCCACGCCGCGGAATCCCCGCGGGTGATCTTGCGCGTGTGCCGACACGCCCCGCTGTGCCGCTAGTCTGCTATCGAAGCAGACAAGGCACGGCCCTTTTGCTTCGACCCGTATCGACCGCTGACGGCGCCGGTCATCGCCTTGTTGCCAGCAGTGAAATGAAACTGTCAGCTGCTTCTCGCGGGGCGTGTGTGGCGTCCGTGGCATCCACGCACGGAGTTTGGAACGGAGGGCTTTCGCTGTGAAGATCGCCATCGCGGGCACGGGTTATGTCGGACTCTCCAACGCTGTCATCCTTGCCCAGCGCCATGAGGTGGTGGCAGTGGATCTCGACTCCCGAAAGGTGGAGCTGATCAATCAGCGGACCTCGCCCATCGTCGACGCGGAGCTGGAGGAGTATCTTGCGGCGCGTGAGCTGAACCTCACCGCAACGCTCGACGCGGCTTCCGCTTATGCGGGCGCCGAGTTCGTCGTGATTGCGACGCCGACGAACTATGACGAAGTCACGAACTTCTTCGACACCTCGTCGGTCGAGTCGGTCATCGCGCTCGTCGAGCGGGTCAATCCCGACGCGGCGATCGTGGTCAAGTCGACCGTTCCGGTCGGATTCACGGCGCGCATGAATGCGGAACACCCCGAGATGACGATCATCTTCTCGCCCGAGTTCCTGCGCGAGGGGCGGGCGCTCTACGACAACCTGCATCCGTCGCGCATCGTCGTCGGCGACCGCAGCGAGAAGGGGCAGCGCTTCGCCGACCTGCTGCTCGAAGGTGCGATCGACACCGACGTGCCGGTGCTGCTGACTGATTCGACCGAAGCCGAAGCGATCAAGCTGTTCGCCAACACCTACCTGGCACTCCGCGTCGCCTACTTCAACGAGCTCGACACCTATGCCGCGGTGCACGGGCTCGATACGAAGCAGATCATCGAGGGCGTCGGCCTCGACCCGCGCATCGGCTCGCACTACAACAACCCGTCGTTCGGCTATGGGGGCTACTGCCTGCCGAAGGACACCAAGCAGCTGCTCGCCAACTACTCGAAAGTGCCGCAGAACCTGATTGCGGCGATCGTCGATGCCAACCGCACCCGCAAAGACTTCGTCGCCTCTGACATCCTCGCCAAGAACCCCACCACGGTGGGCGTGTACCGGCTCATCATGAAGTCGGGTTCAGATAACTTCCGGGCATCCTCGATTCAGGGCATCATGAAGCGCATCAAGGCGAAGGGTGTCGACGTCATCGTCTACGAGCCCGAACTTGAGGGCGACGACTTCTATAACTCAGAGATCGTGCGCGACATCGATGAGTTCAAGCAGCGGTGCGACGTGATCATCGCCAACCGCAAGACCGACGTGCTCGACGACGTCGCCGACAAGGTCTACACCCGCGACATCTACGGGCGCGACTGACGCACCGGCACCCATGACGGTGTGCGGCGAGCTACCAGACGGCGGGGTTCGTCAAGGCGTGGTTCACGCCGTGCGCGGGCGATTGACAGCGTCATCCGGAACCTCATCGTGCGCCTTCGCGGAATCCGGACGATTCCGGACGCCCCGCATGGGTCACGAGCGTTGCATCCGCAGATGAGATTCCCCTAATCTCGCAGCTAAGGTCGCTTGCGCTCTGGGGAGCAGGAGTCGGCCGATCGGGTGATGACGCTCGATGCTCGCCGAGTTCGACGACTACTGGGGGACCGAGTGCTGTCACGCACCCCGCGCGCGCCGCGCCACCGCAACACCGCCGCGACGGGCGCCCGCCCGCTCTTCACCTGGGTCGCCGTGGTCGTCACAGCGATGCTTGCGCTGCAGCCTCTGCCAGCCGTGGCGGCCGAGCCCACTACGCCGCCGACGGCCGCGCCTGGCGAGCTCGTCGTGCAGCTGGTCACGCCGACCGGATACGTGCCCGCCGCTGGCCTCGGCGCGCCCGACTTCACGAGCGTCGTGGCATACGCCTGGTCTGACAGCGGCATCGACGTGCAGGCTGAGGCAGACGCGAACGGCGTACTGCGCTTCACCGGCCTCACCCCCGGCGACTACCACGTGAACGTCGGCAGCGTCTTCGGCAGCGATCTCGCTGGGGGCTCGTGGCGTGCCGGCCTGCTGCAAGAGACCGGTTTCGGTGTGGGTGGCGTTGGCGATGTGCCGCAAACCGGCGCTTCTGACGACCCGTCACTGATCACGGTCGATGCCGCCGGCACCGTCGTCAGTGCACAGCTGCGCGTGCTGCCCGTGGCGCGCGGTGTCGTGCTCGACGCTGACGCGCTGCCTCTCGCCGGAGCGACCGTCAATGATGCCGCACTCACGGCATCCGACGGCACGTTCGTCGCTCGCATCGACCCCTCCTACCCGTACGTGTGGGTCGATCCGGCAGTCGCAAGCGGTGCGCGGGCGGGTCTGTGGAAGGCCGACGACGAGACCGCCGTGCAGTGGAGCAGCGATGCCACGGCACTCACGGTCGACGACGGCGTCGTGACGCCCGCGCAGATCACGGTCCGCCTGGCCCGCGGCGCCACGATCTCGGGCACGATCACCACCCCCGACGGGCAGCCGGCCGCCGGTGTCTCGGTGTGGACAAACGGCGACGATTACGGCGACGGCGAGACCGACGCGGAGGGCCGATACACGATCGGGGGCCTCGCCTCCGGGACGTACACGTTGAGTGTCGCGAATCTCGCGCCCTACGGGATCGGCGGCTACATCGGGCTCGGCGCGGAGACGGCCGAGCGAGACAGTGCGCGCCAGGTCGTCGCCACGGAGGGCAGCGTCGTCACCGGCATCGACGCGCGACTGCGCCTCGGCGGGGCGATCGGCGGGTCGGCGGACGGACTCGCCGCAGGCTCGTCGCTCTCTGCCTCCGCGTACAACTCCGCCGAAGGCCGCTACCTGAGCACGTGGACGACCGTCGACGGCGGCGACTACCTGTTCGACAGCGCCGCGCAGGGCGACTGGGATCTCTCCTTCTACACGAGCGACAAGAGCCGCGCGGTCCTGCCCGCGTCGACGACCGTCACCGCCGGCGCCACGACGCGCCTGGACCTGACCACGGTCGCGGCGGGCACGATCAGCGGCACCATCACGGGCGCGCTCGCCGGTCAGTGGGTCGACGTGCTGCTGAGCGGAGACGAGGGCGTGATCCAGCAGACCTCGGTCTCCGCCGCTTCCGACGGCTCGGCCACCTACACCCTCACCGGACTGGCGCCCGGCACGTACACGGTGTCGGCGCGCACCTCCTCACCGACCCTGACGACGAACGCGGAGGTCGTCACGGTCACGGAAGGTGCCACGACGACCGTGCCGGCGCTCGCGTTCGACCGGTCGCAGCTCGCGACGGTGCGATTCTCCGTCACCGATGAGTCGGAAACGCCCCTGGCGGGCATCCAGCTCTCGGTCTTCTCGTCGACCACCTACACGAACGCCTCAGCCACGACCGGCTCCGACGGCATCGCCGAGATCGTGATCGGCGCGGGGGAGTACAACTACTACGTGTCGTCATCGCAATACAGCGCGGTCGGCGGCACCATCACCCTCGCCGCGGGAGCGACCCTCGACGTCCCCGTCGTGGCCACCCCCGTCTCGACCGTGCAGCTGACCGTGCACTCGGCGGGCGTGCCGGTCGCCGACCGCTATGTCGAGGTCGTCGACGACGACGGCATCGGACACGGCGGCACGACGGATGCTACGGGCACCTTCTCCTTCTGGCTGAGCCCGGGCACCTACACGACTCGCATCAACACCCGCATCGGCGAGGACTCCTCCTACAGCACCGCGATCGCGCCGCGCGCGCCGCCGTTCGTCGTCACGGAAGGCACTCAGCAGGTCACCGTCGATGTCGGCCCGATCGGCGAGCTCGACCTCACCGTCCGCGACGCGGCGGGCGACATCATCTCAGCCTCGGTGTCGCTGACCGACCAGGCGACGGGCGACCAGGCCGGATTCTGGATCGACGGGGCCTCGACCCTCTCCGGCATCCGCCCCGGCGACTATCTCATCAGCGCGCAGATCGACGGCGACACCTACTACTACCCCGGCGTCTTCGACTCCGCCGTGGCGACGCCCGTGACGATCAGCGCCGATGAGCCGCGCACCTCCATCACGATCCAGCCGGAGCCCACCGAGCTCGTGGCCTTCCACGGCACGCTCACCGATGAGCACGGGTCGCCGGTGGCGGGAGAGACCGTCCGGATCGAGGTCCGCGACGAGAACGGGTGGTCTTCTCGCAGCGTCGATGCCGTCAGCAAGACCGACGGCACCTACAGCGCGACGCTGCCGCGGTGGTCGCGCTACTCGGTCAGAGCGGCGGCGAGCACCGACTCGGTGTACGTGGGCCAGTACCTCAACGGCGCGATCGGCGGCGACGAGATCGTGCACGACTTCGTGCTCGCGGTCGGTGCCGTCCTGACCGGCACGGTCGTCGGCGGTACCGTCGCCGACCCCAGCGGAGCGACAGGTGCACAGCCGCTCGACGGCGCACTCGTGAGCAGTTGGTCTGGATACGCGGAGCGTCAGGCCGTGACCGACGCCGAAGGCCACTACACGATTCGGGGACTCACCCCCGACGCAGACCCGGGGCTCTCGTTCAGCTCGCGCGAGAGCTTCCACGTCTCGGGTGACGCTGTCGGTGTCGACGGCCAGACGACCGTGCTCGAGCTCGGGGGCATCCCTCGAGTCACCTTCGGGTTCCCCGATGGAGTCGATGGTGGCGACATCAGCGTGGGATTCTCATCGCCGGATTGGTCCACCTCTTACAGCGGGTGGGTTGACGCCGGTCATACCTGGGAGCAGTGGTCGCCGATCTCGGCGGGCACGGTGTCTGTCACCACCGGCGACGCGGAGTGGACCGCCGTACCCGGGCAGAGCTTCGAGGTCACGCCCGGCGAATACGCCGACGCCGTCGTCACCCTCGAGCGGACGGCGACCATCAGCGGCACCGTCTCAGCCGGCGGAGTCGCGCTCGCACGGGCGGGTGTGTCCGCCGACCTCGATGGCGACGGCGCCAGCGACCGCACGGTCTACACCGACAGCGACGGCACGTACCAACTGCGCGTGCCCGCGGGCGCCGCACACCTCTCGGCGCGCTTCGACGGCACCGACCTCGGCAGCGCTGACGTGACGACGGTCAGCGGCGAAACCTCGGTCGCCGACATCGACAGCGACGCGCTCGGCTGGCTGCTGCGCGTCGACTTCGTCGACGAAGCCGGGCAGCCGGCAGACGCGAGCAACACTCGCGTTGAACTGGTCGATCCGGCCACCGGCCACAGCCTCGGCAACGCGTGGCTGTACGGCTCAACCCTGCAGATCAGCGGTGCGAGCTACGGTTGGCTCGACCTCACCCACGTGCAGCTCTATCTCACGGGCGGCCAGACGTACCGCGGGGGATACCTCACCACGGGCGGCGACCTCAGCGACGACCGCAACGACGCGGCCATCATCAGCGTCGGCAGCGGCACCTACGAACGCCGCTCCGCGACACTCACCGAAGCAGCCGCACTCACCGTCACCGTTGTCGACCGGTCGGGCGCACCGCTGGCCGCCAAGCTCGTCACCGTGGGCCGTTCCCCCGTCTACACAGACGAGCTCGGCCAGGCGACGTTCGTCGGCTTGACGCCCGGCACCGCGACTGTCACCGTCAGCGCCGACGGCCAGACTGCGGCATCCACTCCGGTCGCTGTGCCGCTGACGGCGGGGCAGACGGCCCAGGCGACGGTTGCCGTCGACACCTTTGGCGTGTTCACCCTGACGGCCGTCGACGTCGATGGCGCGCCGATCGCCTATGCCGCTGTCGACCTCACGAACGGTGAGCAGACCACGAGTGTCATCACCGACGAAAACGGTGTCGTGACCCTGACAGGGCTGCCCGGCGTCACCTACACGCTCGGCGCGCACGCGTACGGCTACTTCTACACCTACTTCGGAGGCGTCGTCGACGCCGCACAGGCGACCCCGGTCACGTTCGCGCTCAACACCGAGGCATCCGGCGCCATCGTCATGCCCCGGCCCGGAACGCTCTCGATGTCGCTCGAGCTCGCCGACGCTGCGCGCGAGGGCGAGTGGGCGACCGTCGACGTGATCAACGCGGTGACCGGCGACGTCGCAGACCAGCGCAACCTGGCGCTCGTCGACGAATCGGCCACCTGGTTCGAGAGCATCGCCCCCGGCGGCTACCTCGTGCGCGTCACCTCGCCGTACTACCAGACCCGCTATCTCACCGCCGATGGGTGGACGGCCGACGCAGCCGAAGCGGATGCCCTCGTCTTCCGCGGCGACGGGGCCGATATCGCCCGCTCGATCACGCTGGCCCGGTCGTGGTCGACCAGCAGCATCACCGTTGTCGACGCACCGACCGAGGCCGTGCCCTACGGCACCGGCACTGCGCTGACCGTCCAGGTCGACGTCGACGGCGCCGGCGCCGCCGACTGGCTCGAGCTGACAGCCACCATCGGCGACAACACGATCGACGTGCAGCAGCTGCCCGGCAACGGCGGCACCACCTCCCTTGCGCTGCCCGCAGATCTCGTGCCCGGTGACTACGAGATCACGTTGACGGTCGGCGAAAGCGGTGCGGTGCGCGGCAGCACCCTCACCGTGCCGGTGAAGATTGTGCGCGGCGACGCCACCTTCACCGTCTCGACCCCCGGCGACAGCTATGTCGGCGACCCGGTCGAGGTGCACCTGGCCGCGTGGGATGCCTGGGGTGACGCGATCGTCGACGGCACCGCGGTGCTCACCGTTGACGGCGCCGAGTACACCGTGGCCTTCGACGGCGCGACCTCGGTGAACCACGTGCTGCCCGGCGTGCTCGCCGAGGGCACGCACACCCTGACCGCGCGTCTGCTCGAGACGGCGCTGACCAGCGAGGCATCTGCCGAGGCGACCATCACGGTCCGCAAGGCATCCGTCACTCTGAGCGCTCATGCCGAGACGAGCCCCGTGCGCTTCGGCGACACGGCGACCATCACCGTCGCCGTCGACGCCGGCGCGCGCGAGATCGCCGGCGAGATCATCATCCGCAACGGCGGCCACGAGCTCACCCGCGAAACGGCCACCGACCGCACGAACCTGACGATCGAGACGTCGGTGCTCGGGGCGGGCACCCACACGCTCGAGATCGAATACACCGGCCGCGACACGCTCGAGAGCTCTGCCACCACGGTCGAGCTCACCGTCGCGGGCCAGCCGACGACCACCGTGGTCGGCCCTGTCGACGACGTCGTCTACGGCACGAGCTTCGAGGTGACCGTCGACGTCACCGCGCAGATCGACGGCACACCCGAGGGTGAGGTGACCGTCACAGTGGGTGGCGTCACGGCATCGAGCACCCTCGAGAACGGTACGGCGGCCGTGCGGCTGCCGGGCACGGTCGCAGCCGGTACTCACGACATCGTCGCGATCTACGCCGGATCGAGCGGACACAACGCTTCGACCTCGGCGCCCGTCCCGGTCACCGTGACCCCGGCAGCCGCGCGCCTGGTCGTCACCCCGCCCGGCGACGGCACCTACGGCACCGAGACCACGGTCAGCGTCGGGGTGAGCTCTGCCACCGGTGCGACCGCCGCAGGGCAGGTCGCGCTGCAACTCGACGGCACCACCGTCGACGAGAAGCCGCTCTCGCGTGGCGAGGCATCGCTCACGCTGCCGGCCACCGCCGCGGTCGGCGTGCACACACTCACCGTCGTCTACTCAGGCTCGGCGAACATCAGCTCAGAGTCGTCTGCGCCGATCACCTGGCGTCAACGTACCGGCCCGCCCGTCGTCGCGCTCACGCTCGACGCGGCCAGTGTGCCGCTCGCCGAAGGCGACAGCGCCCACGTGACGGCGACCCTTGAGGCGACCGGTGACGGCACGACGGCGCTCAGCTACCGTCTCACGTGGGGCGACGGCACCGCCGAGGTCACCGGCACCTACACCGGCACGCTCGCCCTCGAGCACGACTACACGACCGCCGGGCGGTACATCGTGCGCGTCGAGGTCACGGCCGAAGATGACACCGACACCTACGTCACGGCGCGCAACGCCGCCGTCACCGTCTACCCCGACGTGCCGCTGACCGCCGTCGCCGGCGACGCGCAGCAGGCGTCGGCGGGGGAGGACGTGTGGTTCGACGCGACCGGCTCACAGCCCGCGCTCGCCATCGACCGCGTCGAATGGGACTTCGGCGACGGCCAGACCGGCGAAGGATGGCACACGAGCCACACCTACACCGAGGCCGGCGTCTACGACGCGACCCTCACCGTCGCGATCGGCACCCAGACCGCCACCGCCCAGACGCGCGTGACCGTCGTGCCGGCCGACACAAGCGGCGTCACCGTGACCGTGCGCAGCGGCGGTGCCCTGCTCTCGGGCGCCACTGCCACCTTCATCACCGCCGACGGCGCGCGCGTGCAAGCCGCCACCGATGGCACCGGCATCGCCCGCCTGCGCGGCGTGCCCGACGGCACCCAGCCGATCTACATCACGGCATCCGGCTACCTGCCCGTCGCGGGCGAGGTGCTCGTGGTCGACGGTTCCGGGTCGCTCGAGGCCACCCTCGAGTCGGGTGAGATCGCTGCCAGTACGCTCGAACATCGCCCGCTCACCTACGACGAGATCATCGAGCGGGGCATCAACCCCGACGACCCCGAGAACCAGAACATCTTCCTGGCCGAGATCCACCTCGCGATCGTCAACGACTCGACGCCCAGCTCGACGCCCAACGTCGAGCTGGTCTACGGCAGCGGCGGGGTGCGTGCGGTGCACTACGGCGGCGACGGCTGGACCTCCGGCTCGGGCGGCACCGGCTACTACAACGGCTACGCCTACACGCCCACCATCATCGAGGTGGGCGGCCACCAGGCCGTGCAGTGGATGATCATCCCCGTCAAGGGCAGCTGGCTCAAGGAGTTCTTCGAGGCCCGACTGGTTGTGCAGAACCTGGCATCCGCCCCCTTCACCTTCACCGGCGGTGTCGCCGAGCTATCGCTGCCCAACGGGCTCACGCTCGCACCGACGGCGCAGCGGCAGTCGGCCGCCGTCGCGGTCGACGACATCGCCGGCGGCGAGAGCCGCAGCATCTTCTGGACCCTGCGCGGTGACATCGAAGGCGAATACCCGCTCTCGGCGCGCTACACGGCGACCCTTGCCCCCACCGGCGACGCGATCGACGTCATCGCGCATGCCGAGAAGCCCCTGAAGGTATGGGGCGGCTCTGCGATTCGTTGGGCGGTCAAGGCCGACCCGAGCACTGAGGCGCTCGACCCGTTCCGCATCACGCTCACGATGACCAACCAGACGCCCGCCGACACCGGCGTGCCGGTGTACAACCCGACGTTCCAGATCTCCCAGGGAGCGGGCTACCTGCTCGCCCCCGAAGGTGTCGTCGCCTACACCAAGCGTGTGCCGGTGCTGCTGCCCGGTGAGAGCGTCGAGATGGACTTCTCGTTCTATTCGCTGCTGACCGGCACGGTGAACGTCGACGACCCGCGCTGGGCGCAGAGCTTCATTCTGCCCACCGGCGGCAACGTCGAGGTCGAATCCGAACCGATCACGCTGCACGAGACCCGCACCGAGGCGCTCAGCGTCGAGACCGCGTGGGTCACGCTGCCCGACTCAGACGGCGGTGGCACGGGCCTCGCGATCGCGTGGGAGACCGTGAATGGCGCCGCGTCGTACACCGTGTGGGGGCGCAACACCCTCGACGCCGCCGAACCGTGGACGGAGGTCGTCGGCGGAACGCGTGACGGTGCTCCGGATGCCCGTGTGCTCGCCGCCGACAGCGACGAGATCTTCGAGTATTACACGGTCATCTCGCACTTCGCCGACGGCAGCACCAAGCCGGCGCACCTGATCGCGCCGATCGCCGAGAAGGTCGCCCCTGTCGCGGTCGACCCCGCCGACGTCATCGACGTCTCGGACGCGTCGTCGCTCACCCTCGGTGGTGCCTGCTACGACGTGCTCATGATCGGCGTCGCCGGCTCCGACGAGCCCAACACCATCGGTGTGCCGCTCGCCCGCGTGCGCGAGGGGCTCGCCAGCTCGCTCACCGAGAACGGCGACGCGCTGCGCTCGTTCCGCGCGGTGTACCTGCAGTACCCGGCGCTGGCCGTGCCCGTCGTCGGCGCGCTCGATGTCAGTGTTCCCGAGTACTTCGGCAGCATTCAGACCGGCATCGACAACCTGAAGACCTTCCTCACCCAGCGCGCACAGCAGACCGGGTGTGAGAACGAGAAGTGGGTGCTCGCCGGCTATTCGCAGGGCGCTCTCGTCATCTCGCAGGCGCTCAACGACTGGAACGACGGCACCGCCGCACAGGTTCTGCCGCACTCGCGCGTCGGCGGCATCTACCTCGTCTCGAACCCCGCCAACTACTCCGGCAACGGCGGCACGCGGCTCGGCACGAGCGCGACGGCGACCGGCGTCACCCTCGGCGGCGACTATGACACGGTGCTCGATCTCACCGACCGCCACGTGATTCCCGCGTCGCTGCGCGACCTCACCGTGTCGCTTTGCGACCAGGATGACTTCGTGTGTGCGACGAGCGACACCGTCACACCGGTGCACATCGGACTCTTGCTCAACCCCTCGACGCGGCTCGCCGCGCTCGGTATCACGGCGGTCCAGGCGATCCACGGCATCAAGGTCCACACGACGTATCACGAGCGGTCTGACAGTGTGCTGCTCGGGATGGGCGCGACGGCGGCTGCGCGCCTGCTGACGGTGCCCGTGCCCGCCGCGTCGTCGGTTGACATCGTCGCCGCGACCGGCGACACCATCGGCATTTCGCCGATCTCGCTCAAGAAGCTCGGCGACAGCTCGACACAGCCGGGCGACGTCACCGCGCAGTGGACTCTGCCGGATGCCTGCACAAGCGCCGAGCTGCAGATCACGACGGACACCCTCAGCGCCGACCCCGCACTGAACTTCGCCGGCTCGCTCACCGGAACCGCCGGCGAGGGCTATGCGAAGTGTGCCCTCTCGGTCAGCACCTCGGTCGGCGGCAAGAAGACGGAGTTCACCGGTTCGCTGCCGGTCACGGTGCGTGCCGGCTGGGCGGCCATCGCCTCGCAGGCCCAACCGCAGCAGACCGTCAGCCCCGACTACGTACTGGAAGAGCTGCGCACGCGCGTGCTCGACAAAGACGGCAACCCCGTCGTCGGCGCCGAGGTCTACTTCAGGGTGACGGGCCCGGCCGAATTCCCCAGCGGCGGACAGGTCGTGCGCGTCGTCACCGACGCGCAGGGCTACGCCGTATCGACGACGCCGGTGCCCACCGGGGCCGGCGGCGTCGTCACGGCGACCGCTGAAGTGCCGGGCCTGCCGATCGTCGACCTCGGCGCCAAGACGCTGCAGCCGGGCCTTGTCGACGGGCTGAGCGCCGAGATCACGCCCGTGTACGACCGCCAGCGCGAGCAGACAGTCCTGGGCATCCACCTCGCCAACGACACCGACACGAGCGCGACCTTCACGATCGACAGCGACTTCGGCGGCGCCACAGTCACCGTCGGAGCCGGTCGCAGCGTCGACACGGCCGTGCTGACCGGTACCGACGTCATCACTGCGGGGGCGGTGCTTGTCACGGCCGTCACCGGTGGCGAACACAGCGGCGCCTGGATCGACTATGACGCGTACGATCCGCACACGGCATCGGTCACCGCCGAGATCGACAGCGCGACGATCGGCTACGGCGCTCGTCTTGACGTGCGCGCTCTCGTCAGCAGTGCTGCCGGGCCGGTCTCGACCGGCACCGCGACGCTCGAGATCGACGGTGCCGCCGCCGCAACCGCCACGCCCGTCGACGGCGAGGTCACCTTCACGGTGCCCGCGACGCTGGCACTTGCGACGCACGACATCCGTGTCGTCTGGGTCGACGCGGCCCGCACCGCCGAATCCGAGACGATCGAGCTGACCGTCACCCGTGCTGCGAGCACGACGACGTTGACGACGCCGACCGACCCCGTCATCGTCGGTGCGCCGGTCACGGTGAGCGTCGACATCATGGGCACGGGCGTCGCCGTCGGAGACACCGTGACGTTGATCCGTGCCGGAGATGCCCCGATCAGCGCCACGGTCGGCGCAGGCGACCTTGTCGCAGGCGGCGCACGCGTGAGCATCACGGTTCCGATCTCTGCCGTCGGCGCCTACGCGCTGACCGCTGAGTACAGCGGACCCTTCTCAGAGACCAGCACCGACACCGGAACCCTGCGCGTGCGCGCCGGCACGGCAACGGCCGCCACGATCGCTGCCGTCGCCTCGGGTGCGGCTGGCACGCTCGAGGTCACCATCACGGCAGTGACACCGGCGGCAGCGGCACCGACCGGTACCGTCACGGTGAGCGCGCCGGGGTGGAGCGAGGCACTCACCGGCGACGTCATCGACGGCGTCGCGCAGATCACGGTGCCGGCACGTCACGTCGGCGACCTCGAGCTCACGATCGCCTACAGCGGAGACGACAGTCACGCCCCGAGCACAGCGACCGTCACGAGCGTCGTGAACGCCGCGGCGAGCACCACCACGCTCGACCTGAGCCCGGCCACCGGTGCGTATGGCGTCGACCTCACCGCCACCGTCGAGGTCACCTCGACCGTCACCGTCGAGGGCTCCGTCGCGCTGTATGCGGCGGACGCCGGCGGCGCGCCCACCGGCACAGCCCTCGCGACCGGCACCGTCACCGCCGGCGCGGCGTCGCTCGCCGTTGCCCGCCCCGACGCGGGCGAGCGCCGACTGGTCGCCGTCTTCACGTCGGCCTCGGCCGAGCTCTCGTCGTCGACGAGCGCCCCCGCGCGCCTCACGCGCACGCCGCTCGCCCCAGCTCTCACCGTCGCTCTCGGCGCATCGAACGTCGGGGTCGGCACAGAGGTCACCGGAACCGTCGCCGTCACCGCCCTCGGCGCACAGCTCGATGGCACCGTCACCGCGACGCTCGGTGACACGACCGTCGCCGCGACGCCCGTCGCGGGCGGATGGCAGTTCGCGCTGCCGACCACGGGCGCCGCCATCGGGGCCAACACCGTCTCGGTCGCCTTCGTGCCGGCATCCGGCAATTACACGGGCGCGACGGGACAGACGGTTGTCACGGTCACCAAGACGACCCCGGTCGTCACCGCGACCCTGTCGGCCGCGCGCATCGCGGTCGGCGAGACCGCGACCCTGCGGGTGACCGTGGTCGGCGGAACCGGCACCGTCGAGGTCGCCGGCGCCGGCCCCGTGACCAGCCTCGCGCTCGCGGGCGACGGAGCGGCATCACTCGAAATCGGTCCGCTCGGCGCCGGCACCTACCCGATCACCGTGACGCTGCCGGCGACGGCCACGACCGAGGCATCCAGCGCCACGACCACCCTCGAGGTCTCGCTGCTGCCGGGAGCTGTGACAGCCTCGGCCTCGCCCGTGCGGTTCGGGGCGAGCCCCGCGATCGTCGAGATCGGCTTCGCGGGAGTTCCCGCCGGGGCAGATGCCCCGACGGGCACGGTGACCGTGCGAGAGGGTGAGACGGTCTTGGGCGTCGCGGCGCTCGCGTCGGGTGGTGCGCAGGTGACCCTGCCGGCACTGACCGCCCGCACGCACTCCGTCACCGTCGACTACGCAGGTGATGCGCGCTACGCCGCGTCGAGGATCGACCTCGACGTTGTGGTGACAACGGCGCCCAGCGACCTGCGCGTGGACTGGCCGGGCGCACAGACCTTCGGAGCCGTCGCGGGCGAGATCGTCGCGCATGCGACGGTCGACGGTTCAGCTGCGCCGGCGGCTGCCGTCGAGCTGCTGCTCGACGGGGCCGTCATCGACACGGCGACCCTCGCCGCGGGCTCGGCCCGCTTCGCGCTGCCGACCGAGCTTACGGTCGGTGCACACGCCCTAATCGTTCGCTACGCCGGAACCTCCGATGTCACCGGCAGCGAACGAGCCGGCAGTGTCGTCGTGAGCGCCGCAGCGACCACCGCGACCCTCACGGCGCCGACCTCGGTGGTGTTCGGGCAGAACGTGACCGTCGTGGCGACCGTGATGGCAGTGCACGCGGTGGCGCCCGGCAGCGTCACCGTCACGATCGGCGACCGAACCTTTGCCGGCACGCTCGTCGACGGTGCCGTGCGCATCGACATCGATTCGACGCTGCTCGCGGCGGGCGAGACCACGGTGCAGCTGACCTACCCGGGCAGCGACGGGTTCGCCCCGTCGACCGCGCAGGCGGGCTTCACGGTGACGCCCGCGGCCTCGCAGACGGCGGTGAACGTGCGCGCGTCGAGCGTGCCGACGGCGCTGCTCGAGCTGCAGGTCGCCGTCACCGCGGGCGGGCTGCCGGTCGGCGGCACGGTAACGGCGACTGCCGCCGGCGGCCCCGATCTGACCGGCACGCTCGTGCCCGGCAGCACCGGCGCGACGGCCGTGCTGCTCGTGCCCGAGACGATCGCCGACGGCGACTACCGGTACATGGTCATCTACCCGGGCTCGGGTGGCATCGCACCGTCGGAATCGGTCGAGGTCGAGTTCACCATCTCGCGCACGGGTGCGTCCGAGGGCATCACCGTCGGCGGAACCGACGACGAAGCCACCGCCGGAGACACCCAGACGCTCGTGATCTCGGGACTCGAGCCCGGTACCGTCATCCACGTGTACCTGCACTCCGACCCGATTTATCTCGGCAGTGCGACAGCGGATGCCGATGGCGTCGCGACCCTGCGGTTCACGATCCCGCGCACGCTCGAACCGGGCACGCACCGCATCGAGGCCCGTACGCCGGTGGGTGTGGTCTCTCGCCTCATCGAGGTCGCGCCGCTGCCCGACGACGAGGAGACCGGCGGCTCGGGTGGCACCGACGGCGGTGGCACGGGCGGCACGGACGGCGGCACGGGCGGCACCGGCGGTGGCACGGGTGGCACGGGTGGCACGGGCGGTAGCGGTGGCACGGGTGGCACGGGCGGCACGGGTGGCACGGGCGGTAGCGGTGGCTCGGGTGGCACCGACGGCGGCGGCACGGGCGGCGGCACGGGCGGCACCGGGGGCGGCACGGGCGGCACCGGCGGCGGCACGGGCGGCACGGGCGGTACGGGCGGTACGGGTGGCGCCGGTGGCACCGGTGGCACGGGCGGCACGGGCGGCACGGGCGGCACGGGTGGCACCGGCAGTACGGGTGGCGCCGATGGGTCGGGGACGACGTCGGGCTCGACCGGGTCGGGGGCGACCTCTGGTGGCTCGGGCGTTCGAGGGTCGGCATCGACCGGCACAACGGCGGGTGGGTCGTCTGCGACAGGCTCGGCGACCGATTCGTCCACCGGCACACCGACCGAATCGTCCACCGAGGAACCGACCGATTCGGCCACCGAGGAACCGACCGACGAATCCGCTGCCGGATCCGACGCGACGCCGGTCCCTGAGGCTCAGGCTGAGGATGCCGGGTCACCGGTGGTCATCTGGCTGACCGTCGGTGCGATGGTCGTCCTGCTCATCGCCGCAGCCGTCGTGTTCTGGGCGCGCCGCCGCAGGAGCGTCGGTGTCTGAGCGGCGGCGCCGGGCGGGGCGCGCACTCATCGGCGCCGCCCTCGCGGTGCTCGCGCTCGCTCTGACCGCCTGCGGGGCCGCCGAGCCCGCCGTCGCCGAGCAGCGCGTGCTCGTCATCACCGACGAACGCGGCGGCGACGCGGGGTCGGCCTGGTATGACCTCGTGCGGCGCGAGCCGGGGCTGCAGGCGCAGATAGACGCAGTCGCCGGCAGCGGATACCTGACCGCCTCGCCCTCATCGGTGGCCGATCGCGCCGCCGCCGCCGGCGGCCAGTTCGACGCCGTCGTGCTCGCTCTTGGCGGCAACGACGTCACCACCACACTGCCGACAGAAGTGCGCGAAGCGCTCGTGCGCGATGCGATGAGTGCGTCCGCGCGCTACGCGCCACGCGTCATCGTCCTGCCGCCGTTCGGAGTCACCGCTGCTGATCTGGACGCGTGGGATGAGACGCTGCGCACGGCCGCAACGCAGACCGGCGCGACCTTCACCCCGATCGACCTCCCCGCAGGGAGTGAGGCCGCAGCACAGGCATCCGCGATCGCAGCCGCCGTGGTGCTGGCCGTGCGCGCCCCGTAACGATGTGGCCGCGGTTTCACCTACGACTTTCGTCGTAAACCAAAAGGCGCAAAGCGCTAGGGTGAGAGGTGCCGCGAAGATTCGGACGAGACTCGAGAGGTCCACGAATGGGCAGCGTGTCCTGGGGCAGGGTGGTTCTTCCGCACGTGTCGACTGTGGTCGACGCGTGGTGGCACGCGCTCGGAAGCGGACGATTCTTCACCTGGTGGAGCGCGCTTGTGTCGTTCATCATCATGGGACTGCTCGTCGTGCCCGACTACGGTGGCACGACTCTGCTGTCCTACGCAGATGCCGCCATCGTGTCGGTGCTTGGCTGGGTGCTGCTGGCCATCCCTTTCCTCGGCGTCGCCGGTCTTGAACGGCGCCTGCACTCGCACGGCGCGCGCGCGGCGATCGTGCTCGCCGCGCTCGTCGCGGTCTCGGCAGCACGCCCTCTGGTGAACCAGTCGCTCAGCATGTGGCTCTTCGACGAGACCACGATCGGCGCCTGGCCGGTGCGCTTCGCCACCAATCTCGGCATCGCTCTCGTGGGCTTCTCCTTCGTCGCCGTTGCCACCACGCAGTACTACGAAGATCGGCAGACCACGCAATGGCTCGCGATCGCGCTTGCCCGTATGGATGCCACGAGACACCGCGCCGCGCTCTACGAGGCAGGCGCGCGGCGCGCGATCGAACACACGGTCGGCGGACTGCGGGCACAGCGCGACGTGCTGCTGCGCGGCGAGCTCACCTTCGAAGCCGTGCGCGCCTACGCCGAGCTCGTGCGTGCCGCCAGCCACCAGCTGGGCGACATGGCGACGACGAGCCTCGCCACCGAGCCCTCGACGCAACCCGTCGTCGCGGCATCCATTGCGCCGGCACACAAACCCCTGCTCGAACGGCTCTCGCCCACGCCCGTCTTCTGCGTCGGCCTCATCTACGTCGTCATGTGCGCCCCATTCGGCTTCGCCGCCGGTGGCACGGTGCTGGTGCTCGCCATGTTCGCCGTCATGCTGCCGCTGGACGCCCTCGTGGGAGTGATCCTGCGCGCGAGCATGCGTCGCATCACCGGGGCGACCGGCGGGCTCATCTTCATCGGCGTCTGGACCTTGGCCGGCATGGCGGCGGTTGTCGCAGGTGACGTGCTCATCCCGGGCCTCGGGATTCTGGGGCTCGTCCCCTCCCTTGCACTGCCGGCCGCAGCGATCATCATCAGCGCCACGATTGACGCCCACCGCAGCGCCTCCCGCGCCGAGGCCCGGGCGACGGCAACACTGGCGCGCAACGCGCTCGCGCTCGCCGAGCGAGCCCGCACCGTGCGCTCACCACTCGAGGCAGCGATCGGTGTGCTGCACGGAGGCGTGCAGGGTCGCTGCGTCATCTTCGCCGCACGCGTCGACGAGCCCGGCGCCACCCCCGCCGACATCGCCCGCTTCCGCACCGAAACCGACGCCGCCTTCGACGAGATCATCGGGCTGCGGCCCGTGCCCGCGCCAGGCGACCTCGAGGGGCTGCTCGCCGTCTGGCGCGACGTTGTCGACGTCGCGTCCCACTTCGCGAGCGAGGTGCGCCCCATGCTCGACGACGCAGTCACGCAACACCACGTCTGCGACATCGTCAACGAAGGCCTCGTCAACGCCGTCAAGCACGGGGGAGCGCGCCACGTACAGGTCGGACTCGATACGACCAGCGACGGCAACCTGCGCGTGCGCGTCACATCTCCGGGAGTGCTCGCACACGCGGCATCCGTTGGCGGGCGCGGCATCGCCGCCCTGCCCGGTGCGGCACACCTCTCTCAGCGTGGTGCGAACGTCGTGCTGGAGGTGGTGTTGCCCACCGCCGACTCCGTGAAATCGGCGACATCTGTTGGCCTTGCGGACCCGCTACAATCGGGTCACTTCGTCGCTCGCTGACGCGCGGCACCCCCCCGACCCACTCCGGAGACGCGACGAATCATGTCTGTGCGCTACAAGGCTGTCATTCCCGCCGCTGGACTCGGCACCCGCTTCCTTCCCGCCACGAAGGCGATGCCGAAGGAGATGCTGCCCGTTGTCGACAAGCCTGCCATCCAGTACGTCGTCGAAGAAGCCGTTGCCGCCGGCATCCGCGACGTGCTCATGATCGTCGGGCGCAACAAGAACAACATCGCCAACCACTTCGACTCGGTACCCGAGCTCGAGACGGCCCTCACCACGAAGGGCGACCACGCCAAGCTCGGCACGGTCGCGCACTCGTCGAAGCTCGCCGACATCCACCTCGTTCGCCAGGGCGAGCCGCGGGGCCTCGGTCACGCCGTGCACCGTGCGAAGTCGTTCGTCGGCGATCACTCGTTCGTCGTGATGCTGGGGGACGACCTCATCGATGAGCGCGACCCCCTGGTGCCGACGATGCTCGCCGTCCACGAGCGCACCGGCGCCGCCGTCGTCGCGCTCATGGAGGTCGACCCCGAGCACGTGCACATGTACGGTGTCGCCACGATCGCCGGCCAAGAAGAGGACGGGTCGGTGCGGATCGTCGACCTCGTCGAGAAGCCCGCGCGAGACGATGCCCCGTCGAACCTGGCGGTCATCGGTCGCTACGTGCTCTCGCCAACCGTCTTCGAGGTGCTCGAACGCACGCAGCCCGGCAAGGGCAACGAGATCCAGTTGACCGACGCGCTGCGTGAACTGGCGGCCGATCCCGCCGGTGCGGGTGTCTACGGCGTCGTGTTCTCGGGCCGGCGCTACGACACCGGCGACCGCGTCGACTACATCAAGGCGATCCTGCAGCTCGGGGTCGACCGCGAAGACCTCGGCCCGGAACTGCGTCCCTGGCTCAAGGAATTCGCAGCCGGGCTGTGATGAGCACAGGAACGTGTGAACCCCCGGGCGCAGTTCGGGGGGCGCGCATGCCGGGGGTTCACACCCTCTACTCCTGCGGGCCGTAGCCGCCACAGTGACAAGCCGGGGAGCGAATGTCGAGAGGGCTGGTGTTTCACCCTCAGCATAATGGCGGGGCCGCCAAAAAAGGAAGTTTTCCGGCACAACTATTAACGCCAACTTTTGCGTCGTGTGAATCCTCTCAGACCCGGGGCCCACCTGGGGTTTTGATGAGAGGGTTCTCATGAAACTCGATCGAGGCGCCGGAAATCTTGGCTTCGCAGCGGAGATGTTTGGCATTGGCATCCATGTGTCGTAGACTCGTTCTTTGGTGTCGGCTCCGCTGATCCGGCACCGCGAACGTGAGCCCTCCACTGGCGTGTTTCCGTCGGCCCCTCGACTAACTCGGGGTCAGCTGCGCGAAACCACCCCGGAGCGGGATTCACGAACCTCTCCGTTCGATTCAAGAAAGCAGCACTACTGTGACGCGCACCTACACCCCCAAGGCCGGTGAAGTGACCCGCGAGTGGGTCGTCATCGACGCGACTGACGTCGTCCTCGGACGCCTCGCCTCGCACGCCGCCGCGATCCTCCGCGGCAAGCACAAGCCCACCTTCGCGAACCACATCGACACCGGTGACTTCGTGATCGTCATCAACGCCGACAAGGTCGCGCTGACGGGCCAGAAGCTCCAGAAGAAGATGGCCTACCGCCACTCCGGTTACCCGGGCGGCCTCACGGCGACCTCGTACGCCGAGCTGCTCGAGAAGCACCCGACGCGCGCCGTCGAGAAGGCGATCCGCGGCATGCTCCCCAAGAACAGCCTGGGTCGCCAGCAGCTGTCGAAGCTGAAGGTCTACGTCGGGTCTGAGCACCCGCACGCTGCCCAGCAGCCCACCCCTTACACCTTCGACCAGGTCGCCCAGTAAGCGCCGCCGAGACCTCCAAGGAACAGACAATGGCGAACATCGCTGACTCCATCGAAGAGACCCCCGAGTCCTACACCACCGAGAGCTCGGCCGCCCCGGCCGTCGCGGCGCCCCGCCCCGTGCTCTCCGTCCCCGGCTCGGCCGTGGGTCGTCGCAAGCAGGCCATCGCCCGCGTGCGCCTGATCCCGGGCTCGGGCACCATCACGGTCAACGGCCGCGAGTTCGAGGACTACTTCCCGAACAAGCTGCACCAGCAGCTCATCACCGACCCGTTCACGCTGCTCGACCTCGTCGGCGCGTACGACGTGATCGTCCGCATCTCGGGCGGTGGCCCCTCGGGTCAGGCCGGCGCGCTGCGCCTCGGCATCGCCCGTGCGCTCAACGAGATCGACGCCGAGAACAACCGCCCGGCCCTCAAGAAGGCCGGCTTCCTCTCGCGTGACGCCCGCGTCATCGAGCGCAAGAAGGCCGGTCTCAAGAAGGCCCGCAAGGCTCCTCAGTACTCGAAGCGTTAAGCACCTTTCATGGCGCTGTTCGGTACGGACGGTGTGCGGGGGCTGGCAAACGGCACCCTCACCGCTGAACTGGCGCTCACCCTGGCCCAGGCGACTGCTGTCGTCCTGGGCCAGGGGCGTATCGCCACCGCGCGCAAGGCGGCGGGCAAGCGCCTGACCGCCGTCATCGCGCGCGACCCGCGCATCTCGGGGCAGTTCCTCTCTGCCGCGGTCGAAGCCGGGCTCGCGTCATCGGGCGTCGACGTGCTCGACGCCGGTACGCTGCCGACGCCCGCGGCGGCGTTCCTCATCGGCGACATCGACGCCGACTTCGGCGTCATGATCTCGGCATCCCACAACCCCGCCCCCGATAACGGCATCAAGATCTTCGCGCGCGGCGGCGTCAAGCTGCCCGACGTCGTCGAGCAGCGCATCGAAGAGGCGATGGCAGGGCCGAAGCTGCAGCCCACCGGCGGCGACGTGGGCCGGGTCACGCGGTTTTCGGATGCCGAGGATCGCTACGTCATGCACCTGCTGGCATCCCTGCCACATCGCCTCGACGGACTGCACGTCGTCGTCGACTGCGCGCATGGCGCGGCATCCGGCGTGTCGCCGGAGACGTTCCGCAACGCGGGCGCCAAGGTGACCGTCATCGGTGCCGATCCGGATGGGATCAACATCAACGACGGTGTCGGGTCGACGCACCTCTCCCTGTTGGCAGCTGAGGTCGTGCGCACCGGCGCCGACCTCGGCATCGCGCACGACGGCGACGCCGACCGCTGCCTCGCGGTCGACGCGTCGGGGGCGGTGATCGACGGCGACCAGATCATGGCGATCCTCGCGGTGTCGATGAAGCAGCGCGGCGTGCTGCGAGGCGACACGCTGGTGGCGACGGTCATGAGCAACCTCGGTCTGCACCGCGCGATGGCAGAGCACGGGATCACGGTCGAGACGACCGCCGTCGGCGACCGATACGTGCTCGAGCGCATGAACGAGGGCGGCTTCAGCCTCGGCGGCGAGCAGAGCGGTCACGTCATCATGAGCCGCTTCGCAACGACCGGCGATGGCGTGCTGACCGGGTTGCACCTAGCGGCCGAGATGGCCCGGACGGGGCGGTCGCTCGCTTCGCTGGCATCTGTGATGACGGTGTTCCCGCAGGTGCTCGTGAACGTGCGCGGCGTGGAGCGCACGCGCGCAACCGACCCCGATGTCGTCGACGCGGTGTCGCTGGCCTCGGAGGCCCTCGGCGACTCGGGCCGCGTGCTGCTGCGCCCGTCGGGCACCGAGCCGATGGTGCGGGTCATGGTCGAAGCGGCGTCGCCGGAGGATGCCCAGCGCATCGCCGACGAGCTGGCCGACGTCGTCCGGGGGTAGCGCGACGGGTCTCGCCCCGCGCTTGCGCTTGCTGCTTGCCGCTTGCGCTGGTTTGCCGCTTGCGCTGGTTTGCCGCTTGCGCTGGTTTGCCGCTTGCGCTTGCCGCGTGCGCGAGCTTGCCCCGGTTTGCGCGAGCTTGCCCTGGGTTGCGCGAGTTTGCCCTGCCCCGCGCGAGCTTGCCCTGGGTTGCGCGAGATTGCCCTGGGTTGCGCGAGTTTGCCCTGCCCCGCGCGAGCTTGCCCTAGGTTGCGCGAGTTTGCCCTGGGTTGCGCGAGCTTGCCCTGGGTTGCGCGAGCTTGCCCTGGGTTGCGCGAGTGTCATGTCTCAGGACATCGGTGACGAATCTGTATCAGGACATCGGTGACACGTGGGTGGTCGTTGGTGGTGACACTTCTCGGGCTTATCTGTGAGGGATGAGTCGTGTTGAGCCTGTCGATCCCCG
>Ga0207420_1000548_pt1 | contig 34025 bp, 40 predicted proteins | sample ThiBio_inoc_biof_FD_183941 | JGI IMG/M metagenome (GOLD analysis project Ga0207420, IMG submission 183941) | Wastewater bioreactor microbial communities from Cape Town, South Africa - Thiocy_inoc_biof (SPAdes) | ecosystem: Engineered > Bioremediation > Thiocyanate > Unclassified | place: South...
AAGTATTGCAAGTCCTGGGAATATCTTTACTTGACAAAACGCCCATTATAGAGCTGTTTAACAGTGCTGAAAATAATGACGTCAATGAACTTTTGTTTAACCAACAACTGTCCTTAAATTTTTAGTGGACAGTAATGACATTTGGTAGTGAAATCAATAAAACTATCCGTAATGAAAAAGATATCTCTTTTCTCGGGTAAAGCTCTGGCAGCATCATTTACTATGGCTTTGCTGATATTGTTGAGCATAAATGCAGTTTTAAGCGGAGAGCAGTCTCCCAAGCCTATTCCGGACAATGTTCTTAAAATACTTGACAACTCTTGCGGAAAATGCCACAATCAGGGAGGTAGCGGTGCTGCACTTGCAAATCTCAACCTTACAAAGTGGGACAATTACGACGCCGTAAAACAGGGGAAAAAAGCCGAGGCTATTTGCAGAACAATAACAACAGGCAAAATGCCGCCAAAATCATTTATCAAGAAAAACCCCCAAGCTATTGTAAGTGAAGAGCAAAGGGCAATTATTTGCAATTGGAGCAAACAGTAGATAATCAATTTTAATAAGTCACTCTCAGGTTACAATGTTCTCAACCAGCTTCATAAATGCATCATATATTGGCTGGCTTGATGTTAGCTCTCCCATTCTTCCCGAATCACAACTCTCACCAACCTTTTCATTAACAGGGATTTGAGTAAGTAATGGTATATCAAACTCGCTCGCCAGTTTTTCGCCCCCTCCTTTACCAAAGAGGAAGTACTTCTCATCTGGATGCTGAGATGGAGTAAACCATGACATATTTTCTACAACACCCATTACCGGTATTCCTATCTGAGGGTTTTTATACATTGCAATTGCCTTTTCAACATCATCCATTGCCATCTCCTGAGGCGTGGTAACAAATATTACTCCATCGGCCGCTATATTCTGGAGGATGGTAATATGTATATCTCCTGTTCCCGGAGGAGTATCAATTATTAAGTAATCCAGATCTCCCCAGAGAGTATCGTTCAATAGCTGAGATAATCCGCTTGATGCCTTAGGGCCTCTCCATATAACCGGCTCTTTTGTATCTAATAAAAAGCCTATTGACATAAGTTTTATCCCAAAATTAATAAACGGGACCAGATAGCTCTTTCCCTCCTTATCCACAACAAATGGCCTCTTCCCCTTGAGATTGAACAGAAGTGGGATTGAGGGGCCATAAATATCGGCATCCAGTAAGCCTACCGAGTGCCCCTCAGATGCCAGACTCATAGCAAGTCCGGCTGCAACTGTTGATTTACCTACGCCACCTTTACCGGAGGCCACTACTACTATTTTTTTAATTCCTGATGGCTTATTCTTTAAAAATTGTTCCTGATTTTCCATATATCTATTTAGTTATATTTTCCCATATTTTTACTATCTCCTTACTTACATTAGAGAGAGGATTCCACTCAACTATTGACTTACTGTTTATCATTGCCTCAACAACCTCTGGATTGAAAGGAATTTTCCCTACAATACCTACCCCCTTTGAATTACAAAAGTCTATTATCCTTTCAGTTAGTTCAGGAGAGAGGTCGTGTTTATTTATTGCAACACCCTTTTCAAGAGAGAAGCCCTCAAGAAGTTGCAGTGTTCTCTCCAGATCGCTCAAAGCCGACATTGAAGGCTCTGTTACTATCAGAACATAGTTTACCCCGGAAATTGAAGATATTACTGCGCATCCTATTCCGGGAGGAGAGTCTATCAAAATTGTATCTATCTGTTCCTGACCGGCAATTTCACGACATCTGTTCCTAACCATTGCAACCAGTTTTCCTGAATTCTCTTCACCGGGCTCAAGCCTTCCATATACCATCTTACCGTTCCTGAAATTTCCAGAATGCATCCTGCTTTTATCACTCTTCTCCATAGAGATGGCTTTTACCGGACAAACTCTTTCACACAATTTGCATCCGTCACAGGAGATTTCATCAATTGAGTATTTCCCCTCAGTAAAAGTAATTGCATCAAATCTGCAGTAATCCTGACACACACCGCAATTTTTACATATTTGATGATCTATTTTCGCTTTTTCACCTGAAATATAGACCTCAGTAAATTCTATCTCAGGCTCCATTATTATATGGAGATTTGCGGCATCAACATCGCAATCTGCAAGAACTACCCGGTTTTCAGAAATTGTTGCAAATGCCGCGGTAATGCTGCTCTTACCGGTTCCACCCTTGCCACTGATGACAGCCAGTTCATTAATCATAATGCAATCCCTCCAATCTTATCCGTTAATTTTCTTGCCAGAGAGGAGAATTTAGCTGCAAGTAGTGGTCTGCCGGAAACAGCCAGCTTACCTTTTGAATAAGCAGAGGCTATCTCTTTATCAAAGGGGATCTCCATTATTAGTTCTATGTTCTCTCTCTTCAGATAGTCATGAACAACTCTGTTTCCAAGTCCGGCCCGGTTGATGATTACTGAGAAGGGCCTCCCCATCTTCTGTAAAATTTCAACAGATAATTTCAAGTCATTTAAACCAAAAGGTGTAGGTTCAGTTACCAGAATAACATAATCTGACGCATTTACTGTATGGATGAATGGGCATGATGTACCCGGAGGAGAGTCAAATATCGCCAAATCTGCATATGTTGAATTAATTGCCCTTTTTAATACAGGAACCGGGGTGTATACTCCCACCTTTAAACGCCCCTCAACTATTTTGCACCCACTATTGTCAGAAAAATTTATAACCTCTCCCAGGAGCATCTCCTTTTCTGTTATAGCACCATTTTCACAAGCAACAGAGCATGCTCCGCATCCGTGGCACAACTCCTCCATAACTCTTGATAATCCTCTCTCTTTAATAATTAAGATTGCATTATATGCGCACCAATCCTGGCATTTACCGCAAAAAAGACATTTTGAGGAATCAATCTGAGGGACCTTTTGGGTGACCTGCTTACTCTCTATTAGTTCAGTCTTAAAAAAAGATGCTGCATTTGGCTCTTCAGCGTCGCAGTCAGTTAAAACAGCATTAATCCCATACTCAATAAAGGTCTGATACAGATTGGTGGAGACAAACGTCTTACCGGTTCCTCCTTTACCGCTTGCGACTGCTATTTTAAACATGATTAATGATCACATTTATTAGCTCCTGTCTCAAGAACCCCGTTCAGACACTCCTCCACTAGCTCCCTTGCCGATTTTTGAGGGGCTCCCAAATGAATTTTTATCCCGTTTTGCACAAGTATTGACTGAGCGTGCTGACCCATACCACCTGCAATAATATCGGTTGTGCCTTCGTCATGCAACCACAAAGGCAGGACACCAGGCTCATGAGGAGGCGGAGTAGCCAAACTCTCTGATAAAATTGTATCATCATTCGTGTTAATAAATGCAAATTGAGTGCAATGTCCGAAATGGGAACATAAAACTCCGTTTTCCAACGGAATGGCAAATCTCCTCTTCATATTTTCTCTTATTTTTTATTTTTTATCAATCCAATTATCTCTCCCACACTCTTCTCCTCTTTTATCATTATAAGATGCATTCCCAGGCTGTCAAAAATGCTCTTCACCTTGTTTCCAAATTCACCTGAGATTATCTTTTCAACACCCTTAGATGCGACAAGTCTTGCCGATGCTACCCCTGCACCCTCTACACTCTCTGCATTTTCGTTTGGAATAAACTCTACAGAACCTGTCAGTTCATCAAAAATCACAAAATATGAACACCTCCCAAATCTTCTGTCCATAGGTGAATCAAGGGTGTTACCCGTTGATGTTATTGCTGTTTTCATTGTATTTAGATATTTTATTTGATCCGCAGAGAGTACACACCTCTGCCGGTATCTGTTTGTCAGAATGGTTAAAAAGGCAATTGCAGCCGGCACATTTATACCAGCTGCTGTCAAAATAGACCTTGCCCCCTTCAAAAACTATTGGTCTGGCCTCAACAAAGGCTAACGCAATCTTTCGGCGGGCACTCTCATAAATTCTTGCAAATGTTGATCTGGAGACACCCATTTCACGGGCAGCAGCTACCTGTCCGAATAAAAGGTGGTCACTAAGTCTTATTGATTCATACTCTTCAAGGTTAAGAACAACTGCGTGCTCCTCTCCTGATTGTCCGATAGCTCTGTACCCCTTGAATGCCGGGGGATTAAGCATTTTTCTGATTAGTTTTGGTCTTGGCATATAATGAACATTTGTCCACTACAAATATAATGGACGTATGCTCATTTCAAAAATTTTTTAACCAGGAATTGAAAAAAAGAATGAACTGCCAACATTTGGCTCTGATTCAAGCCATATCTCTCCCTCTAATTTATCAACGTAACTCTTTACAATTGAAAGACCTAGCCCTGAACCCTCAATACTTCTTATATGCTCAAGATTTGCCTGTACAAATCTGTCAAAAATTGCGGCTTGCCTTACCTTTTCAATTCCTAACCCTGAATCTTTTACGGAAAAAACAACTTTTCCGCTCTCTCCGTAGTGACAGCCAACCTTGACAAATCCCCTCTCTGTGTATTTAATTGCGTTGTTGATCAGATTTGTAAGGATTCCTTCCAGCAGATATTTATCGGTATTTATTATTTGAGAGCTTTCATCAAGCTATGGGGGTTAAAACAAATTGTACATATTGATTGGTTACACAGATAGAGTATTACACCATGAAAGTTAAATAGTTAGGCCGATAATCAGTAACCTTCATCCCTAAAACGAATTGTGCAAAAACTTAAAGTTTGGTTTAATTTTGGTTTAATTATTTAATCTACAAACGACAAAATTTGGCCCGTTTTTTTAATAATTACGTCATAAAGGTATGAAATATTAAACAATCTTGAAATATCAGTTAAATAAGCGTTTTACGCCATTTAAATCAGTATCCCGGGCTGTCTTTTGACGGCCCTTTTTTATTGCCTTGAAATAATCTCTTAAATCACTCCTAAGATACCAGTTTGGTGCGTCTTTTTTGGATGGATGGCCAATTGGGTGGCCAATTGGGTGGCCAAAAATCAGTAAAAAAATGCAGATAAACACCCCTATACTGCCTAAAAATATGCCAAAATAAGGCAAAAAATGCAGATAGACCCCCCGATAATACCCTTTTATTTTTCTCAACACCTATATATATAATACAGAGAATGTGCCTTTTACAGCATTAATTTGTGTCAAAAGCCCTAAAAAAGTGCGTGTGTGGCGAAATAATTGGTGCATAAATGCAAAAAGAGGCACTCAGCCGGTGCCTCTTAAAACGACCTGCAAGCTATCTGCAGTAGAAGATCATTAGTCAAATAGTCAGATAACTACTTAAGCAGCGGTTTCTTGATCGTCCTTAACCCAAAAACGGAAATATTTCCCCTTTTTCGGATAGATACGTACACCATTACGATATACAAATCTGCAGAAGATCAGCTTATAACCAGGTTTCCCGTTTTGTGCAAAATCTGAATTCATTGTTATTAAGCGTTAATTTGGTTGGCATTTTACTATAGGTAGTCAACACGTTTAACCCTCTTTGCGTTCACAAAGAAAAAAGCCCAACACGCTGAATGCTGGGCCTTAAATCTCTTACTCCGTAAATGGCAGTAGATCCATTTTACTTAATAATCGAATGAATTTGATTTTGCAAGGGCAAATGTAATCAAAAATTCATTTTACGAAACTTTTTCTTTGCATTTTGCAAATATTTTATCGCATAATGCTATTTTTTATTCTACTCGGATACTCCCAATAACAAGCGCTATTTTAAGAATATCCCGTATTGGTACGTCAAATGGATCATAAGCTGCATTATCTGAAAACATCAGTATGTTGTCCGGTAAAGTAGATTTTTTAACTCTCTTTATTAAAACTCCTTGGCTGTTTGTTAAAACCGCATAGATCTTATTCCATTGGAAAAATAAAGTTTCTTTAACAATAGCACATGCAATAATATCTCCGGAAGAATATTTCGGATACATACTATTGCCTTTCATCCTTATTAAAAAATCTGCCTGCTTAAAGTCGGGTACGTCATAGAAATGCTCTATTTGAAGATCATCAAACGTAGCCAGGCCAAATCCGGCAAAAGCTGTTACAGGAATAAGTGGAAGTCCATTTTCATTTGAGGATACATGTGCAACGGCTTTAATCGGCTCAGTGCTCTCCTTTAACATCTCTCCTTTGCCAGTTAGGAGCCATTCTAGATTGATGTCGGAGTAGCTTGCGATTATTTTCGTAATAAATACGTCAGATATACTTTGACTAAGCTTGTCAGAGTCAAATAATCCCCTCTTTAGTCCAGTGGTAGTATAAAATTTGGACAATTTTATACCTTGAACATCAAGATATTGCATTACTCGTTCTTTGACAGTTGCGATTTTCATCGAAATTATTTTTGTTGATTACGATAATTATCGTAATATTGCACATGCTTTCCCTTTGGAAAGTGGTTGTAAAGATATAATAAATTTTAAATACGCATAAAAATGAAAAAAATCATCGTTGCTCACGGCGAAAAGAACCAGCTGGCAAAGTTGTTTGACGTTAGCCGCGTAACTATCCGTGAGGCTCTTGCCGGCAGAACCAAGAGTGAACTGGCGATTAAGATTCGCACTGCAGCATTAGAGCGCGGTGGTCAAGAAACAAGCAAATAAACACCCTTATTATGAATAAATTTTTCTTATACGCATTTTCCATCCTGGGCATAGTTGCCCTGAGTGGAGCTCTGTTTTTTGGAGCAACGCACCACTACTGGACTGCCGGGCTATGCCTGATGATATGCCTGGTGATATATCAGGATCAGAAGAAAGAATTAAAAATCTCGAAATAATGTGCGGTATGAAAAAAACTAGTCCAGTCGAATTTCAACAAGGCACATCCGCCAATATTGGCAAAAAGCAGCTAAAGCCGTGGAAAACCGCAATACGCGTAGGAAAGTGTTGTCTTCAACTAAGATGCAGACGTGATAATAATAGCCTGTATCTCCATATCCATCAAATGGCTCCTTTGAGAAACGATGTTTAATGTAAAAGGAGTTAAGGAAGTTTCGCAATGCCTTTTTCATCATTTCAGTTTCTACGATAGAGGCATTTCCTAGAGAAACTTCACAATAATATGAATGGTTATCCATACGCTTAATTTTTAGTTGGTTAATAGGTTGAACGAAATTAAGCAATCCCGTCGAGGTACACAAGAGCCCTCACTCCCGGTCGAAGTTCCGGGGCGGGAACAACAAAAAAGACAATGGTAGAGTATCATAACAATATATTCTGTATTCAATCAAACTGGCTGTTTGGCGAGGGTGAGATTATGTCAGAAGAGGCATACAATCACATTGCTAAGCGTAAGCAGGTTAATATCGTTCGCAGAGGTTGTCGTAATACACCTGCTTTGGTTGAATATGACAGTTTACCGTCTCGCTTTAAATTATTGGTTGAACAAAAGGTTGGTAATCCGCGGAGGTTAATTGAAAAAAGTGATGTGGAACAACACATTGCCGTGGATAGCGAGGCGGTTTCTTTTTATAGTCGTTGGGAGCTTGATAACGGCAAAAATCTCAACCGGGATGTACAGGTTGAATACTACTGGAACGCTGTTGTGCTTAACGCAGTAAGAAAAGTCGTTAATACACGTAAGGCTTTGCACAAGGCTCTCAATAATCGTCCTGGCGGAATGTGGGAAAGTATCTCTAACTCCGTTAACGACATTAACAGAACTAATATTCCTCATACCTTACCGGCTAACCCTCGTCGTCTTCAGGACAAATACAATCAGTACATCAAAGAGGGCTATTCTGCGCTCATTCACCGCAATTTCTGCAATGCAAACTCTCGCAAGGTTGACACACGTCTTGAAAAACTAATCCTTTCTATCTACTGCATGGGCAATAAGCCATACTCTTCATGGGTTCATGAGGATTATATGCGTTTTATTGCCGGTGTTCTGGATATTGTTGACATGGAGAGTGGAGAGTTGTATGATCGCGCAGATTTCTTCGACGATAAAAAAGGCACTTACATCAGTATTTCTGAAGCCACATGCTGGAATTACATCAATAAGCCATCAAATGCCGCTATTGTGGCTCGTCTGCGTAGCGGCAATCACCGTTACCTGTCAACAGTTCGTCCGCATTATCACAGGCACGCACCTAAGTACTCTCTAAGCAAAATTTCTCTCGATGACAGAGATCTCCCAAGAAAGCTTCATGACGGAAACCGTGTGAAAGCTTATTATGCTTACGATGTTGCATCCGGATGTCTGATTGGTGCCTCTTACTCTTTGCGTAAAGACAGAGATCTGTTCATTGACTGCGTAAGAAACATGTTCCGTTTTATTGATTCTCGCGGATGGGGTCTTCCTCTGGAACTTGAGGTAGAGCATCACCTGGTACGTGAGTTTGATAATAATCTGATGAAAGCCGGGCTTGTATTTCCTTTTGTAAGGTGGTGTGCCCCGGGTAACTCACAGGAAAAACACGCTGAACAGCTGAATCGTCAGAAGAAGTACGGTTATGAAAAGCGTTATCAAGATGGCATAGGACGTTGGTATTCAAAAGACAGCTCAAATCAGGTTGATGGTGATAGAATTTTTGACGATACAACACAAAAGTATGTCGTAAAAGAGAGAACCTATGACTACGCCAGGTTGGTAGCTGAAGATCTTGAAACTATTGAGGCTTATAATAACGGATTGCACCGAAATCAGAAGGATTATCCGGGTATGACCAGAATGCAGGTTTTAGTAAAACTCCTCAATCCAAACCTTGCTGATATCAACAAAGCTTTGCTGGCGCGTTACATAGGAGAGAAAACGACTACAAGCATTCAGCGTAATATGTATTGTCAGGTGCAATACAATGATTATATGCTGCCTTCTCCTGAAGTTCTTTCTAACCTGGCGCCAAATAACTACACAGTTAATGCTTATTATCTTCCCGGCGAGACAATCAAAGAAGTTTACCTCTATCAAAATGAACAGTTCATTGCTTGTGCTCAGCAGATAGAGACATTCAATACCTCTATTGCTGAGCGCACTGACGCCGATACTTTAGCAATGACTTCTCAGGCAAAATACATAGCTCAGTTTGATGCTATGGTCAAGAGAGGTAAAGGTACAATATCAAAAGTTCAGTTTTTGGGCAGTATTAGTCACTTAGAATCTATTGAGCCGGAGCTAGTGCCTGTTCTGGTAAGCAATGACAACGATTCTTTTGATGATTACAACTACAATCCGGACTATCACACCAAGATGGCTATAGACAATCTTTAAACATCATAAAAACACCATTTAAATATGATTACAATTGAATTTAAGCAGAGAATAATTGAAGCGATAAAGAAGTATCGCAACAATTACGCCAGTGCCGCCAAGATGGCAACGGCTTTGGGTATTTCAAGTGCTCAGTTCTCAAGGATTCTCAACGGCGAACTTGAGGGAGTCGTATCTGATGCTAACTGGATAAGCATCGCCCGCAACCTGAATGTGCAGATGCACCAGGAAGAGGAGTGGAAGATTGCTAAGACTCCTGTTTTTTCGCAAGTATACGCACAACTTCTCGCGTGTAAGGAAAGTGGTCTCAGTGGGTTGCTTTGCGATATGGCAGATGTTGGGAAAACTTTCACGGCAAAGGCATTTGCCAGGGAGCATAAATTCACTATTTACATTGACTGTTCTCAGGTTAAGAGTCGTCAAAAACTTATCAGACAAATTGCTAAAGAACTGGGGCTAGGTAATACCGGTCGGTATGCAGATGTGTATGCAGATTTGGTGTTTTATCTGCGTAGCATCCCTAGCCCCTTAATTATACTTGATGAAGCCGGCGATCTGGATTATCCGGCATTTTTGGAGCTCAAGGCCCTCTGGAATGCAACAGAGGGCTGTTGCGGCTGGTACATGATGGGGGCCGATGGCTTGAAAGCGAAAATTGAAAGCAACTTAGGGCGTAAGCGAGTTGGATATGCGGAGATCTTCTCCCGTTTTGGAAGCAGATATCAGAAAGTGACTCCGGATGGCCGAGAGGCTCTTGATGAGTTCACTAAAACACAAATAGTAATGATTGCCCGAGCCAATTCTGACAATGTAGATGTTAAAAAGCTCATTGCCAAAACGGGTGGCTCGTTACGCCGAGTGAGGGTTGAACTTCAAAAAATGAGGATGGCATAATGTCCCGCGCATTAACGGCAAAAAATATTTTTGAGAAGAAATATAAGCTCTTTGAATTTTATGGTGAGTGGAAAGAGGCGTTTGATTGTCCTGAGAGATATGGTGTATGGTTCATCTGGGGCAATTCAGGCAATGGCAAGACAACTTTTGTGCTTCAGCTCATAAAGTATCTTACTCAGTTTGATGAAGTGTTACTCAACTCCTTGGAAGAAGGGTCTTCACACACTCTCAAGAAGGGATTTGTCCGGGTAGGGATGGGAGAAGTATCCAGCAAGGTTCTGATAGTCTCCGAGACTGTCGAGCGCCTTGAAGAGCGATTGAGTGCGAAGAAGAGCCCCGGGATAGTCGTTATAGACAGTTTCCAGTACTTTCAGCTCACCTATAAGCAGTACATATCCTTTAAGGAGAAGTATCCAAAAAAGCTGCTAATATTCATTTCTCATGCAGATGGCCGTTCACCGGCAGGCAGATCTGCAAAGAGTGTGATGTACGACGCAACACTTAAGGTGTGGGTAGAGGGTTACAGAGCGTTTTCTAAAGGACGCTATATAGGAGAAAAAGGAGACATAACAATATGGCCAGAAGGGGCCGTAAAATATTGGGGAGAATAACAATCATGGTAACAAAAGTAAAATCTTCAAAAGCGACAATCTTACTTAAGCGTTTCCACATTTTATGCGGACAGGCTTCGATGCGTGAGGAAGAAAAAAGAGCTTTCATTCGTAGCTATGGCGTAGAAAGCAGCAAATCTTTAACTGTAAAGCAGTTGAGTGAAGCTTGCCAAGTTCTGGCATATGAACAAAATAAAAGACAACAGGAAGCAGACATATGGCGCAAGCGAGTTATTGCAGCCATATGCTCATATATTGATTCCTCGTCAATTGCAGGCATAGATAACAAGGTTCACTACGCTAAGGCTATAGCAGTAAAAGCTGCCGGTGCTAAATCTTTTAACGACATACCATGTCACAAATTGCAGCTGTTGTATAATACTTTTTTAAAGCGTAACAGACTTCACGAAGAGGTTGTTCAGCTCTTGTCTGAGGCAGAGCTGTATGTGCAGAATATTAAGGAATCATTAGGACTAAAATAAATAAAGATATTATGAAAAATGCATGGATGATTTCCGTCGCTCGAGAAAGAGCAGAGCAGGTTTACGTACATGGACACACAGAGGAAAGGGATGTCCAGGAAAACACAGATGATCAACTAATCAAGGGAGCAGTTGCCCTGGTAGAAAAAGACTATAAGCCGGCACTTTCTGCAGAAGAAATTGATGCGCTTTGTCCTGCCGGCTGGAATTTGGAGGGATGGCGTAAGATGTACAACAAAGAGCGCAAGGAAAGGACAATTAAAGCTTGTGCGCTACTTGCTGCTCAGATTGATTTGATTGAAAATATCGAATTGGTCAAAACAACAAAAACCAAACGAAACAAGTAACACTTTCAGCTATGGGCATAATTGAAGAAAGCATAAACAGGAAAGACCTGCTGGCTGAGAAGAAGAAACTTCAGGAACTTTTAAAAAAAGAAAAGGAGATTGAGCACAGCCTCACTGTTGGAACCTATAGTGAAGACTCATGGAGAGAGCTGCAATGTATCCGACATAAAATTTCAATTACTGAGGCAAAGATTGATGGCAGTTTTTACAACGGTGAGCCGGTTCCTCAAACATTACGAATGTCAAATACTAATAAATATGAATAAATTAATTCAAACTGAAATTATTCATCCTCAATATCCCGAAGGAGCGATTTGTATAAAGGAGAATAACTTTACTCTGACACCTGTTGCTATTATCCCCTTTCCTGCTCCATTTCATCAAGGGGGAGTTCAACGACAAAAGAATTACGGAAAGCTTTTCGTTCACTCTCCTGAAAACTTTGAGCGAATGAAAGATCTTTCTCAAGTAGTTAATCAAATTGTTGCAGAATGCGCAAAGGCCATTGTGCCTGATGGAACACCGGCTAATGAAGCTTTGAGTAATATAATTGGACTCATTGACAATTCAGCGGTGAGTAGACTTCTTCAGGAGACAACAGCTTTAATTGAGGAGGTAGAAAAATGATTATTGCAGTTGATTTTGATGGGACTATTCATGGAGGAAGCTACCCAAGCATAGGGTACCTTTTTCCTGACGTCAGGAAAACGATCTCATCGTTAAGGGCAAATGGACACTATGTGATTATTTGGACATGTAGAACCGGACAAGATCTGCTTGAAGCGATTAATTGGCTGCTTGAAAACAAGATTGAATTTGACAGGATCAATGACAATCATCCATCCAACATCGCCAATTATGGCGGTAATACACGCAAAATTTTTGCAGATCTGTATATAGATGATAAGCAGGTGGGAGAGCTGCCCAAATGGGATAAAATAGAGGAATACATAATCAATAATACTTTAAACACCAATAAATTATGAAAAAGGAACTAGTAATTACTGAGAAAAACGCAAAGTTTTTTTACGAAATGGCTTCTGACGAACTTAAAAAAGAACTTGAAAATTCTTTTGGCAAAGCCTTTTTTGAGTCAGACATAACAGATAGTGTTAAATCTTTAAAAGATGCATTTAAAGTTACCGGGCGACCTGAAACACCATCATTTTCTGATGTGCCGGAGGATTTACGCCCGTTTTTTCAAGCAACATATAATGTAGTTGTTATAAATGAGGCTTTGAATGAGGGTTTTCGTGGAAATATATACAACGAAGATGAATCTCGTTACTATCCTTGGTTCAGGCCTTCCGGCTCTCCTGGGTCCTTCCGGTTCGGCGGGGCGTCTTACGAAAGCTCGAATGCGGATGCGGGTGCCGGCTCTCGCCTTTGCCTGAAAAACTATGATATAGCTTGCTATGTAGGTAAGCAATTTACAGAAGAATACCGAAAAATGTTAGAATCATAATTACTTAAAAGCTATTACTAATGGAAACTAAAAACATCATGGAGCGCGTCAAAACAATTGAAGACGCATTCGAAGTAACCGGACGTCCTAAAGTTGATTTCTCAAATGTACCTGAAGATCTCAGAGCTTACTTTGAAAACCAGTACAACGCCGTTGTAGTGACAGAAGCACTTAATGAAGGCTATCAGCCAAACTGGGATAACTCAAGAGAACTTAAATGGAGGCCTTGGTTTGTTATGTCTCCTTGGTCCTTCCGGGTCCACGATGCGGGTTGCGGAAGCTCGTATGCGGCTGCGGGTGCCGGCTCTCGCCTTTGCTCTCCATCAGAAGAAATTGCCGAATACTCCGCCAGGCAGTTTAAGGATATCTGGAGAGGAGTTCAACTAGGTTGATAATTGTAGGCTGCTTATTTCTGAAGAGCTCTCCTTGGTCCTTCCGGTTCAACGATGCGAATTACGAAAACTCGAATGCGAATGCAGGTACCAGCTCTCACCTATGCAAAAAAAAGGAGATAAGGGCCTCGCCTCTTGGCGAAAAATAACAAGTTCAAAAAGTGTTGGTAAGACAGTTGTCTGAAGACTCTGATTAGAAAAGCAAAGAAATGAAAAGACGAAATAATTTGTTCGAAAAGATATGTACCAGAGAAAACCTCTTGTCAGCATACAATAAAGCCCAAAAAGGTAAATCCAAAACATATGGGGTTCAATTGTTTACGCAAGATTTGGAGTCAAATATTGATAAGTTGCACAAAGAATTAATGACAGCGACGTACATAACATCTGAATATAGTGTATTCAAGATATATGATCCAAAAGAGCGGATGATATATCGCTTGCCTTTTAGAGATCGCGTAGTTCACCATGCAATAATGAATGTTCTTGAACCAATATGGGTATCAATATTTATTTCAAATACATATTCGTGCATTAAATCTCGTGGAATACACAAGGTATTGCAACACCTCAAAAGAGATTTAAAAGATATCACAGAAACAAGATATTGCCTCAAATTCGACATTAGGAAGTACTACCCAAGTGTTGACCATGATGTTCTTAAAATGATTATAAGGAAGAAAATTAAGGACGACAGATTATTGTCATTACTTGATAATATTATTGATTCTGCACCAGGTATCCCGATAGGAAATTACTTGTCTCAATTCTTTGCAAATCTATACATGGCCTATTTTGACCATTGGGTAAAAGAAGAACTGAAGGTAAAATATTATTACCGTTATGCAGACGATGTAGTCATATTAGCTTCGGATAAATCATTGCTACATGAGTTATTTATAGTGATTAATGACTACCTGTCGACAGAGCTTAACCTTAAAATTAAATCAAATTATCAGGTTTTTCCGGTAGAATCAAGAGGAATCGACTTTGTTGGGTATGTGTTTTATCACTCTCATATTTTGATGAGAAAGTCTATTAAGCAGAACTTTTGCAGGAAAGCGGCAAAGCTCAGTAAGCAAACTTTATCAGAGAAAGAATATTCAAAACGCATTAGCCCTCATTTGGGTTGGGCCAATCATTGTAATTCGAGACACTTAATCAAAAAAATATGCAACATGAAAAAATTCTCCGACTTTGGAATTAACTCGTTACAGGACAAAAACATCTTTGCTGTTCCGATAATCTCTATTGAAGAAGTGACAAATAGAGAGATAGAAGTTTTAGATTATGAACCAGGTGTTAGAACAAAGCACGGAGAGGATAGATATATAGTAAAAATTAAGATTGACAATTCAGAACGCAAATTTTTTACAAACGCAGCTCCTATTAAAGAGGCCTTGTCAAAAATCAGCAAATCAGATCTGCCATTTTTAACAACAGTCAAACAACAACGATTTGGCTCTGGCAGTGGAAAGACTTTTTATTTCACATGAGTAGTTTAATTAATATTTAAAATAGATTTAAAATGGATGTAAAGAATTTAACAGCAGAAGAGCGCGCAGCACTCAAGGCTGAAATTGAACAACAGGAACTTGCAGAAAAGCAAAAAAGAAAGGACGACACTGAAGCCTATAAGGCTCTTGTTGACGAATCTGTCAAAAATGTCTTTCCTATACTGGCAGGGATTTCTGAAAAACTCGCAAAAAACAAGGCAGAGATACGCGATAAATTCAACAAAGCAATTTCGATGAAGGCAGAACTGTACGGCATTAAGGACCAGCAGCGTTCACACACGTTCACGGATGTTGACGGCCAATTTCGTGTAACTCTCGGTTATTATACGACAGACAATTATGACGACACTGTTGAGGCTGGGATACAAATTGTAAGAGAATACCTTGCCTCACTGGCAAAGGATAGTGACTCCCAACTACTCGTTGATACAATAATGAAACTCCTTTCAAAAGACCAGAAAGGAACGCTGAAAGCTTCAAGGGTACTGCAGTTGCAGCAGTTGGCTGACAAAACGGGAGATAAAAGGTTTCTGGAAGGGGTTCAGATCATCAGGGACGCTTACCGGCCTATCGAAAGCAAGACATATGTCAAAGCAGAATATAAGGACGAGATTGGAGCTTGGAAAAATCTCCCTCTCGGTATGACAGAGGCATAAAAAAGCCCCGAGTAAAGTTACTACAGGGCAAAGACTGGCAGGTCGAACAAATGTAGTAATTTTATTCATAATGGCCTACAACAGAAGATACTTATTACAACGTATAGTTGAAATTCAGGAAATCGTTCTAACTGAAAAGCAGCGTGGTCTATCTCAGGCATGGATATATCGTAACTTGATATATGATAAGTATCGAATATCTGAGGGGACATTTAATAAATATCTAGGTATAAACGCAAAAGAACAGTTACGTAAGCTTAATGAATCAAAGGAGGGTCAATAGCCCTCCTTTTTTTTATTCTGCACTATTATCTTCGAATTCGCATTCAAAAACAATCTTATATACAAATAAGCCATCACTACGACTCTCCTTTCCTTGAGATGTTCTACTGAGTGCATTAAAATTCTGAGTTTCAAATCCCTGCAAACATGCATATACCTCTGATATTGTATCATAGATTTCAAGGCTGCTGTTTCTGGCTGCATCAGGTGCCTTGGATGATGTTCTGGCAGGAGTGATATTCCAAGCCAATCGTATAGTGATAACCGCTCTGCAGTCTTGTATTTTATCTGTTAAACTTTTACATCCCGGGATTTCAATTAATATAATTGCCCCTGGAAATGCAATTGAAGCTCGGTCTTGTTCTTCAAGCTGTCCGCGGTCAAGGTCAATCCATTTAAGCTTACTTACTTCTGTAAGCTTGTTCATTATTGCATTGTAAATTGTTTTCATTTTAGTATTTTCTTTATTTCTGCAGTTATCTTGTCTTCAATTTTCTTCTTTAATACAGCCGATTTGCCCATAAACGGTCTAGCGGGCATCTGGAACACTTTCTTACCATATACCTTTGCCATTTCTCCAAATTGGTGCACTCCTGCATATGGAGTTGCGTCTGTCACTCTTACACCCGTTTCAATTTTGACATATGAAATAGAGTTTTTTAACTCGCCGCTTTCTCCTGACAGGATCTTTGCTAAGGTTCGTGTCTGGGAGAACTTTCCTGTTTGGCCGGAATGTCCATACCATTTTGAATCTGGATTGCGACGTTTAACATCTGGCCATTTCTTCACTTCTTCGTCCGTGAATCCTTCATTTTCAAACGATGCTTTAAAATGATTCACAGCCTCTACTCCAAGGATATCTTTTATTTGCTCACCCTGGACAAAGGCTTGTACTTTATTCATTTTTGAAGCGAACTGTTTGTCAAATTCCTTTATGTCCATATTTGCAAAAATTATATTGGATTAAAAAAAGTATTATATTTGTACCGAGACAGTCGTTTAAGCCAGGACATTGGATAACTATCCTCTAAGTGAAGCTTACTCGGCTGTTTTCTTTTTATCCACAATCGTGTAGAGATTATACTTTCCTTGGATGTTCTCTTCTACTATAATTATAAATTCAACTGAATTGTATGCTGTCTCAAAGTAGTGATATCTTAATATATGAGGCTTCTTATCTGCCTTTGTGTTTGCCTGCGCCCCAACATATTTTGCAGTTTTTAAGAGCATATCAATTTGCGTAATTGCATCAAGTTTTGCTATTGGGTCTGAAATTGGATTATTAATAGCCTCTTTAATTCCCTTTACTGTAAGGCCAATCTTAAAATTAACGTCAGGGTTAGTATACATCTTACCAACACTTTTTTTGCTTTCGGAGAGGGTTTCTTTTCGCTTTTCCTTTAAAATTTCTTTATGTAATCGTACTCCCTCTTTTTCAATTTTAACTCTAAGTTCTTCTTCTGAGTGTTTGTAAAATGGAGTTTCGTCAATGTTTACGAAAGAAGCGCTCTCTCCGGCATTGTTTTGAAAAGCTGAATTAACAAATTCTTCTCCAGGGACAGACGTAATCTCTTTGTCCGTCTGTCTTACGGAACATTGACAGTTCCAGTCGCTAGGTGGCATATGTGTCTTCCACCATTCATGATTAATTGGCAAAATTGTTCCGGCATATTGCTCATGTGAGATTCTTGGAGTTGTTGCAGATGATCTGACATATTCAAGGTTAGGATATAGATCTGCAGTCTCTTGAAATTTTTTAAAGTTTGCTGCTGAACGTGCAGCTCTTACAGCTGTATTATATTCTGTTTGTAGCCACGATACATTATACTTTTCTGATATCTGCAGGGCCAGCTTTTTAAATTTTGAGAACGAGCGTAAGTTGCCCTCTTCATCGTGAAGCAGAGTGACAATCTCTTTTGTTTGCAAATGATTTTTAAATGCCGCAAAAACAGCCGTATTCTCCCTGAATTGTTTAATGAATTCCGAGTCTTTAACATATAAAAGTTCGCGGTTAATAGCCGTTTGTAGAGGCGTATTCGTTGCTTCAAACAGGTTCTTATTAACGAGGGCGCTTTGTTGCTGATCTTCGTAATATAGCTCTCGTATTGCCCTTTTAATAAGCTTATTGATGTTTATTGAATAGTTGTCAGCAAGAACAGTTTTTCCCGTGATATTCCTTTTCAACCTCTGAATGAAGTGCTTTATTTCTGCCCCGGGCTTTGCCGGGGCCTCTACGAAAAAATCATTTACTTCCTTATCTTTTTTTTTTGGATCTGTGTCGTTTTTCTCTTTTGGTTCAATTGATAATGCAGGTTGCTTTCCAGCAGTCTCTTCCCCGTCTTTGGGTCTTGGGATTCCATGTCTGTCATAGATATATGATGTTGGAATTTTTATAATTGTAGAAAGCGATACCAGCTCGTCTACAGTAAGGGGTTCTGCTGCTTCAGGAAATACAAAATTTCCTTCTGCCGGGAAACCTCTCTTGATTAGAATTGGCTTAACATAAGCGTTTAGCACTCTTTGTGTATAGCGCATGTCTGCCTTATTCTTACTCTCCTCTACCTGTTTGTGGACCTCACCAAGGCTTCGAGCACCTTTGTCACCTTGTACTGTCGTTAAAGTCTGACCTAGCACAGTAATCAACATCTCTTCATTACATGCTTTTCTAAAGTCGTTATAAGATGTTCCTGAAGAGCCGTTACCGGTGTTGTTCACTGTTTCGACATCAGACTCCTTCGGAATTACAAGCCATGGCGCGCTTCCTGCCTTGGACAACGCTTCCTCAAGTAATTGCCTGCTTTGAGTATCATATGAGGAATATTTGCCAATTCTCTGTGGCATACCGAATATCTCAAGCCACTGAGCGTAATCGCCAAATCCGCCTCTCTTCCATATAGTGAACGGAGCTGTTTTAATGTATAGTCCTCTATCTCTCTGATTTCCTAATACAAGTAAAAAGTCGTCGTTTAAGTAAGGTATTCCAGAGCTGTCAGAGTCGTTAAGAAGTATAGATTGCGTCTCAAGAGATATGTGTTTGTACGGTATTGGGTTAAATCCAAAACCATTTGAAAAGTCGAACTCTCCGGCAGCTCTCCCCCAAAATTTTTTCTGCATTATACATGTTAGCAGTTCTTCAAACGCCAGGGTATCTATAAGGTCGATAATCTCCTGAACCTTTTCGCCCTTGAGGTTAGTGAATGCAAGCTCGCTGTTTGTAATTGCAGCTATTCTTTTTTCAACGGCATCAGATAATACACCATCAATCAACAAATCTTCGTAAAGATCAAATAGCTGCTTTGGTCTGCCCATGTCTGCAGATCTGAGAGCGGTTCTCCATTTTGTTACGTCAGAAGTGGAGCGCTGCGGCGCTTTGATAACTATTTGCGGATAAATATTTTCTCTTCCCTGAGATTTCCTATTTGTTGCCATAATTAAAAATGTTGCCCTTTTTGAGGATTACTACCAAATATTATTAAACCACTCGTGTCTGGATCTTGCACTGGTAAATCTGCAGACACATCCCCTTTTCGAAGTGATTTGAACCAACTTACTGCCATGTTATATCTATCCTGTCGAAGTTTAAACTCTGTCCCGGCGTTACCAAGGACTAGAAAATGCCAGGCGGCGATATCTTTAATAAATGTTAGAAGTAAGCTATTTCTATTAGCTCCTTCTGCAGAAAAGATAGCATCCTTGTCATATGCTTCTAAATACCCTTTTGCTTCCTGCAGGGCAGTGTCTATTGCGGCAGTCATAATTGTTTCGTCACCGCCTGATATTGCATCTACATTCTCTGAATAGAGATGCGTTTTCATTTCTTCATTACTTAGAAACATTATTGTCTGGATTAGAAGTGTCGTAGAAACATATTTTATCAAAGTCTTCACCGGCTTTTAAATGTCGTTTAAACAGTGATGATTTTTTCCGCTCTTTAATATCGTCACGAGTCCACACATGGTATTTATTACCGAAGAAGAAAACGCGGTACCTTTTACCTGTTTTTGAATGAAGGCTGTTTGCTTGTTTAATTGCTGCTTGAAGCTTACTTTTTCTGCCGCAAAAGCGGATGTGAAGAATTGTGAAAAAATTACGAAGATGTGACATGTTAATATCTTTTTGCGTTATTTGATTTATGACCTATTGCGATTGAGCCAGGGTTAATTTCTGCCAGCTTTTGGTTAATGATCCATACACCGCCCTCAATGGCATCGCATCCGTCAGCAGCGTATGATAATTTTGGAGTAAGTAAAAGAAACTGATCATGCAGCCTGACAAAATGAGGGTTATTCATCTCCTTTTCGTTGAGAACAAGCTTGCCAAGCCTGTTAAGAGGTTCGAGATTACCTTCTATCCTGGAGAACTTGTCTGGCTTATTTCGGGTGTCCGGGATGATTCCTAAAAAGCCTTTCTCTTTTGCTTCGTTTGCAAAAAGGCCTATGAACACTTGCTGATAAAATGGGTCTTGAAGAGTATTATTTTCAACATAATTATATAATTGCGACTTGTCTCCTATATAATCTTTAAGAGCATAATACCATTTTACAAAATCTGCATTTGTCACATGATCTAAAAAACCGGTTATGACATAATAGACCCCATCTAAAAATCCAATAAGGAAGATTGTTTTCAAAGAGCCTTTTGGATTCTTGCTGTTGGATGGTGCCGGGTCGCCATATGCTACTACGAATTTAAATTTCTTCAAATCCGGAACTTTACCCCAATACATCTCTTTAAAAACGCTCCCCTCTGTAAGAGGTGTGTTCATGTATTCCGCTTGATAAGCAGCTGTACTTATTCCGCTTTTTATTCTGGCAATATGCTCAGCAGTGTTTTTTTCTGGCCATGTACTATTACCATTCTTGTCTTCAAGATTCACGATATCTACGTAGTCTGCTTTTGCCATTGCGCGAGCGACACAACAATCTTTAGCGAGCAAGTTGCCAAGCCATATGATTTGGAATGGTTTGTCAACCGCCCGGGTTGGATAAACAGCTTTTTCGAACCACTTCCAGCGCTTCTCAATAATATCTGTATTAAGTACGTCCTGATCTGTGTCAATGTCGGATATAATGACTTTATCCGGGCGGATGTTTTCGTTTCGAGATCCACGCGGTGATTGATCTGCTCCAATGGCAAGGAAACTTGCGCCCTGAATAGTAGTAAAGTCTCCATAAGCCCAGCTTCCAGGCATTTGCTGAACGCCATAATCATTGATTATTCGTTCGTTCTTTGTGAGTTCTATTCGATATGGCTCTAAAAGTTCTGAAGCTTTGTCGGCTGAGTTGGAAATGAAGAGAATGTTTTTTTTGACTCCGGTCAATGTTTGATACAGTGTTTCAAACATGCAAAGAGTGTCCTTTGCAAGCTCTCTGGCCCATACCCTGCTTTCGTACCACTCAGCATTTGAGAGAATCCTTTTACTGCCTTTTTTGTGAAAGTCGGCCGAAGGAGAAGAACAATATTTTGGGAAGTAATACTTTTTCCAGGCTTCAAAATCGCCTTCCAGAGCCTTTATTCTTTTTTTACGTTCGCTCTCTGTTTCATTCAGGTCAGCATTAACAGAGCTGAGAAAGTTTTTGTAGTAACTATCCCAGCTTAATTTTGCTTGCCTGTCCGATGTTTGTATTGCTGCCATTACTTTTTAAGAGCTTCCTTTATAAAGTCATCAATTATCATTGCTAGATCCTTTGCTTTTGTAGGGTCTATTGGTCGCAGCCAACTAAGTAAGCGTTTACTAACCTCTACTATGTCAGCAATAGATGCTTCACTTTCAAGAGTTTTGATTGCGTTTGCTAGTTTACTTATTGTATCTGCTTCTTTTGACGTTGGGAAACGAGTTCCTTCAGCTTTAGACATAATAGATGTGTTCAGCTCATCAAGCTGTAGATACATTCTTGACAGCTGTGCCTCTCGCGTAACAAGCATTGACTGCTTTAACCTCTCCCACTCACCTTCTTTAACCCACTTGCAGATAGTGACTGTACTCTTGCCTGTTTTTTCTGCGACTTCTTTCTGTGATAGTCTTTCAGTGACAAAAAGCAGTTTTGCCCACTCCTTTAACTGATTTCCTTTTAATTCTGCTGACATCGTTCCTTTTTTTACAAAAGAAACTTTTTGACCCCTCAAATAGAAAAAACCTTGTAACGGTCACAAGGTTTATTGTAACGGTTACAAGGTTTTTTGCTTTCAGGACATTTTTGCCTTTGTTTTGAAATCAAATGTTTTAAGCATGAAATCAACTCCATTTAACATCACAGCTGTGGTGTCAGGTCCTAAGGCAGAAGTACGCATAACCGGGGTAATCGGCTGGGATACCGATTCTGAAACTTTCCGTCGTCAAATAGACGAAATAATAGCTAAAGGTATTACTGAGGTAGACATCTATATAAATACAACAGGTGGCTCCTGCTTTGATGCAAACGAAATCGTAAATATTCTTTCTCCATTTAAAATAAAGACTTGTCGCGGGGGTGCTCTGGTAGCATCTGCAGGAGCATTTATTGCCTGCAGCTGTGACACATTTGAGATGCCCGAAAATGGAATGTTTATGATTCATAAACCGGCAGGCGGAGTAAGTGGCCAGTCGCAAGATCTGGAGTCTTACTTGAAGCTTTTGCGAGACATTGAAAAGGATTATAAGATCCTATTTGCATCAAAGGCAAAGGACAAAAGAGAGTTTGAGAAGAACTGGTCCGGCTCAGCAGATTGGTGGATGACAGCGAAGGAGGCCCTGGCAATGGGTTTTGCAACTTCAATCAAAGAAAAGGTTGTGTATGATCAGGAGATGACCTCTTTATTGAAAGCGTCAGGATGTCCTGTAAATAAGCTCACAATTTTAAACCAAAATAATACTCACATGAATTTACTTGATTCTCTAAGAAATTTGTTCGGTCTGTCAGATACAGCCGACGAACAGGCCGTTATCGGTCGTGTAAAACCGCTTCAGGATAAAGTGACAGCACTTGAATCTGAAAAGGCGGCCCTTCAGGCAAAAGTCGATGGCTACGTAACAAAAGAAAAGGCGGCCCAAAAGACTGAGGCCACTGATCTAATCAATGCAGCGCTACGCGATGGCAGGATTAACGCAGAGGGAAAGGCATCATTTGAAGCATTTTTCAATTCAGACCATGAAGGTGCTAAAACAGCTCTTGCAGCAATTCCTGTAAGAACACCTGTATCAAGCAAGATTGAAACACCGGCTCAAACAGCTGACAAATTTGTCAAAATGAGTTGGGACGAACTTGACAAAGCAAATCTACTTGCAACCCTCAAGACTTCAGATTTTGAGCTTTTCAAAGAGAAGTTCAAAGCCAAATTTGATAAGGAATACGCGGAATAAACTTTATCCCTGCTTGAGTAACATTGAATTATTAACAAATCAACTAATCAATTTATAATCAAATGAAAAAATTTATCGTAGCGTTTATAAGCGCAATTTTATTCAACGTCATAGCGGGCTCAACTATTGCTTTTGCCGCTGGCGTTAACCCTGCATGGGTAATTGGCCTGGGAACAGCGGCAACTGCTTTGGTTAAAATGCCAGCCGGTGTAGCCGTAATGGCAGTTCAAAAAGAGATCTGGCTCAATACAGTTATTGAAGGTCTATTTGCAGATAACAGTTTTTTGTCAAAAGCATTTTCGGCGGATGAGTTTGTTGAGCAGGGAAAAACAGTTCACATACCTAATGCCGGAAGCGGTTCTGCAACAAAGAAAAACAGAACAGAGTTTCCTGCAACAGTTTCAGCCAGGACAGATATTGACTTAACTTTTAATCTTGACGAGTTTACAACTGATCCAATTCGCATACCGCATGCAGATACAGTTGAACTGTCATACAATAAAAGAGAGTCAGTTATTCGTACTGACCGCGCTACTCTACAGGAAGAAGTCGCAGAAAGTATTCTTCTCTCATGGATGCCAGCAATTGCGAATGCGATTAGAACAACAGGTGCCGCTATTGCAGCTCATACACCTGATGCTACCGGAGAAAGAAAAGCCTTTACAAAATCAGATGTGAAAGCACTGATGCTAAAGTTCAACAAACAGAACGTGCCATCTACAGACCGCTATTTGCTACTTGACGCAGATATGCATTCTCAACTTATTGACTCATTAACCGCTAACGAAGCACAAGCATTCCACGCAGGAGTTGACGTTGCAAATGGAGTGGTTGGCAAGTTACACACATTCAATATTATGATGCGTAGTCGTGTTGGTGTGTATACAGCTGCAGATGCCCCAAAAGCATGGAGTGTTGCAGGTGCTGCCGGAGATAATGCTGCAGGACTCGCATGGCATTTTAACAGTGTTTGTCGCGCAAAAGGTGAAATAAACATGTTTGAAAAGGAAAATGATCCTACCTACTACGGTGATCTTTATTCTTTCTTGCTTCGCGCTGGTGGACGTCCAATGAGAAACGACGTTGCCGGTCTATGTGCAATTGTTCAGGATGTTGTGCCTGCAGGCTAAAAATTGAGTCATGAAGCAAGTTAAATACCTTGTAATTCATTGTACAGCCACACCAGAGGGCCGAGAAGTGTCAGCGGATGAAATACGCCGCTGGCACCTATCTCCGCCACCTCAAGGCCGCGGCTGGAAACAAGTAGGCTATACCGATATGATTCATTTAACCGGAATAGTTGAACGACTTGCTGAAAACAATGAGGACAACATAGTAGATTCTTTCGAAATCACTAATGGTGTTGCAGGTTATAATAGTGCTTCAAGACACATAGTTTATGTTGGAGGGGTAAGCAAACGTGGCGTGGCAAGTGATACAAGAACCGCTGCTCAAATAGACTCTCTCACAAGATACGTGAAGGAGTTTATTACAAGGTTTCCAGAGGTTAAAATCGCCGGTCATAATCAGTTTGCTCCTAAAGCATGTCCATCATTCAATGTTCCAGCATGGCTTCAATCAATAGGTATAAATATCAATAACATTTACACGCCATGACCCTGCAAGATTTTATGACATACTTTCTCACGCCGGCTGTCGCAGCTATAAGTTGGTTAGCGGCTCGCTTTGTAGAGAAACGAAAGCGCAATAATGACTTTATCTCAGAGCTGCAGAAAACTATTGATGTACTGGTTGCAAAATACACCGAAACATTACAGGAGTTAGTTGCTCTAAAAGGCCAAAACGCTCAGCTTCTTGCTGGTCAGGTTCAGATGGAGATACAGATGAAGCAGCTGAAAGAAGAGAACGCTAAGTTTCGCGAAGAGATTGAGCGACTTAATGAAATGCTCACAAATATAAAGTCCATAAGAGTTTCAAAATGAAAAAACAGGTATTGTTTATAGTCCTATTAGTGATTTCTTCTTGCGCAACGCAAAAGAAGATCACTGAACGTATTCCTGTAATTACAGAGCGTATAGTTGAGAAGCTTGTACCTTATGTTATTCCAAGCGACTCAGCAGCAATTCGTGCGAGATTCTATTGCGATTCTCTTAATCAAGTTCGATTAAGAGATTTTAATGAGCTTAAAAGCGCCGGTGTTGCTTCTGACTTTTCTTTTTCGAATAATGAGCTCAAATACAGAGCTAAGGTGATACACGACACTTTGTATCTCATTGAGAAAACTATTGACAGAGAAGTACCGGTTTACATTGAAAAGCCGGTTGTTACTAACAAACTCACCAATTGGCAGAAAAAACAAATATGGGCCGGGAGATTTCTATTTGCCCTGGTCTTTGTGTGGTTGCTCTCAAAGCTTAATTGGAAAAGTATTATTTCATCAATTATTAAACTAATCATCAAAAAATAAAAAGTTATGGCAGAAAGAATTATAGCCAAAGCCCGCGTTGCGGGTATCGACTTTGCAGATGTGATTGCATCTGCAGCAGGCATTGCAACCGCAGTATGGGAAGAGCAGCCTGTAACTCTTCGCGACGACGAAGTGTCAATCGTAGAAGGTGATCCAACTGAAGATGAGATTTATTCTCATGAAAACGATGCTGCTGAAGACTATGATGCATCAGGTACTGGCGTTTCGGCAACAGGTTCATTCATTAAGGCTACTTATGACCAGATGGCTGCCCTAATGGGTGGTTCTGTAACAGGTGAGGGTGCTGCAGCACAGTATTTCCACTCTGCAAAAAAACTCATTCTTTCAAAAGCTATCCGCTTCAGACTTAAAAATGGTGGCTCAGTAATCATTCCAAACGCGAAAGGATTTGTACAATTGAATCTCAACGCAGGATTTGACGGAGTGCTTAAGCATCCATTCCGTTTCAAAGCACTGGCTTCCGGTGTTAAAGATGCAACTAATCAACCTGTCGACATCATTATTGATTAATCATGGACGAGCAGCACATACAATTACAAGCTGCCAATTTATTGTTAGAAAGGGGTATTCGATTTCCTATAATTGATGCCCCTTTTTATCTGAAAATCCTCAGACTTAACAAGATTACGATTGCAGCTTTAAAGCCAGGTACTATTGCGGAATACTCTCTTATAATCATCTCAAAGCAGCTTGATTTAAGAATTAATGACAGGGAATATCTTAATCAAAATGTTGAGTCAATATGTAAGGTTATTGCAATTGCAATTCTTAATTCACGAATTAAAATTGCTTTACTCACAGGCATTTATACAAAAATGCTTATGTGGAAGATTCCGTTTACTGAGCTAGTCAAAATATTCGTTACACTGGTTGAGATGAACCGCGCAGCGGATTTTACGACTATTACCACTTTCCTGACAACGATGATGAAGATGATGCTGAGTCCGAAAGTGGGGCAAAAGAGAAAGGGGAGTTAAAAGGCCAGATGGTTGGACTCCATAGCCCCTTTGGATTATTTGGGCAGATAAAAGATAAGCGTGGATATACGCATTCACAGCTTATGTGGGGACAGTCCTGGCTGATGTACATACTTGAGTTCGCTGATCAGCCTCGACATATAAAGAAAAGCAAGGTGCCAGTTTTTGACAATTCTAATGACTTAAAAAATTACTTAAATGGAACCGGTAGAAATTGATATCCGGATGAAACAAAATGTTTCTGAAGAAGCAAATAAAGCCAGAGAGGGAATATCAGACATCAGCAAAGAGAGTGAGGAAGCTCAAAGAAAGATGGCTGAGATGGTTTCCTCTCAGGCACGTCTTATTATGGATTTGCAGCGAAAATTGTCTGTGCTTGAAGAAGCATATAAAAAACTCAATGCTGCAGCTGCAGAAACAAAGGGTTCAGATGCTCAGCAGAAAGTAGTCGAAAAGTATGTAGAGTTAAATGACACTCTGGATAAGACTAAAAGTGGTATTTCTCAGGTTTCGTCAGAAAGTACAAAAATGAACAGCGAACTGACCGAAACAATATCTTTTCAAAAGAAGATCATTGCGGAATTAGAGACTAAGTTAAATGAAGTTGAAGTGGCATTTAAAAAAGTAAATGTCGCCACATCTGACCCAAAAGTTATTGCAGCAAGAGAAAAGATATCTAAAACATATCATGAGTTAAGAGAGGAGCTTGCCGGAGAAAAACAAGCGCTTGCAGATCTGGAAAAACAACAGAGTTCGTACACTAATAAGCAGCAGACTCTTGAGAACCAAATGCGCAAGACAAGAGAAGAGATGGCTCGTTTAAAGTTAGCCGGGCAACAAGAGAGCCAGCAGTATAAGGATTTGCAGGAGAGGCTTGGTGTATTGGGTACAGCATATAAAGAAATATATAACCAACAGAAAATATTATCATCTGGAGGTCAGATGATGGCGGGAGTGCTCTCCGGCCTTTCCGCGTTTTCCGGGGCCTTGTCTGCCGGAGCGGGAGCAATGGGTTTAGTTAGCGGCGAGTCTGAGACTTATGCAAAGATTCAGACGAAGGTACAGTCGCTAATGGCAGTAACAATCGGTTTGCAACAGATATCAAATACGCTTCATGAAACATCTGCCTTTCGTATAACAACGGTTGCTCGTGCTAAACAATTATGGGCTGCCGCTAATATTCGTGTAGCTACCAGCTTGGGGATAACCACAGCTGCCGCAACTGCGCTAATGGCTACTTTGACTTTAGGCTTGTCTGTTGTAATTACGGGTATAGTTGTTCTGATGGAGAGACTAATCAGCAAAAGCAGGGAGTCAGCAAAAGAGCAAAAGAAGTTCTCAGAGTCAATCTCTTCTACTGCAAGTAAGAATGTTGCAGATTTTCTTGCACTTCAAAAGGCATATACATCTCTTACCTCTTCACTTGATGAAAAAAACAAGTTTATCCTGAACAATCAAAAGGCGTTTGACAACCTTGGGATTTCAATCAGGAGTGTAAAAGAAGCGGACGATCTTTTCATAAAAAATGCAGATGCTTTTAAAAAATCAATACTTGAGCGTGCAACTGCTGCAGCTGCAATGGAGATTGCAACTGAGAAGATTAAAAAGGCACTTTTTAAAATTGCCGAGGCAGAGGCAATGCCTGACAGGGTAACCAAAAACGCTACAGATATAAGGACGGGAAAGACGACTAAGTATACAGAGAAAAACACAAAAAAAGACAAGCTGTTAGCAGAAGGACAAGAGATAATGAATGAGGCAGTGACTTTCATTGAGAAAGGAGCAACTGCTGCAGAAGCTGCAAGAAAAATAATGGTTGATGCCGGTTTAAATGCTTCTGAGCAAATCATTGAGGGAACACAAAAATATTGGCTTAATCAACAGAAACAAGCTCAATTAATTCTTGACTCTCTTAAAGACGTAGATGAAGGTTCAAAAAAATGGGATGACGCTGTTAAGCTATATAATAAGGCCACCAAGAAACTTGAAAAATGGGATGTATCAGGGAACTTTAAAAAAGATGAAAAAGAAGAAAGTGAGGCAAAAAAAGCTGCAGACAAACTTAAAAAGATTGCTCTTGATACTGAGAATGAAACAAATGCTGCACTCGCGGCAGCAGTAGAAGAAGGCGCAACACAAAAGCTAGCAAGTCTTGAGGCCGGATATACAAAGGCTAAGGCTCTGATTAAACAGAGAGAGGATGAGATTACAGAGTTAGAAAAGAAAACAGGTGTCCCGGCAACAAAAGAAAGAGAGCTGCTATCTGATTTAAGCGCAGCTAAACTGCTCGAATATGAAACAGCTGTAAAGAGGGTTAAAAAAGAGTCCGCAACAGTAATTCAGGAAATATTCGCCGATGTCAATAGTAAATTTAATTCTGAACTTGATAATCAGATAAATCAGACTAACACCTATTATGCGAATCAGCGCAAAGCGCTCAAAGAAAACAGTACTGATTCTGAGAAACTTAAAAAAGACGAAGTAGAATTAGAGGAAAAGCGACAAAAAGAAATTGAAATTATTAAAAAACAGGCTGCCCTTAAGCAGCTTGACATTCAAGAGGCGATTGAATTACGTAAGCAAGACTTTTTAAACAAAGATGTTCCGTTTGAGACAGTTCGACAATCAAATCTTCTTGAAATACAAAAGGAATTCGCTCAAAAGAAGCTTGATGCTTTAATCGCCCTGCAAGACGCAGGGGTGCCAGATCTTGCGCCTCAAATAGAAGCTGCCAGACAAGAGATAGAAGAGCTTGACTGGTCGTTAAAAAAACTCTCTGTTCAAAAAATAAGAGAGATGTCCGGTTATATAAAGCAATTTCTCGGGGGCTTAGGGTCTGCCTTTTCTAAGCTTGGAAGCGAAATCGGCGACATTTTCTCTGCGGTTGCTGATAACCTAGACAATGTTCTTACCACTCTTGATTCAACAGCATCTAAAGAGGACAAAATTGGGTCAGGTATAAGTGCTGTTATCAGCTTGCTAACGATGGTGACAAGCCAGATTGCGGAAAACAAAAAAGCGCAAGAGGATTGGACAGCAACAATTGTAGAAAGTAATCATCAGCTATCTCTCCTGAAAATTAAAGCATATGAGTATAGCCAGGCTAATCTGTTTGGCGTAGAAAATCCTTTTGCTCGTGCTATTGCCGGTGCTCAGAGGTATGCTGCAGCAATGAAAGAGCTTAATACCGCAATTAACGAAGGTAAGGTTCAAACCGGAACAAAAAAGGCTGTCTCAGGAGGTAATGTCGCTACAGGATTTGGTGCCGGCGCAGCTGCCGGAGCTGCAATAGGTGGTCTGGCAACTTCGTGGTCTGGCCCATTTGCTTTGATTGGAGCTGCTATTGGAGCTGTGATTGGAGGAGTTATTGGACTGTTGGCTAGAAAAACAGTACCAATTTTCGAAAGTTTAAAGAAAAAATATGGTGAGATATATGATAAAGAGACTTTTGAACTCAACCCGCAAATAATCAAGGACTATAAAAAGCTAGATGATGCGACGAAAAAACTAGTCGACAACTGGAAAGAGATTCAGCAAAAGGCAAAAGAGGCGCAGGATGAAATGCGCCAGAACTTTAAAGATTTCGCGGGAGATATCGGCACTCAATTATCAGATTCTCTTGTTTTGGCCGTTCGGAATGGTGATGTCTTTTCTGCTATTGATGACTTTCAAAATTACATGAATAACACAATTGAGAATATTGTGTCGAAACTAATTTTTGCAGCTCACTTTCAATCTCTCTTTAATGAGTTGGAAAAGCGATTCAACGACTCTTTTGGAGAAGAGGGAGATGGTTCAATTGTCGACGATCTTATCTGGTTCAATCAGATGTATAAAGAGAATCTTGCAGACTATGCAAAATCTATTCAGGAAGCAAAAGATCAGCTGGCCAAAGAGGGTATTGATATATTCTCTGGCCAGGGGAGCCGTCAAAGTGCTGCAAAAGGTATTGCTCAGGCGTCGCAAGAATCGGTTGATGAATTATCTGCAGGTGTTGGTTCAGTTAGATTGGCTGTAGCTGACATTCGACAGATTAATAAAGAAATGCTTCTTGTTTATAAATCACTAAAATCTACACTTGATAAAATTGCAGAGAACACTGACTACTGCAAATACATTGAAGACGTAAAAAATACTCTTGACGACATTCGGGATAGAGGTCTAAAACTTAAGTAATCATATGGTTAAAATTGACAATATAGATATAGCCACTCTTGGGATGTTGATTCTCAGAGGTGGTGATTACGATTTGCTTTCATTCCCTGCTCGAAAACAGGTGCCAACAAATGATTGGTTTGAAGAAGATGGCATCGAAGTGGATTTGTCCGATGTAGCTTTTAGTGAAAAAGAAGTGGCATTGAAATGCTATTTAAAAGGTGTTTCAACTTCAGATTTTCTGATAAAACTCACAGCACTTAAAAATATTCTGATTGCTCCAGGTATGCGCTCTCTTCTCATATCGACAATGAATAAAACTTTTTCATTGAGATTTAAAGGTTTTCAAGATACGCAGCTTTCAGGAGGATTGGTTAAAAGTGGAAGTACATCAGCGAAATTCGCGATTAACTTCTCAATGGATGATCCCCTGCAGATTTTTTCTGGAAGCAATGTCGTTCCAACCGGAATTGCAGAAAACTCTCATGTTAAAATCAATGGATACGACCTAAGCCGCTTTAATATTATTGTAAGGCAGGTATATAATTCTGCCTTTCAGTTTCTTATTAAAGAGGGGATGTCTAATACAAACGAAGTAACATCTGGTAAAGTTGTAGACACAAACTTTGTTTCAAAACTTGCTTCAAAGCAGATTAGCATCGCCTGTTCAATGATTTGTCCATCACTGGATAATTTTTATACAAACTATAGTGCTCTATTTAACAATATCAGCCTGGCTGAGCCTCTTTTGGTATCATTTACCGGCACAAACGCACAGATGTCATGCTACTATTCAAGAATGGAAAACTTCATTAAGAAACGGCCTTTTTCATCCGGGAGAGTATTTGTTGAGTTCACACTAGTATTTACAACTATTGGTAATGGAATGATGATATGATACAAATATATGACATAAATAACGCTGAGTTAATTCAGGTAAATCCTGCAGACAGCACATACAGGAATAAAGTGATTATGTCCGAAAACATATTCATGCTGTATTTTTCATTAACAGAGGCTGTTGAGATACCAATTGGAGCATACGTGATGTATAAAGGCGAAAGATACACTCTTTATAGCCAGGAGAACTTCACTATGACACATACGCGTAAGTATGACTATACGCTTATGCTTGAAACAGAGGAAGCTTTCCTTAAAAGCACAAAATTGAAATACTTTGTCATTGTTGACGGATTACCACAAAGACCCTTCAGCTTGAAATTTGTCCTGGTGTTAACTCCATCCGAGTGGATACAGCTTATTGTTAACAACCTAAATTTAACTGAGCCGGGATGGAGTGTTGGTGATTGTTTGGACGCTGAAGCCAGGCAGATAGCATTTAATCATGAGTATTGTGATGGAGCGCTCAACCGAATAGCTGAGGAATACAACACAGAATATGAAATAGTTAATAAAACAATTTCGCTAAAAAAAGTTGAGAAATTTAAAGACAATCCGCTTCCTCTTGCTTATGGTAAACAGAATGGCTTGAAATCTGGGATAACACGCACAAAGGAAAGCGAAAAATTACCTGTTGGGATATTATATGTTCAGGGAGGTGAGAAGAATATTGATTTCTCAAAATATCACAGTAGAACCCTATTGCTGCCAAAATCGCAGTCGCTCATTTATGAGGGCCGCACTTATATTACAGATGCTGACGGCACAATGATTACTTGTGTAGACTTGCCTGAAAATAAGAATGAAGATAGCTATGATGCTTCGTCAATCTCTCCACAGCGAGTTGGCACGGTTACACAAGTAATAGTTGTAGATGCTGGAGCACATTTTTATGATATAATTGACAGTACTATTCCACAGTCTCTTGATTTTTCTCAAATGAGAATAGCCGGCGAAAAGGCAGTACTAATATTCCAAAGCGGGAGTTTATCAGGATATAGTTTCGACATTCAACAAACGGAAGAAAACCTAGACGGTTACGTTCATGCAGAGAGAAGGTTTAAGCTTGTTCCGTTAGATCAGGATGGTATGATTCTTCCGAGTGGGGGTATGATACCAGAAGTTGGAGATACTTATGCTGTCTTTAATATAGCACTTCCTGATGCATATGTTTGTGATAATGTAACAAAGACAGGAGCTTCATGGGATATGTTTCGTGAAGCTGTTCGATATAAATATGAAAATGAAATACCACGTTCTATTTATAAAGGTGAATTAGATGAAATTTATGCTAAAAGTAATTGGCTGGCTATAGGGGGTAAGATAGTTCCTGGTGGTTATGTGCTCTTCTCTCATCCGCAATTTCTTCCTGATGGACAAAAAATAAGAATTGTTGGTGTAAAGGAGTTTATTAATAAGCCCTACTCCCCAAAAATCGAACTAAGCAATGTTGTGTCTGGAGGTTCAGTCAAAAATGACATAGCGAAAATTGACGCAAGTGAAGTTGTTACTGACTCCCTTCACAAACAGTCCCTGCAATTCACAAAACGTCGTTTCCGGGATGCTCAGGAGACAATGACTTTGCTTTCTCAGTCGCTGCTTAATTTCTCCGGATCTGTCAGCCCCATCACTGTGCAAACTATGGCGCTGCTGGTAGGTGACGAAAGCCTGCAGTTTCGTTTTGTGAACAGTAAAACGGTGCCGGTGGCTGCGAACCATGTTATAGTGTTCAGCAACGCAACAAAGGTACTTTCCGCCGCCGCCGGAATACTGCAGCATATGACTGTTGGTATCAAAACGATCTCGCAGTCTCACTTGGCAAGCGAATACCGGTATTGGGATATGGCGGCATATGACTCGCCTCCTCTTACTGAGGCTGACGCTTCAAAAGCATACTACCTGTACGCCAAATGTGCAAACCCCGGTACCGCCGGAGTGTTTGTGCTATCCGATGTGGCAATAGGTATGACTTCCGTAGCCGGGCATTATCATTTTCTTGTGGGCATTCTCAACAGCGAAAATGCAAGTGAGAGGTCATATGTGAGCCTGTATGGCTTTTCGGAAATCCTCCCGGGCAGAATCACAACAGATAAGATCGTTAGCCCTGATGGCCGACTTTCTATAGATCTATCCAGCAACCCTCCCAAAATTACAGCTCTAGACGGCGCAATCATCGAGGGTAAGGTACAGTTTCAAGCAGGTTCTTCCGGACTGGCACAGCTGGCCGAATGGCCAACCGCTGCCCAGGACATTCAGGACGCATCAGCAGCTGCTGCAGAGGCAGACAGAAAGGCAGTGGAGGCTCAGGAAAAGTTGGCGAATGATA
>Ga0207420_1000567_pt1 | contig 33097 bp, 25 predicted proteins | sample ThiBio_inoc_biof_FD_183941 | JGI IMG/M metagenome (GOLD analysis project Ga0207420, IMG submission 183941) | Wastewater bioreactor microbial communities from Cape Town, South Africa - Thiocy_inoc_biof (SPAdes) | ecosystem: Engineered > Bioremediation > Thiocyanate > Unclassified | place: South...
CGATGCCCATGTTGCGGCCGAGATGTCGGGCACCGGTCAGTCGGTCGGGTATCTGATCGCCGCCGCCAGCCCCTTCTTGGCGGGAATCGTCCACGACGCGACCGGGGGCTGGAAAGCGGTCCTGGTCGGCTTGGCGCTGGTCGTGGTCGTGCAGACGGTGGTCGGTGCCGTGGCGGGCAGCCCGGCGACGATCGATCGCGCCGACTTCGGCGAGGAGTAGGGGTTCAGGCTCGACCCGGTCGGGCGCGCTGGACGAGATCCAGAGCGGCGGCGAGGCCGAGGCCGGTAACTTCGCCTTATGGAAAGCACCTCATATGGACTCAGAAAGATCGCTCTGCTCACCGCGGGACTGGCCGCCTTCGTCCTGGCCGCCTGCTCGGACGGGTCGCCGGGCCAGGCGGAAGCCCGCTGGCAGCCGAAGCCGACCACCGCGAGCTGGCAGTTCCAGCTCCAGGGGAAGATCGACACCTCGATCGACGCCCCGGTCTATGAGGTCGACGGCTTCAACGTCCCCAAGGCGACCGTGAAGAAGCTCCACGCCCTCGGTCGCAAAGTGATCTGTTACATCGACGTCGGCAGCTGGGAGAACTACCGGCCCGATGCGAAACGCTTCCCCCGTTCGGTGATCGGCAAGAAGTACGAGGGCTATCCGAACGAGCGCTGGCTCGACATACGGCGGTTTCACAAGTTCGCCGGGCCGATCAAGTCACGGATCCGGATGTGTGCCCGCAAGGGCTTCGACGGGCTCGAGCCGGACAACATCAACGGCTGGGAGAACCCGACCGGCTTCCCGCTGACCGCGCGGGACCAGCTCCGCTTCAACCGCTGGATCGCCCGGATCGCCCACCGCAACGGCCTCGCGGTGGGCCTCAAGAACGATGGGCGACAGGCTCGCAAACTGGTCGGGAACTTCGATTTCGCGGTGGTCGAACAATGCTTCCAGTACCACGAATGCGGCCAGTACCGACCCTTCGTCCGCCGGGGCAAGGCGGTCTACTCGGTCGAGTACGAGCTCCGCAACTCGGCCTTCTGCGCCCGCGCGAAGAAGATCCGCTTCAGCGCGATCGGCAAGGAATACGACCTCTTCGCCCGGCCTTGGAGGCCCTGCGCGACCGGGTGAGCTTGCAATCTTTCCGGGCTTCCGTATATAACTAACTGACAGTTAGTTAGTTATCGGAGGGATGGAGAGATGACGAGATTTGGCAGGGCAGGGCTTCTCGGTGCGGCGACGCTGGTCGTCGTGGCGGGCTTGGTGATGATTCCGGCAACCGGCGTGGCCAAGACATGCGCGGACCGGGCCGCGGCGAGCAGCTTCTCGGCCCGGCAGCTCAAGGACTGGAACCGGATCGAGTACCGGTTCGGCCATCCCCGCCCGACCGGCAGCCAGGCGCAGAGGCAGCTGGTCAGCTGGCTGACCAAGCGGGTCAAACGACTGCCGGGCATGCGCATCTCCTCGATTCCCTATCGGATCAAGCGCTGGAACTACAAGAAGGCCACCCTGGCCACCGGTGGCCAGCGGGTGCCGATCGCCGGTCCGGTGCCGTACTCAGCCGGCACCGGCAAGGGTGGCGTGTCCGCTCCGCTCAGCTACGTCGCGCCCGAGGAATCGATCTCGGCCGCGAACTCCGCCGGTTCGATCGTGATCCGCCGGGCCGATCCCGGGGCGGTCCCCTATGCGGTCTTCTTCCCGGGCGCGCTCGGCACCTATCTTCACAACCCCCAGGACCAGGTCAAGTCGACCGACCTCTACCGGGGCGACTTCCTCAACTACAACAAGGTCGTCCAGGACCTGCGCGACGCAAAGGCGGCCGGAGCGAAGGGGCTGCTCTTCGTCAAGCCGCTGCCCCGTCGGCAGATCATCGGCCACTACGAGCCCTACGAGGGCACGCGCTGGGGAGTGCCGGCGATGTTCCTCGGCGCGGACGAGGGCCAGCAGCTGATCGACGCCGCGGCCGGCGGCGCCAGCGTCAGCATGCGGCTCGAGACCAAGCTCACCAACACCACCACCAAGACCATCCTCGCGACCCTGCCGGGGCGCCGGAAGCAGAAGGTCGTGGTCGACAGCCACACCGACGGCACCTCGGCGGTCGAGGACAACGGCCCGCTCGCGATGCTGGCCATGGCGAAGTACCTTTCCCGACTGCCCCGGCACTGCCGTCCGCGCACCGTCCAGTTCTCCTTCACCACAGCCCACTTCTACCAGCGGCTGGTCTCGCCGGACCGGCGTCACGGCGGGGCCGGTGACCTGGCCCGCCGCCTCGATCGGCAGTACGACCAGGGCAAGGTGGCCGGGGTGGTCGTGCTCGAGCACCTCGGTGCCCGCCGCTACGAGAGCGTGCCGCGCCCCGACGGCGGACCCGGGTACCTGCGTCGCCTGACCGACCAGGACGAACTGCTGCTGGTCCCGGTCAGTCCCAGCGAGGCGCTCGAACGCGAGGTGCGCAAAGTGATCGAACGGCGGAAGCTGGGGCCGACCGCGATGATCGTGGGCGCCGACGCGCCCGATCCCGAGCGGGCTCCCCGCCACTGCAGCTTCGGCGGGCAGGGAACCCCCTACAACGAGCGGCTGCTGCCGACCGTCTCGCCGATCGCCGCCCCGGAGCCGCTCTATGACGGCACCTCGGGTCTGGAGGGGATCGATTTCAAGCTGATGAGGGCGCAGACCATGGCCTTCACCGACCTGGTCATGAAGATGTCGAAGATGCCGAGGAAGGCGATCGCCGGCGACGTGACCGAGATGCGCCGCGAACGGCGGGAGGGGATGCCGGGTTGCGTCTCCGAGCTTTGATCCTCGCCGGGCTTTGCCTGGCGGCGGCCTCGGCCGTCGTGGCCCAGGCCCAGGCTCAGGCCCAGGGCCAAGCCGCGGTTGGCGTGCAGAGCGTGCAGCAGATCGACGACCGGCTGCTCGAATTCCAGCTGCTGACCCCGGACGTCGCGGGGGCGACCGGCGTACGGGTGCTGCTGCCGGAGGGGTACCGCCAGAGCCGGCGCCGGTACCCGGTGCTTTACCTGCTTCACGGCGCGATCAACAACTACAAGGCGTGGACCGATCAGGGCGACGCCGAAGCCCTCACCGCGAAGCGAAAGCTGATCGTCGTGATGCCGGACTCCGGTACCCACGACGGCTACACCGACTGGTACAACGGCGGCCAGGGCGGCCCGCCGGCCTGGGAGCACTACCACCTGACCGGGCTGGTCCCATTCATCGACCATCGGTTCAGGACGATCGCGGACCGTCGGGGCCGCGCCATCGCCGGACTCTCGATGGGTGGCGGCGGCGCGATGATCTACGCCGCCCACCGCCCCGACCTCTTCACCGCCGCGGCCAGCTTCTCCGGCGCCGTCAACCTGACCCATCCGGCAATCGTGGCGATCGCCGACCCGGCCGCCCGGGGCAGTTACGTCGACCAGCGCCTGCGCTGGGAAGCCGATGACCCGGTCCGGATGGCCGCCAACCTCAAGGGCCTGAAGCTGGTCCTCCGCACCGGCAACGGGATGCCGGGCGGGCCGCTCGACGACCGGGCCAAGCTGGACGTGGTCGAGTTGGTCGTCCACCAGTCGAACCTGACCTTTCACCAGCGGCTCGAGAAGCTCGGCATCACCCACCTGTGGGACGACTACGGCCCGGGCGACCACAGCTGGCCCTACTGGCGCCGCGGCCTGGCCGAGACCCTGCCGATCCTGATGCGACGCTTCCGCCGGCAGACGCCTCCCCCGGCCAAGGTGTCGTACACGAGCGACCGGCCCGGGTACGACGTCTACGGCTGGTCGGTCCGGATCAAGCGACTGGCCGACGAGTTCTCGACCTTGTCGGGAGCCGGGCGAAAGGGCTTCAGGCTGACCGGCAGCGGCAAGGCGACGGTCACCACCGCGCCGGTCCTGTCCGCCTGCCGGCGTTATCTGGTCAAGATCGAGGACGCCAATGGCAAGCGCAGCGTCCACCGGACGGCCGGCGGCCGCGGCCGGCTTCGCCTGCAGCTCGATCTCGGCCCGTCCAACCCCAACCCGCAGTACTCGGTGGCAGACATCGCGGCCGGCCACCGCAGCGTCACCGCGAAGGTCAGGCTCCGGCCGCAGAAGAAAGGAGGATGCGGACACCATGCCTGAGACGGTCACCAAACGACGGCTGCCGCGGGCCGAGCGCGAGGCACGCATGCTCGACGCGGCCGAGGCGATCTTCACCGACCGCGGGTTCGGCGGCGCTTCGATGGAGGAGATCGCGCTCGAGAGCGGGATCACCAAGGCGCTCCTCTACCAGTACTTCCGCTCCAAGGAAGGCCTCTACGTCGCCTGCGTCGAGCGGTCCCGCAAGGATCTCTTCGACCGCATGGAAGCGGCCGCGGCGGTGGCCCCGGACGCCGGTGCCCGCCTGCGCGAGCTGACCCGGATCTATCTCGACGACCTGATCGAGCTGCGGGGCAAGCCGGTGCTGCTCTACGGCGACGCCCCGGTCGCCGCGGTGGACCAGATGCGGACCCGCAACGCCGAGGCGATCGCCCGGATCCTGCGGATCGACTTCCCCGCAGCCGATGACGATTCCCTGGCGATGGCTGCCCACATGGTCGTCGGGGCGGGCGAGCAGCTCGGGCGGTGGTGGACCGGACATCCGGAAGTCCCGGTGGAAACGGTGCAGCCACGCTTCATGACGATGGTCGGCGGCGCGCTCGGAGGCCTGGCCGGTTCATGAGCGTCCGGCGACGGTCCCTGCCCGCCCTGGCGTTGGCTTCGGCCTTGGCGACCCTCGCAGCGCTGATGCCGCCGGGTGCCGGAGCCCGGGTGCCGGTCGATTCGGCCAGCGGCAGCGGCGCCTTCGGGCGCTGGGCCGTAGACGGGCACGGATTGCCGGCCTACCGCTACCGGGTCGACCAGCACCGGGCCGACTTCGCGCGGCAGCCCGAGATCGGCGACCGTACCGACGCCTTCCACCAGATCGGCAACGGCCGGGCGCTGGCGACCGCTTCGAACGACGGCGAAGCCCAGCTGTGGAGCCAGGACCGCCGATACCAGTGGGTCAATCGCTACGACCCCGAGAACGACCAGCTCGCCGGCGGCTTCGGCTGGCTGAAGTCCGGCCCGACCACCTTCAGCACGCTCTACCCCGACCGGCCCTCCGGCGCCAAGACCAGCCGGGTATTCGGGATGGGGTACGTCAAGCGGAGCACGTCCTACCGGCACTTCCGGGTCAGTGAGCGGGTCTTCGCGCCGCTCGGCGGTGGTCCGCTGCTGGTGCATGAGGTGACGATCACGAACCATTCCCGGCGACGCCGGCACGGCTCCTGGTTCGAGTACTGGGGCGCCAACCCCTATGACCAGGGACTCCCCGGACAGATCGGGCTCGGCCGGCCACGGTCCCAGGAAGGCGGCCGGCTGCTGGTCGTCGACCAGGAGGCTTCCGCGACCGACAGCAAGCCGCTTTCGATCTTCGCGGCGGCCCTGGTCCGGCGGGTGGCCGGGCAGGTGACCGACGCCGAAGCCTTCTTCGGCGAAGGCGACCACGCCCGACCCGAGGCGGTCCGGCAGGGTCGCCTCGATCCGCGGTCGGCCGCCCCGGTGCCGGCCGGCCAGGTGGGCTCGACCATGCTCTCCTTCCAGGACCGCTGGAGCCTCGCGCCCGGGGCGAGCCGCACCTTCCGCTACGCCTTCGGCATCGCCCACCGGGGACGGGTCAAGGGGCTGGTCCGGAAGACACGGCGCCATCCACGTTCCTTTGCCTCGACCGCTCGCAACTGGGCCGGATGGGTGCCGCAGATCCGGCTAGGCTCCGGGCGCACCTGGCTTTCCCGCGAGCTGCAGTGGGCGGCCTACTCGTTGCGTTCGGGCGAGACCTACGAGGAGTGCCGCGGCCATCGCATCCTCTCGCAGGGTGGCTACTACCAGTACGAGATGGGCTTCCAAGGGGCGTTCAGGGATCCGCTGCAGCACGTGCTGCCGATGATCTACGCCGAGCCTTCGATCGCTCGTGACGTCCTGCTCTACTCGGCCTCGGAACAGCCCCGCAGCAGCGGCCAGTTCCCCTACGCGATGAGTGCCCTCTGCCACCCGAACGACGCGCTGCCGGATGCCAACGACATGGACCTCTGGTTGCTCTGGACCGCCGCCGAGTACGCGCTCGCGACCCGCGACACGGCGATCTTCCGACGTTCCGTCCCGTTTGCCGACGGCGGCCGCGCCAACCTCTGGACCCACCTCAAGCGCGCCTTCGAACACCAGGAATCGCTGCTCGGCCCCCACGGCGGCTACCTGACCCCGGGCGCCGGCGACTGGTCCGACTTCTCGACGGCCTTCCTCCAGATGACCGAATCTACCCTGGTCTCGGCCCAGCTCGCCTACGTCTACCCGCGGGTGGCCGAGCTGGCGGCGTTGGTCGGGGACAGCTCGTTTGCCGCCCAGCTGCGCAAGGCAGGGCGCCGGAACCTGGCCGTGACCCGGGATGAGTGGACCGGAGGCGGCTGGTTCTCCCGCGGCTACTCGGGCGACGACCAGATCGGCCACGGCGCGATCTTCGGCGAACCCCAGCCCTGGGCGCTGCTGGCATCCGCCGCTTCGGATCCCCAGGCTCGGCAGCTAGTCGCCAACGTGCGCCGGTACTTGACCGGTGTCGGGGCACCCCCACAGGTGAAGGGCCCGGCCCGGATCGGGTCGGGGCAGTCGCCGGCATCCAACGACCCGGGCGTGACCGAGCGGTCCTCGCCGGTCTCGGTCTCGACCGGTGACAACAACGCGGTCTTCGTCGGCGGCTCCTGGTACGCGGTCAACGGCTGGTTGACCTGGGCATTGGCCCGCCAGGACGGGATAGTGCCGAAGGCCAGGAGGCTGGCCTTCGACGAACTGCTCCGGAATACGCTTCACGCGCACGCGACGGCCTACCCCCGGCACTGGGGCGGGATCATCTCGGTCGACGACGTCTGCCGGTCCCACAACTCGACCGACCCCGAGCGTTGCGGCATCGGCCTGAACAAGCAGTACATGGGCCAGAACATGCATCAGCCCGCCTGGCTGCTCTGGGACGTACTCAAGCTGGCCGGGGTCGAGGCGACGCCCGCCGGGTACCGGCTCGACCCGCTCCTGCCGATGCGCCGGTTCACGCTGCGAATGCCGCGCTTCGGCCTGATCTGGGGCCGCCGGAGCGCCCGCGGCTACGTGACGGCGCTGGCGACCGACCGGCTGAAGATGAACGTCCGCGCGCCATCCCGCGGACGTCTCCGGCTGCGGGTCAACGGGAAGCGGTGGCCATCGTCGAGACGCGGCGACCGGATCATCTTCCGCCTTCCGGTCAAGCCCGGCGTCAAGGCCGGCTGGTCGATCCGCCCAGGTTGAAGCAGCTGGACCCGTGACCGCGGGAAGGCTCAGGCGACGAGGTCGACCAGGGCGTCGATCCGGTGCTCCGGGATGATCCCGGTGTCGGGTGGTACCGACTCGTTTCCGGCGACCAGGATGCCGTCGAGGCCGGCCCGCTGGGCACCGCCGACATCCGTGTCGAGACGATCGCCGATCATCGCCACCTTCGAGCCCGGCGGCAGCCCGAGCACCCCCAGGCCGGCTTCGAAGATCGGCCTCTCCGGCTTGCCGGACACGATCGCCCGTTGGCCGGAGGCGGTTTCGATCGCGGCGAGGATCGCCCCGGTACCGGGCCAGAGACCGTCCGGCATCGGCATGGTCGGGTCACGCCCGGTGGCGGCGAAGAAGGCCCCGGCCCGGGCCGCCATCGAGGCGGCCTTGAGTTCCTCATAGCTGAACTCGTCGTGTCCGCTGATCATGAGTCCCGTCGCCTCCGGCCACCGCTCGGCTGGCAACAGCTCGAAACCGGCGGCCTTCACCTGGGCAAGGAAGTCGGGGGTGCCGGTGGTGAAGACATTCGCCCCCTCGCCGATCCGCTCCCGGGCCAGGGCGATCAGGGTGGAGCCGGAGGTGACGACCCGGCTGGCGTCGGTCTCGATCCCGTGGTCGCGCAGGATCTCGGCCTGCCGCTCGGGACTGATGCGGGGGCTGTTGGTGACGAAGGCGAACGGCTTGCCGGCGGTGGCCAGCCCTCGCAGCGCCTCGGCCGCCCCCTCGATCGGCTGGTGGCCGAGCCAGACGACCCCGTCGAGGTCGATCAGGAAACCGTCGTATGAGTCGGCCAGGGCCACAGGCCAAGAATAGAGTTGCCGCATGAGCCCGGTCGGCAGCGATCTCACGAAACCGGCCTCCGGTTCGTCTCAGGGGCAGTGAACGAGAAAAGGCAAAGAACGGACGGGCCGCCACCCTTCGAGGTGGCGCTCGAGGAGCATGGGCCACGGGTCCATTCGTGGTTGACGGCCCGGGTCGGCCCGGACCGGGCGGATGACGTCTTCCAGGAGACGATGATCGCCGCGCTTTCGGCTTGGGACCGGGCCAGGGTCGAATCGGTCCGGGCCTGGCTCTTCACGATCGCCCAGAACAAGGCGATCGACGAGCAGCGGCGCGATTCCCGCCGGCCCCAACCCGAAGCGGAGATGGACGCCTGGCCGGCGGCCGAGGTGACCGACCTGCTCGGCGACCCGGTCTGGGACGAGGTGCGGGCCCTGCCCGAGAAGCAGCGGGTCGCGGTCACGCTCCGCTTCCGCGGCGACCTTACCCATCGTGAGATCGGCAGCGTGATGGAGATCTCCGAACCGGCGGCCCGCCGCAACGTATTCGAGGGTCTGAAGACCCTGCGGGAAAGGATCAGCGATGAATAGCGAACTGGAATCCAGGCTGGCCGGAAGGCCGGCGAGCGGGGACAACGGCGCGTGGGCGAGGCTGCGCGAGAGCCTGCTCGAGCGGGCCGAGGCCGAGGCCTTGATCGATCTCGTCTACGAACGACATGATTCCCCCTTCGGAACCCTGCTGGTGGTCGCCGGCGACGAGGGGATAGTGCGGATCGGGCTCCACACAGAGGATGAGGAAGGCGTTCTCGAGGATCTGGCCAGGCGGATCTCCCCGCGAATCGGTCGCGGGAACCGTCAGCCGATCACCGCGACGCGGAGCCAGCTCGACCTCTACTTCGCGGGCGATCTGCGCCATTTCGACGTTCCGCTTGACTGGCGGCTCACCCGGGGCTTCCGCCGGGAGGTGCTGCGCGAGACGGCCGCGATCCCCTACGGCTCCACGGCGAGCTACGCGCAGCTGGCCGAAAGGGCGGGCAGCCCGCGTGCGGTCCGGGCGGCCGGGTCGGCCTTGGCGACCAACCCGTTGCCGATCATCGTGCCCTGCCACCGGGTGCTCCGCTCCGACGGCTCGGTCGGCTCCTACGCCGGCGGATCGCCGATGAAGGAGGCGCTGTTGAAACTGGAGCGGGAGAAAGGGGCCGATTGAACGGCTCCGTGCTGGTCGCGGCGAACGGAGCCTTCGATACCGCCTCGGCGATCTCGACCCTGATTAGGCACGAGATCGCGGGGCTGACCGAGACCGCTGCCCCCGAGGGGACCCATCGCCGGATCGTCGAGTTGGACGGCGCGCCGGTCGGGCTCACCCTCCGGTTCCGGCCGGACGGCGTGCTCGTCTCCACGGACGACGATGACGCCGACCCGGCTTCGATCGAGGCACTGGTCCGGCATTGGTTCGATCTCGACACGGACGTCGAGCCGATCGACCTCAGGCTGGGCGCGGGCGGCCGCTTGGTCGAACAGGTCCGGTCGCGGCCGGGGATCCGGGTCACCCGGCACCCCGACGCCTGGGAAGGGGCCGTTCTGACGGTGCTCGGCCAGCAGGTCTCGCTCCGGGCGGCGCGGACCTTCGGCGCGCGCCTGGTCGCCGCCTACGGTGAAGCCGGGGATGGCCTGTTCCGGTTTCCGGCAGCCGCCCGGGTCGCCGACGAGCCGGTCGACCGGCTGCGTGAAACCTTGGCCATCACGGGAAGCCGGGCGGAGACGATCCACCAGGTCGCGGCTCTGTTCGCCGAGGGAGCCGGCTTCGATCCGGCCGAGCTGGCCGGCCTGCGCGGGATCGGCCCCTGGACCATTGCCTGCCTTTCGATCCGGGCCGGCACCGAGAGGGACGAGTTCCCCGCGAGCGATGCAGTGCTGCGTCGGGCCCTCGACGGCGTCAGCCCAGAGGAGGCGGACCGGATCGCGCTCGGGTGGAAGCCGTTCCGCAGCTACGCGGCGGTGCGCCTCTGGACGAGCGCGGTCGGGCTGGGCCAGGGAACGCGGGCCAGGCGCGCACGCAACTAGGAGGCGGCGCGGATCGCGTCCAGCAGTTCGCTCTTGTTCATCTTCGAGCGGCCTTCTATCTTCAGCTCGGTCGCCACTTCGTAGAGCTCGGCCTTGGTCGAGTCCTCGCTCACCGACGGGGTGAAAAGGGCGCTGGCCGACGCGGGCGGGGACGAATCCGGGACATCGGTTCCCGAGTCCGTGCCGGCCGGCCGCGGAGTGGGCACGACGCTGATGTTTCCCTCTTCGGTCCCGGAGTCGGTGGCCAAGGTGTTGTCGCGCTGAACCTGCCGCCAGGCGGCAACCACCACGGCGGCGGCACCGGCGATTCCTATGGCGACCGCCTTCTTCACGACCGAGACCATCTGTGACTGGAACGGGACCAAGAGATCACGGCTTGGACTCTACCGACCCACCAGTTTGGGCTTCTGGCCCGGGGGTTAGTCTCGGGGCATGAGGATCCTCCCGGCGATCGGGATCGTCGCAGCGGTGCTCTTGCTCCCGGTTCAGGCCGAGTCCCGGCCCGAGGTCGGCCATGGACCGGGCGTGGAGCCTTTGACCAACGTCCGCAGGGCATCATTCCGGGGCGAGATCCTGAACATCGACCGCGACTTGAGGAGGCGCATGGTCGGTTCTTCCTGGCACCGGGGATGCCCGGTTCCTCTTTCCGACCTGCGACTGCTCAAACTCCGTCATTGGGGCTTCGGCGGTGGAGTTCGGTCGGGCTACCTGGTCGTCCACGAAACCGCCGCCCCACGCATGTTGAAGGTCTTCCGCCGGCTGTTCAGGTTCGGGTTCCGGATCCGCCGGATGCGCCTCGTCGACGCCTACGGGGCCGACGATCATCGGTCGATGAACGCCGACAACACTTCGGCGTTCAACTGTCGTGAGGTGGCCGGCCGACCCGGTGTGTGGTCCCGCCACGCCTTCGGCCGGGCGATCGACATAAACCCGGTCGAGAACCCGTACGTATCGGGCGGTCACGTCTCGCCGGCGGGGGGAAGGCCCTTTGCCCGGCGCAGCCCCCGGCGGATGGGAATGATCGGCGCCGGCGGCCGGGTAGTGCGTACCTTCGCTTCGATCGGCTGGGAGTGGGGCGGAAACTGGTCCGGCGAGAAGGACTACCAGCACTTCTCTGCCTCTGGCGATTGACTACGCCAGGCTATGATCGGGGCGAACCGTCGCGCTGAGTTCGTAAGCACCGCTTCGATTAAGGAGTGCGACCCGACTGAAAGCGGGTGCGATGGAAATGGCAGGACTATCGATGGAAGTGGCCCACGGGACGGCCGAGAAGTTCGACCTGGCGGCCGGCGACATGATCCGGATCGAAACCCCGGACGGCGCCCAGGGCGGTGACTTCAGCTTTCCCGGGTTCGACCAGGCTCTGACCCGGAACAAGCTTGGCTGGAAGCGCTTCGCCCGGCCCTGGCTGGTCTACTCGGCGGAGCCCGGCGATTCGCTTTTCGACCTTGACGGCGAGGCGGTCTTCGAACTCACCGCCCTCGAGGGAGAAGGCGTGGCCGACATCATGTACCCGGGCTGCTGGGACGAGGTCTACGAGGACCGGCGCCCGGGCTGCCAGGACCTGATCTCGACGGCACTCGGCATTCCCCGGCGGGAGCTGGCCGGGATGCTCTCCTTCTTCATCGGCTACTCGGCCGACGACATCGCCTACCGTGGGCTGGCGGGGATCGACCTGAAGCCGGGCGACCATTTGGAGTTCCGTGCCTTGCGCGAGGTGAGTTGTGGGGTCTCGGCCTGCCCCGACCGGGAGATCCCCGGTTGGCGGAAGGGGAGCCTGCTGGTCGCCGTCCGCGCCGAAGACAACGGAAACGAGGTCTGATGAGCGCCCCCGACAGCTTCCGGCTTGCCGTCGCCCAGCCGGCGATCGATCCGGCAGCCCCCGAAGAAGCCCGGGTCGACGACGCGGTCGGGTTGATCTCCGCGGCAGGCGAAGGCGGGGCCGACCTGGTCCTCTTTCCGGAGAGCTATCCGGGCCCGATCACCGCCGGCCTCGAGTACGACGCCGGCCCAGCGATCGGTGAGGCCTGCCGCCGCACTGGCGTGGCGGCCTGTTGGGGACGGGTCGAGCCGGACGGTGACGGACGCTTCGTCACGGTCGTCCTGCTCACCGATCGCGAGGGCCGCGAGGCCGGCCGTTACGTGCGCAGCCACCCGGCCACCGGCGACGTCCATCCCGTCCTGTCGGGCGCGCCGATGGCACCCGGGCCGGAGCCGGGCCTGTTCGAACTGGACGGGCTCAAGCTCGGGGTCGTGGTCTGCTCGGAACTCTGGAACCCCGAGCTCTGCCGGGTTCTGGCCCTACGGGGTGCGGAGGTCATGCTGGCCCCGGCCGGCGGCGGATTCCATCGGGTGGCCGCCAATTGGCAACTGATGGCCCGGGCCCGGGCGGTCGAGGACCAGATGTTCGTCGGGCTCACCCAACAGCTCTTCGAAGGCGAGGCCGGCTCCGCTCTGATCGCCGGCCCGGAGGCCGTCCTGGCCTCCGGTGCGGAACCGGGCCTGTTGACCGCCGAGCTCGACCTGGGGCGGGCCCGTTGGCTTCGCGGCCAGGACGACTCGATGCAGGAGCCGAAGCCGTTCAGCTCCCTGCCCGGGCTGCTCCGGGCCCGCCGCCCCGAGCTCTACCGCGAGCTCGGGGCGGAGCGTGAAGGCCTCTACGACTTCGAGGCCGCCAGCAGCTGAGGCTCAGGCCGGGCGGAGGGCCGCGGTCCGGGACGGCCTTCGGTTCCGGCCCGGCCGGCCGCGGTCGGCCCGGCCGGCTCCTCTTCCTGCTTGGTCGTCTTCGCGGCGTCGTCTTCGATCGCATCCTTGCCCGGGATCAGCAGGGAGAGCACGGCACCGACCGCGAGGACGACGACCGCGATCGGCATCGCCGCGACGACCCCGTCGGTGAATGCCTGCGGGCTGGTGAAGGCCCCGTTGGCGGCGAAGACCGAAGAGAGCACGGCCACGCCCATCACGCCGCCGATCTCGCGGATCGCGTTGGTGGCGCCCGAGGCCTTGCCGGTCTCCGCTTCCCGGACCGAGGCGACCACGGTCGCGGCGGCGGTCGGGAAGACCAGCGCCATGCCGGTTCCGGCCATCATGAACGGCAGGACGAAGTCCCCGAAGGTGGTGGTCGGCGAGGCGATCTGGGTCAGCCAGGCCAGGCCGCCAGCCTGCAGCACCAGGCCGCTGAAGATCAGCGGGCGGGTGCCGATCCGGTCACTGAGGAAGCCGGCCAGCGGAGCGACGAACATCGGCATCAGGGTCCAGGGCAGGGTCCGGATCCCCGCTTCCAGCGGCCCCAGGCCCTGGGCGACCTGGAAGAACTGGCTGAGCAGGAAGATCGCCCCGAAGGTGCCGAAGAACATCGCGAACGAGAGTCCGTTGGTGGCGCTGAAGCCGCGCGAGCGGAAGAACCGCATCGGCAGCATCGGCTCCCTGGCCCTCAGCTCCCAGGCGACGAAGGCGGCGATCAGGGCCGCGCCGAGGATCAGCGAGGTCAACACCGTGGAGCTGGTCCAGCCCAGCGACTCGCCGCGGATGATCCCGAAGGTCAGGCCGAAGAGGCCACCGCCGACCAGGGCGAGCCCGGGCAGGTCGAGTGCCTTGTCGGGCCCGGTCGATTCGGGCAGGCGGCGCAGCGCCAGCGGCACCAGGACGAGGCCGACCGGGACGTTCAGCCAGAAGATCCAGTGCCAGGAGATCCCTTCGACCACGGCCCCGCCGAAGAGCGGGCCGAGCGCGACGCCGAGGCCGCTGATCCCTCCCCAGATGCCGAGCGCCGCGCCTCGCTTCTCGGGCGGGAAGGCACCGGAGACCAGGGTCAGGGTCAGCGGCGTGACGATCGCCGCGCCGGCGCCTTGGATTGCCCGGGCGGCGACCAGGGCGTCGAGGTTCGGGGCCAGTGCTGCGGCCGCGCTGGCGGCGGTGAAGATTCCGATCCCGACCGCGAACATGCGCTGGCGGCCGAAACGGTCGCCGAGCGCGGCGCCGGTGATCAGGAGCACGGCGAAGGCCAGGGTGTAGGCGTTGACCGTCCACTCCAGCGACTCGATCGTCCCCCCGAAATCGGCCTGGATCGAGGGCAGCGCCACTCCGACCACGAGGTTGTCCAGCGAAGTCATGAACAAGGCCAGCCCGGTGATGACCAGGGTCCAGATCGCGCTGCTTCTGTTTGTCTTTTCGGCTGTCATATGTCTCCTAAGATGTGTGAGTACTCACTCACTCTGTGGGTCTGAAAAAGCGGCCACTCGGGCCGCGGTCGGGTCCGGGCTCCCTCAGCTCTCGCGGGGGAAGCAGTCTCCTTCGAAGTCGGTCAGGGCCACGGCCCAGGGTTCGTTCACCTCTTCGGCACTGATCGCGGTCATCACGTTGATCAGCATGCCGTGGGCGAACCAGTTCTGCAGCTCGTCGGCGGTGCCGCCGGTCCGTTCGGAACCGAGCGCGTAGAGGTCGGCGAAGCAGTCTCGCATCGCTTTCCGCACGGGCGGCATCGCGGGGGAGACCGCCTGCGCGTGGAGTTGGATCAGCAGCAGTTCGCGGTCGCTGCCGACCAGGTCGCCATAGGCGAGGCCCATCGCGTCGCCGGGCTCGACCCCTTCCTTCTCGGCCTGCGAGGCCGCGACGGCCATGGTCTCGACCATCCGCCGGCAGGATTTCTCCACGACCGCCACGAACAGCTCCTCCTTGGTCGGGAAGAGGCGGAACAGGTAGGCCTGCGAGATGCCGGCCCGCTTCGCGATCTCGGTGGTCGGCGCCGCGTGGTAGCCCTTCTCGGCAAAGACCGGGATTGCCGCATCGATCAGCTCTTCGCGCCTCTCTTCAGCGGTGGAAAGCGACCGCGAGCCGGCCGAAGAGGCCTTCTTCACCTTGTCCGAGACGGGAACCATAGGTGTGAGTATGCACTCACTCACACCATTTGTCAAGTCTGTCTTGAAAAGAAAGAGCCCCGGATCTCTCCGGGGCTCTTCTCAACGGCACGAAGCCAGTTTTCTCAACGACCGTGCTCAGCCACAACCGGTGTTGTTGCCGCAGCTGCTGCAGGTGTAGCAAGCGCCGGTGCGCTGCATCATGCCTCCGCACTGGTCGCAGGCCGGGCCGAGCTCGGCCGCCCCGGGGGTGATGTGGAGCTTGGCCGGGACCACCGGGACGTCGTCGGTCAGGGCCGTACCGGCCGGGACCGAGGTGCCGCCGGTATCGGCCACGGTCGCCTCGCCCTCGGGCGCTGCGCCACCATTCCCGTTCCCGTTGCCTTCTCCGGTCGAGCCACCGTTCCCGGAGCCGCCCGCCAGGTCGATCCCGGCGTGCTCGGCGGCCTTCCGGTTGCGGACCTCCTGGGTCATGATGCCCTGGTCTTCGAGGAAGTCCGGGTCGTCGATGAACTGGGAGGCGAGCCAGCGCATGATGTAGTCCGGCATCGACTTGGCGAAGGGGATGTCCGGGTTGCCGGTCGCGCCCTCCGGGTCGAACCGCATGTAGCTGAACTTGTTGACGAACACCTCGAGCGGCACCCCGTACTGGAGGCCGAGTGAGATCGCGGTCGCGTAGGCATTCATCATGCCTCGCATCGTCGAGCCTTCCTTGCCGATGTCGGTCAGGAAGATCTCCCCGACCGAGCCGTCCTTGTACTTGCCGGCCGTGATGTATCCCTCGTGGCCGCCGACCGAGAACTTGTGGGTCACCGAGTCACGGGTCTTCGGCATGCGGTGGCGGGTCGGACCTGCGGGCGGAGCCTCGGCCTCGGCTTCCTTCTCCTTGTCCTTCTGGGCGTCGGTCCGCAGCGCCTGTGCGGTCTTCGAACCGTCCCGGTAGATCGCCAGCGCCTTCAGCCCGCCTTCCCAGCCGCGGGTGTAGGCGTCGGCGATGTCCTCGACGGTCGCCGTGTTCGGCATGTTGACCGTCTTCGAGATCGCCCCGGAGAGGAAGGGCTGGGTCGCCGCCATCATGTCGATGTGGCCGGTGTGCGAGATCGCCCGCTCGCCGACCGCGACATCGAAGACCGGCAGGTGCTCGTCCTTCAGGGCCGGGGCACCGATGATCGTGCCGTGCTCGTTGATGTACGCCTCGATCTGGCCGATCTCCGACTCCGAGTAGCCCAGCGTCCGCAGCGCCAGCGGCACCGACTTGTTGACGATGGTCATGTTGCCGCCACCGACCAGCTCCTTGAACTTGACCAGCGAGAAGTCCGGCTCGATGCCGGTCGTGTCGCAGTCCATCAGGAAGCTGATCGTGCCGGTCGGGGCCAGCACCGTCGCCTGGGCGTTGCGGTAGCCGTGCTCCTCGCCGGTCGCGACCGCCACGTCCCACTCTTCGCGGGCCGCGTTGAGCAGCTCGTCATGGACGCCCTCACCGTCGATCTCGTAGGCCGCGTCGCGGTGCATGCGCATCACGTGGTTGTGCGGCTCCCGGTTCGTCTCGTAGGCGTCGTAGGGGCCCATCGCGGCCGCGATCTCGGCCGAGCGCCGGTAGGCGCGACCGGTCATCAGCGCGGTGATCGCAGCGGCCACGTTGCGGCCTTCGTCCGAGTCGTAGGGCATGCCGTCCGACATCAGCAGGGCGCCGAGGTTGGCGTAGCCGAGGCCGAGCTGACGGAAGGCCCGGGCGTTCACCCCGATTTCCTCGGTCGGGTAGCTGGACGGGCCGACGATGATCTCCTGGGCGAGGAAGACGGTGTCGACCACGGCGCAGAAGGCGTCGACGTCGAAGCCGCCGTCCTCGCGGCGGAACTTCATCAGGTTGATCGAAGCCAGGTTGCAGGCCGAGTCGTCGACGTGCATGTACTCCGAGCAGGGGTTGGAGGCGTTGATCCGGCCCGACTCCGGGCAGGTGTGCCAGCGGTTGATGATCGTGTCGTACTGGATGCCGGGGTCGGCGCAGTCCCAGGCCGCCTCGGCGATCTTGTTCATCAGCTCGCGGGCCGAGAGGGTCTTGGTGACCGAGCCGTCGGTGCGGGCGATCAGGTTCCACTCGGCGTCGTCGGCGACCGCCTGCATGAACTCGTCCGAGACCCGGACCGAGTTGTTGGCGTTCTGGTACTGGATCGAGGTGAAGCCTTCGCCGTCGATCGACATGTCGAAGCCGGCGTCACGCAGCGCGCCCGCCTTCTTTTCTTCGTCGGCCTTACAACGGACGAAGTGCTCGATGTCCGGGTGGTCGACGTCGAGGACGACCATCTTCGCCGCCCGGCGGGTCTTGCCGCCGGACTTGATCGTGCCGGCCCAGGAGTCGGCGCCACGCATGAAGGAGACCGGGCCGGAAGCGGTGCCGCCCTTCTTCAGCGGCTCCATCGAGCCACGGATGTTGGAGAGGTTGATGCCGGAGCCGGAACCGCCGCGGAAGATCTTGCCCTCCTTGGTGTTCCAGTCGAGGATCGACTCCATCGTGTCCTCGACCGAGAGGATGAAGCAGGCCGAGCACTGCGGGGTCTCCTCGAAGCCGACGTTGAACCAGACCGGCGAGTTGAAGGCGACTTCCTGGTGGAGCAGGGTCGCGGTCAGCTCGGCCTCGAAGGTGTCGGCGTCCGCCTCGGAGGCGAAGTAGCCACCCTCGCGGCCCCAGCCGGCGATCGTGCCGGCGACGCGGCCGATCATCTGCTTGACCGAGTTCTCCCGCTCCGGTGAGCCGAGCTGGCCCCGGAAATACTTCTGAGCGACGATGTTGGTCGCGTTCTGCGACCAGGTCTTGGGGAACTCGACGCCGCGCTGCTCGAAGGCGGGGTTCTCCGGATTGCCGATCACGGCATCGCGGATCTCCCACTCGATTTCATCGAAGGGGTGGACTCCCTCACGGGTGAGGCGCCTTTCGACGACAACGCCCTTGGGGTTGACGCGGGTTGACTCGGATACAGACTGGGACATGCTTTGGCTCTCTCCTCGCTGCTCGGGACGACTGGTTCTGCTTGTTACTGGCACTGCTTTGATCGGTACTTCTCGAATCTCTTGCTAACTGGGGACGCTGGTCTGACTGGTGGTGCTGTGTTGTTGTCTCTTGCGGTACTGCGGGTACTGCTTGGGCCTTTGAAAGTTCAGTTCTTGCTGAGCTGCGGGCTCAGCCGGTCGAGTTCTGCCTGGACATCCTCGACCCCGAGTTGGCGGTAAACGGCGGCGAACTGCAGGTACGCGACCTGGTCGATCCGTTTGAGCCCCGCCAGGCACATGTCGCCGATGCGGGCCGCCTCGATTTCACCGCCGTCACGGATCGCCTTCTTTTCGATCCGGTCGACCAGGGCGTCGATCGCCTCCGGCCGGACGGGGCGTTTGTGCGAGGCGCGCTCCAGCCCTCCGCGCAGCTTGACGCGGTCGAAGGGCTGGCGCCCGCCATCCCGCTTGATGACGAACAGGGCCTGTGCCTCGTACCGCTCATAGGTGGTGAAGCGGTTTTCGCAGTTGGAGCACTGGCGCCGACGGCGCACAGCGCCCCCCTCCTCGGAACTCCGACTTTCGAGGACACGGCTTCCTTGATGTCCGCACTTGGGGCAACGCACATGGCAAATTATACTAGGACTGGCGTCGGATACCTTTTTCGCACGCTACATGTAGCGTCTGCTCGAAAAAGTGTTTCCGGGTTTTGCGGGAACCGCACACCACGCGGGCGCCCATGTCATGCCGTTTGCCGGGCTCCAGGCGCCTGATCGCTACGATTGGGGCCGTGAGCCAGGGACCAAAAAACGCACGCGAGAAGGCCGCGCAGGCGAGGGAAAACGCGGTCACCCGCGCGACCGCCGCCCGCGACGGGGCAGTCGAGCGGGCCGGCCAGGCTCGCGACGCCGCAGTCGAGCGGGCCGGGGTGGCCCGGGACGCGGCGGTGGAGATGGCCGTGGGCGCCCGCGACGCCGCGGTCGAACGGGCCGTCGCGGTCAAGGACTCCGCCACCGAGTCGATCAAGGCCATGAAGCCGAAGTTCCGTGGGGTCTCGCACGAGTGGGCCTTCTTCCTCTCGCTCGGCCTCGGCATCTCACTGCTGCTGATCGCCGACACCCCGAAGAAGTCACTGGCGGTCGGCATCTACATCAGCACCCTTTGCGCCCTTTTCGGCACCAGCGCCCTCTACCACCGGATCAACTGGAAGACGGTCAGGGCGCGGATGCTGATGCGCCGGCTCGACCACTCGATGATCTTCCTGCTGATCGCCGGCACGGTGACGCCGTTCGCCCTGTTGAACATGACCGGGACCTGGTCGACGGCGATCCTGATCGCCGTCTGGTCGGCGGCCGCCCTCGGGATCGTGGTCGAGTTGCTCTGGATCCACTCGCCGAAATGGGTCAGTGCCCTCATGTACGTCGCGGTGGGTTGGATCGGCGCCGTCGCCTTCCCCCAGATCGTCGGCACCGCCGGGGTCTGGGCCGGGCTGCTGATCGCCACCGGCGGGATCCTCTACACGGTAGGTGCGGTGGTCTACGCGACCGGCCGGCCCAACCCCAGCCCGACCTACTTCGGCTACCACGAGGTCTTCCACCTTTTCGTGATCGGCGCCGCAGCCCTCCACTTCGCGGCCGTCGCCATGTTCGCCCTCTGATGAACGAACCGGGCGCGTTGTGAATTTCGAAGGCGCTCCCGAGTGGTCCAGCATCGCGGTTGGCGACCACTGGATCCGGACCTTCCAGGCCGGGCCGCATCAGGCCTCGGAGGCGGTCGTGTTCGTCCACGGCAATCCCGGCTCGGCCGCCGACTTCGAGGAGCTGGTCAAGGCGGTCGCGCCGCCGCGCCGGGCGGTCGCCTTCGACCTGCCGGACTTCGGGCAGTCGATCGCCGCCCCCGGCTTCGCCCACACCCAGCGGGAGTACTCCGAGTTCCTCGGTGAGGCATTCGAGTCCCTGGGTGTCCGCCGGGCGCACCTGGTCCTCCATGACCTCGGCGGGGCGATCGGCCTGGACTGGGCCTCGTCCCACACCGGGCAGGTTGCCAGCGTCACCCTGATCAACACCGGGGTACTGGCCGGCTACCGCTGGCATCGCACCGCCCGCGGCTGGCAGACCCCGGGGCTGGGCGAGCTGATGCAGGCAATCACCTTCCGCAGCCCTTTCCGCCGGGCGATCATCAAGGCCGAGCCCAAGGGTCTGCCGCGCGATTTCGTCGACGGGATGTACGACAACTACGACCGACGCACCCGCCGGGCCGTGCTCGACATCTACCGCGACCTGAAGAAGGTCGGTAAGAGCTCGAAGCAGCTGATCCCGCCGCTGTCGGCTGCCGACCTGCCCTGCCTCGTGATCTGGGGCGCCGGCGACCCATACATCCCCGTCTCCTTCGCCGACCGTCAGCGCAGCGCCTTCCCTTCGGCCCAGGTCAGCATCCTCCCGTCATCCGGCCACTGGCCCTTCATCGACGACCCGCCCGCGGTGGAAAAACTCCTGAGCGACTTCCTGGCGACCGTCGAGTAGAAGCGCATCCGAGCCCGGTTTCGAGGGTTCTAGTTGACGCGCATCAAATTCGCGGTGAGAATGGCCGGAGGAGGCCATCGGTCCAGAGGAGAGGTTCTTGAACCAGCGTCGCTTCGTTTCCGCCGTTTTCGTACTTGCCGTCGCCCTGCTCGGCGTCTTCGCCGGGCCCGCGCCGGCCGGGGCAGCCTACGACCCGGGTGATCCGGCTCAGAAGGCCGAATACGACGCAGCCTTCGACCTCGGGGTCCAGGCCTACGAGTACGGTCTGCCGCTGCTCGACATGCAGCGGACCTTCCGGACCAGCACTTCGGTCAATTGGCCGAACGGCCGGGGCGGGGGCCCGGTGAACATGTTCAGCAACTTCCGCAAGCTGGCCGACGCGAAGGACCGCACCGTCGTCCTGCCGAACTCGGACACGCTCTACTCGATGGCCTGGCTCGACCTGAGCCGGGGTCCGCAGGTGATCCACACCAGGAAGGGCACCAAGCGCTTCCACGTGCTCGAGCTGCTCGACCCGTGGACCGAGAACTTCACCAACATCGGTTCGCCCGAGCGGGCGCGGCCCGACGGCGACTACCTCGTGGTGAGCAAGCGGTGGAAGGGCAAGAAGCCGAAGGGGTTGAAGCTGATCCGCTCGTCTTACGACCGGGTCTGGATCATCGGCCGCACGCTGGTGGGCGGCCAGGCAGATCTGCCGAAGGTCCACCGGGTTCAGAACACCTACAAGATCACGCCGCTCAAGAAGTGGAACCCGAAGCGTCCCTACGCCTACAAGTACCCGAAGCCGAGGAAGCTCGACCGGACCAAGAACGAGGCCCACATACCCGGCACCGGGGAGGGTGAGGATCCCGCCGGCTTCTTCGACGCACTCGGCATCCAGCTCAAGCGCTTCGCGCCGCCGGCCCGCGACAAGCCGATCCTGGCGAAGCTGAAGAAGGGGCTGGGAATCGGTCCCGGCCGTCTCCCGGTCCGCAGCGGCCAGCTAACCGATCCTCAGCTCGCGGCGCTCCGTGACGTGGTGACGGGCGCCGCGTCCCGCATGCAGGCCGGGCTGCTCTCGACCTACTTCGAAGCCTTCGATGCGCACAACGGCTGGATCGTCGCCCGGACCGGCAAGTACGGCACCGATTACCACCGCCGCGCCCAGATCTCCCGCTACGGGCTCGGTGCCCCGACCCCGAACGTGGCCGTCTACCCGGTCGCGCTGATGGATCGCGACCGTTCGCTGCTGGTCGGGTCGAAGCGCTACGTGGTCCACTTCGACCCCGATCAAGCGAAACCGCCGGTGGAGTTCTTCTGGTCGCTGACCCTCTACGACAACGACAGCTTCTTCGTCGACAACCCGATCGACCGCTACCTCCTCAACGATCGCTCGGATCTCAAGTACAACCCGGACGGCTCGCTGGACATCTACGTCCAGCCCACCCGGCCAGCCGACCCATCCCAGGTCAGCAACTGGCTCCCGTCCCCGGCCGCCGACGCCGCCCAGCCCGCCCTCCGCCTGACCATGCGCCTCTACGGCCTCTCCAAGGCCGGGATCAAGGGTCTCCAGAACGGAACCGGCTGGAACCTGCCGACGATCCTGCCCTGCGGCCCGGGCAACGAGACTTCGACCGGCATCGTCTGCGCGACCCAGCCGGGGTGAGCGTCCCCGAGGGCCGGCTTCTACCGGTCCGGTCGGGGAGGGCGTCAGATCTCAAGCGGAAGGCTGAGCTGATCCGGGTTCACCCGTCGACGGCGACGGCGCCGGGGTTTCGCCGGGACAGTTTCCGATTCGGGATGTGCGCGAGGCGGCCGGAGGTTTGCGAACACACCCAGCATCCGAATCAAGGTGTCGAGATAGTCCTCGTCCCGGTTCACCTTCTTGAGGTCGTTGCCGGCCTCGAAGATCGCAGTTTCGTCCCGGTGGAGCCGGGCATACTCGATATGCGCCTGGGCCCGCAGGTGTGGGTCGCGCAGTCGGCGGATCGGTTCAGCGTCGCCACGGTGGATGCCGACCGCAGCGAGCGTCAGATCGCGGACCTCCCGGTCCAGCATCCGCTCGGTCACCGCGGGGTCGCGGCAAGTGATCGCCAGCTCGGCGAGAGGAATCTCTCGTGCCCAGCCGGGGCGTCTCCAGCTGGTCGCGAACACGCTGCGAAGCGAGCCGAAGGTTTCCGGCCAGGCGTCCTCGTCGATTTCGTCGCAGGTCGAGATCGCGAACTCCCGTGCCCAGTCCTCGAGCGGTCCGCCGGCGAGAATGGCGAAGCAATGCGCCCGCTCCTCCGCTGACTCCCGGGCGAGTGTCTTGCGCATCGTCCATTCGTTGAGCGCGAGATCGCCGGTCTTGCCGATCGCCTCGATGCTTCGTCGGATCTGACTCAGGTCGCTCTCGAGAAAGGCCCGCTCCAGGGCATCCCGGCAGATATCTGGGTCTCCGGTGTGGTTGGCGAGGCAGGCCATGACGAGGCCCGCATGCGACGGCGCAACCCAGCGCAGAAGGTCGGGACGACCAAGCGTCTCTACCGTCGCCGCAACCGCCCAGTCATGTTCAGAGAACCGGGATGGGATCGAAAGGGCGCGCCCCATCAGGCCGAGGTCGAGCGCCCAGGCCGGAGTGCCGATCCCGAAACATATTCCGGTGATCACCTTCGCCCTGATCTGCGGATCGTCGATCGACTCCGCCCGTTCGAGCATCGTCGTGACCTCGTCAAAGTCGCCTTCGCGGCTGCGGATCATCACCTCGGCCGCGGTGCGATCACAGATCTCATCGATCTCCCGGGCGAGTTCCAGATCCATCGCGGCGACCGCGAGTTCCGTCCAGGTCGCCTTCTTGCGCCGACACCACAGGTCGAACAGGAGCCCATCGTCATCGTCCTCGGGATCAACTTCCGGCAGCTCGTCGTAGTGCTCCCGCCAAAGCTCGACGGCCTCATCCCGCCACCCCCGGATCAAGTCCCTCCTGATCTCCGTATCAGCCCACATCCGACCATCGTCTCAGGCTTGTCAAGGGCCGCCAAACGATTCCTCGCAACACTTAATTATCAGCGCACCTTGCCGCGAAGCCAGGCCACTGCGGTGGTGGCAGCAGAACCCTCGGGTAGCGGCCTACGCGAGGGTGACTTCACCTCCACAGACCGAACCCTGCCCAGGAAAACGGGTGGGATATATTCGGGTGTGGGCTTCGTGCACACTTCATCTGGGCTTCGATGAGGGACTCTCCGGCAGATTCCCCGCGCGAGAGTGCCGAGTAGAAGTTCGACATGACACCGACGGTTTCTTCGTCCGGAATTCTCCAGCCCGTCGCGCAAACGGCAATAGCGCCAGCTTGTTGGAATGCTCGAGCCAGGCTGATGATTCCCTCACCTGTCGGGTTAGGTCCGGATCCCGTTTCACAACAGCTCAGCGTCAGCAATTCTGTCTCTATCGAGATGCCTGTGACTTCATAAGCTCGAAGGTACGCCTCGTGCTCTTCTTCGTCCGGGCTTCTGGCCAGCTTGATCCCAGATAGCTCTGGGGACATGTTGTTGACCACGCTGTGGGCAGCGAAATGAACGTACCTATAACGGCTGCCCTCGAGCGATTCAGACACCGAGGACTTGGTCGCGTCCGGACCCACCAATGTGCGAACCACCGGCAGGTTGAATCGGGAACCGGTAGATCCTTCCTCCGCTCCGAATTGGGATTGTTGAAGAGCGTGTGTGATCGCCTTCACTTCCGAGGCGGTTGGCGCCGTGTCTTCTGGTTCACGGTCTGAAACGGGTTGGGAAACAGCCAGCAGCAGGTGTTCGTAGAAGGCATCAGACCCATCTCTCTGGCGACGTTTTCGCTCGAAGTGGTTCGCGACCAGCCCGCTTGACGAGTAGCTGAGCGATCGAGGGCGTCGGGTACCGTTGCGGTTCCTCCACGCATAGGGAAGCTCACCCCATATGGCTCGCCAGTCGCGATCACCAACAAGCGACAGTGCCCGTCGAAGGTCGCCGATCTCTACCTTGGATAGGTCATCGCGATCGATGGAGAGATCGAACTCGAGCACGTCGGCCGAATCCCTCTGCCCACCCGCTGAGTCTTCGTCAGCCTCCTCCCCATCCGGATCTCTATCCAACAGGAGAACAAACGGGAGGAAGTTCAGCGGACCATCGGGACATACAAGCAGCTCTGTCTTGTCTTCCAACTCTCCGAGCGTTGAGCCGAACAGATCCTTGAACAACCGGAACCCGTGAGGATAGGCGTTCATCCGGTGGAGCAGCGATGCTCTGAGCTCCCGGACCTTGTCGCGGAGATAGCCTCCGCCGGGAAGCTCGTGAACCGACAGACAAGCGCGCCCTGACTTGAGTGTCAAACAGTAGACGTGGCTGACATCTTCCTGACAGGAGAACTCGAGAAGCGCTCCATCGGATTCCAACAGCTCGTTCGCAAGTTCGTCAAGAGAGACCGTCGGCGGACGAAAAAGAAAAGCGAAGTCGGGATCCTCGCGGGCAACCCGTGTTTCGAGTGCGTCCAACTTTTCACGGCGCTCGAGGACGTCACGTTCCAGAGCCACCTTTCTTTCAACCAGTTCAGCCCGATGATCTCGCTCGTCGTCCTCATCCGATGATTCGAAAGTCCCGTATAGCTCCATGCGCAACAAGGCGTCAGCCACCTCGCTGAGCTCACGGTCAAGCTCTCCGATCTCGGCCCAGTTCTCCTGATAGAGGCGGGCTGCTTCCGTGCGTCTCTTGCTGCGAGGCGATGCGCCAGAGCGATACAGCGAATCGAGGAAAGACCGCGCCTTTCCCTTCTGAACCATCTCGAAAGCGGTGGTCAGATCAGCGGCGGGCTCTGCCCCGACCAGGAACGCGGCGAACTCTCGATAGATATTCGAATGCTCGGAGGAGAACTCCAGGCGCTCCGCGGTGGGAACTATGCGTCCTCTGGTCTCTTCGATCAGGGCAATCGCCGACTCGAAGTGTGTTCGTGCCAATGCGCGGTGATCCAAGACGATGCCGTAAGTGCCTTCTGACGTGTCGGTCGCCACGGTCGTGGCGGCTTTCGCGTGCATCTGGGCGGCGCAGTGATGAGACTCGATCCGGGCGCTGCGACTCTCGATCTGCTCACTCAGCCACTTTGCCCTAACCAACTGCTCGATCGCGCGCCGCGCATTCCCGATCTCACGGTTGTACGGCCCGACGACATTGAGTAGGGCGATCTCGCCCGAGATGGTGCCGTGCCGACGTACGAGATCAAGGGATTCCTCGAGAGTGAGCACGGCCTGGGTCCGTTCGCTTAGCGACCAGTAGACATATCCCATATTTTGCAGGACCAGGATCTGATTGTCGAAATCACCTAACTCTCGGTATAAGGTGAGCGCTGCGGAATATCTATGAATGGCATCCTGACGTCGATGTATCTGATTCAGACAGACACCCAGCGAATGCAGGCAGTATGCAGCATCTTTGTCCCGGAGATCACCAGGATCTGAACTCAGGATCAACTCAAAGACCTCAATCGCTTCAGCGTGTCGTTTGAGCCGCAATAGAGCAGAGCCCAAATTCTTCAGATTGTTGGTTGAATCGGGATCTGAAGATGTGGTCAATAGCAGGTCCAGCGCGGATAAGTAGTTGGATTCGGCAAATCCAGTCAATCCCATCTCTTCCTGCAGATCAGCTAGCTTCAGTAACGCTTGCCCGGCGTATCTGGGTGCGTGTGTCTGCAGGAGGTGCGCTCCGATCTCGTAGTGGTGAAGAGCCAGTGAGTACTGAGACCTGGATCTGTATATTCCGCCTTGGTAAAGGTTGTGGGTACCCCGCATGCCTGGTTGGTCAAGTTGCCGATATAGGCTCACTGCCTCTTTAGAAAAGGAGAGAGCCGCGTCATACATGCGTAGATCAAAGGTCGCCCAAGTCAAGTAGTCTAGGTGCCGCGCAAGGTCGACTTTGCCGGTATGAAATCTAACGAGATCGAGCGACTCCTCGAGAACATCTAGAGATTCCTCGATTTCTCCGAGCTTGTAAAGCGCGGCTCCAATGCTAGTTAGATTGAGCGCTTCGGTCCCCGGGTCACCGGCGCGAAGGCTCCAGTCGTAGCCCTCGCGGGCGATCTTCAGGGAACGGCCATAGATGCCGGCGCCATTCAGTGCGAAACTGTACCGATTTCGAAAATCAGCCTGGGTCCGATAGTCACCGCTAGTAAGGGCCTGCGATCCTGGGCGAAGGCCGAGCGCGTGCTCATAAAGCGGAAGCGACTCCTGGAAATTCTCGCGCCGAACGGCGATATCTGCTATTTCGATAAGTGCGTTGGCGAGTTCCGCCGAGTTGTCGTCGCTTGTATGTATTTCGACCGCCCGCCGGAGATGCCGTTCGGCATCATCGTACTGGTCAATCTGCTTGTAGCTGCGACCGAGGGAGTTCTGAACAAGTCCTAGTACAACCATGAACTGATGTTGCTCGCAAATCGATTCGGCTTCGTGCAGATGGGGAATTGCCTCGTGCTGCCTGTCCAGCCCGGCAAGATTGATCCCCCGGTTCAAGAGCAGCCAGGCCAGATCCTTTGGATCGACGTCGGGATGCGAAATCTGTGCCCCTTCGGCGAAAGCGCGCTCCGCGGCCTCGGGTTGTCTTGCGCGGTTCAACTGAATACCGCAGGTCCTCAGGCAGTTCTGTTGCTCGGGGAACTGGCCCAGACTGCCGTAGAGCGTTGCCGCCGTGCGTGCGCACTTTGCGGCGTCTTCGTTTGACCCGAGCCCGGAATATGCTTGAGCCAGAGCTTCGTGGGTGCGAGCGAGGCCCGATTCTGAAATTTCGCAGATACGACCATGAAGCCCAAGGAGCTCTTCCAGTCCGGCCTTCATTTCGGCGAAGTCGCCGAGTGAGGAGTTCGCCTTCGCTCGAATATGTGCAGCCCTGAAGATCGCCGAACAGAACTGTTCGGTGCGGGCGACCTCGAAGGACCGCTGTGAGGTGGCCAAGGCCAGCTTAGGCCTGCCTTGGAACAGCTGGACGTCAGCTATGGCATTGAGGGCACGGGCTTGTTTCTTGCGCTCGCCGGTTTGTTCGAAGAGCTTAAGCGCATACCCGAAATAAGAAGCTGCTCCGTCAAAGTCGGAGGATGCGAGCAGCTGGTTGCCATGCTGAGCAAGAGCCTCGGCCGCACTTTCGACCATGGCTCTACTCAGTTTCGCTGGGTCTTCTTTCAGGGCTTGCCTCGTCAGCTCAAGAACACGCTCAAGTGCCTGAGTTCGAGCAGGACCATCGGCGCCGGTGGTGATCAGGCGATGGAGTTCAGCGTCGAGGGAGCCGGGCTTATCCACGCTGGCTCTCTCCTTGGATCGGCAGGAACTGAGGAAGTCGAGCAGACCGAGTCATGTTTCCAGGGGGAAGCAGAGCTGCTCGGATCGTCCCGGCGAGGTTCGGAGATTTCATCTGCCTCCTTGGCCAGTGCAGAATCCGCACCTCGACCATACTCCGCCAGCAGATGTCGTCGAGACCTCTCGGGCCATTCAGAAATAGCGCCAACCGTCGTGATTCGGATCCTCTGCGAGGCCCAACGCTGCCGGTTCCCGATAAGGCTCGAAGGCTTCATTCCGCCACCCCCAAACCAAGTCTCTCCTGATCTCCGTATCAGCCCACATTCGTCCATCATTTCAGGCTTGTCAAGCTGACCAGCCAGTCTGCCTGGACCGCGGTTCTTCGGTGCACACAGGCCCTTCGTTGGCGGACCAGCGATGAGAGCTTCTGACAATCGAGTGTAAAGAGCCGGCAGCGTGCCTCAAGGGGATCTCCGTATTCCGCACAACGGCTGCTAACTTGAAGAGGGCAATGGGAGGTTTCGGAGATAGCGAATGGACTGATCTTGTCTGGAGACGGTTAGTCGTTTGTTATACACAGGCAAAAGCGAGGGTCGTTTGATGAACGGGTTCCACGAGCGAGAAACGGACAGATTTTGACTTCAACAACTGTTGGTGAACCCGACGATGACGATTTCGAAGCCAAGCTCCAATTCCTTCGGAGCCAAGTCGAGAAGGCCCGGGGTGATGGTGATCACGAAACTCTCGGGGAATCTCTAGCTCAACTGGCTCTCGCACTTAGCGAAAGCGGAACGGCTGCCCGGAAATTGGGATACCCGAGAGCTGCCCTGGCACTTCTTGGTGAACTCGTGCCGATCCTGGACGAGCTCGGTCAACCTGGCAGCGTCGCGGGCACATTGGACATCCTTGGTGGGATCTTCATGGATCTGGATAATGCGGAGGAGGCTCTGAGGCTCCGTGAGAAGGCATTGTCGATGTTCCGCGAGATCGGTGACCACAGTGGTGAGGTCACGACCCTTAGTAACACTGGTCGCACTTACTATCAACTGGGTGACCTGGTTCGAGCGCTGGATATTTTCCAGGAGGCGATCGGTCTTTACCGAACGGCTGAGGATCGTGAGGGTGAGGCCACGGCCTTGGTGAACGCTGGCTGCGTTCTCAACGAGCTGGGCGATCCAGTGATGGCGCTTGAATATCACAATAAGGCAATGCCTCTCTACAGGGATACGGGAGATCGTAAAGGCGAGGCCACGGTTCTTAACAACATCAGCGGATTTCATCACGGTCTGGGTGATCTCGAGCTTGCGCTGGAGTCCTGTCAGCAGGCTCTTCACATCTATAGGGAGTTAGGTGATCGCTTCGAAGAGAGCGTGGCTTTGAACAACATCGGTCGGGTCCATCACGATCTGGGTGATCCGACCCAGGCAATCAAGTTCTACGAGTCATCGTTGCTGATCGCTCAAGAGATTGGTGATCGTGACGGTGAGGCCACGACCTTGAACAACATCGGACGGGTCTACAGGAGCCAGAGTGAATTGGAGAGGGCACTCCAGTTTTTCGGCGCATCTCTGGAGATTCACGAGGGGACGGGTAACCGTCGCGGTGAAGCGAGTGCTTTGAACAATATGGGTAGGGTACAGATGGATCTCGGTGATCCGGAGCGTGCTATCGACTCCTTTTCGAAGTCCCTACCGATTCGCCGGGAGACAGGTGACCGTCGTGGCGAGGCCACGACCCTGAACAATATCGCCACGCTTCATCTCCTTGTAAAGGATCCGGAGAAAGCGCTGACGTTTGTTGAGGCAGCGCTTCTCATCTTGAGGGATATTGGAGCTCGTAGCGATGAGGCGGATGGTTGCAATAATGTGGCCTACATCCACAGACTGCTCGGCAACGTGTCAGAAGCTCTTCATTATTACCGAGAGTCGATTCGTGTTCGTGAGGCGATGCGTGCCGATGTGAAGGATGAGGATCATAGGCTGGGTTTCTTTTCGACTCAGATTGATGTCTATACGGCGTTCACGGATTTCCTGGTCTCTGAGGCGGCAGATCCTGATTCGGAGATTCATGAATTGTTGGATGACCCGGTGGGTGAGGCTTTCAGGGTTTCGGAGCGTTCGCGGGCAAGGGTGTTCTTGGAGCTTTTGTCGAAGCCGGCGCAGGACGCCTTGCTTGATTCCGACCTGGAGCTTTCTCCCGAGGGAGAGTCTGTCGTTGAGCCAGAAGAGGTTCTTCCTTCTGCCGAGCTTTTGCCGGTGATTCGTGATGAGTTGCTCTCTGACGGCAAGACGGTTCTTCTGGAGTACGTGCTTGCGGAGAAGAACTCGATGTTGTTCGTGGTCACCAAGGATCGTTTCGAGGTGATCGCGACTTTGCCTTCGAAATCGGTGGTTGAGGGGATGGTGCGGGAGCTTCGGGAGTTCGCTTCGTGGGCTCCGGGCATGCGGGGAAATCCTCATTACACGAGAAGCTACCCGCACGGGAAGGAGCTTTTTGATGTTCTGATCAGGCCCGCGTTGGAGTTCAGGGACACCAACGGGAATCTGAGGCCGTTGATCGGGGATGACGACGAGCTATTGATCGTTGCTGACGGGGTGTTGAACCTGCTTCCGTTCCAGTTGCTTTTGACCGAGAAACCGGGCCGCAAGCAGGCCGGTAACGAGACGCAGCGGCCGGAACGTTCGGACGAACCGAAGGGTGAGGTTCGAGACAGCAAGGATTCTGATCCGTTTGGGGCTCTCGCAGAGAAGCTCCGGACTGCTGACAGGGAGGAGGGCCCGTTTGACTTCCCGAACCTGGCATACCTCACCAGGACCTTTCCGATCAGGCAGATCGCCTCGGCACAAGCCGCAATCGAAACAGCGAAGTCAAGCGATGCTAGGGGTTTGGCTGGCGGTGTCGCGTTGTTTGCTTCTCCGCTTTCCCGGTTTCCTTCACCCGATGAAGCAAGATCACTTGGAGGTCTGGTTTCCGCGAGGCTTGGTGCTTCTCTGGCCGCCGCTCGCAGTGGGCTTGGCTCCCTTCAGCATGCCGCGGCGGAGGTCCAGAACATCGAACGGCAGATCCGAGAGAATGCTCCTGATCTTCGTTTTGATCCGGAGCCGAATCTGGCGGCCACCAGGCTCGATGTCCTTGACGCTTCTGGCAGTGACTCGCTGGTCACTCATTTCTCTTGTCATGGGTTGATCAACAACGAAACCCCGGATCTTTCGGGGTTGGTGTTTGAACCCTCAGGTGATGAACCATTCACAGTTTTCACGGCCTCTGAAATTCTCAAGGCGGGCATCCGGTCGGAGTTGACGGTTTTGTCGGCTTGCGATACCGGTCATGGCAAGCTCGTCGAGGGCGAGGGCGCGATCGCTTTGACCCGGTCGTTCCTTGCGAGTGGTTCCCGGTCGGTGGTCGCTTCGCTTTGGAAAGTTCCCGACCTGGCAACCAAAGAACTCATGAAGCTCTTCTACTCAAACCTCATCGAGGGTGATCCTCGCGGCGAAGCACTCCGCCAGGCACAACTAGATCTCGCCAAAGACCCACAGTTCTCGCATCCCGCCAATTGGGCTGCTTTCTCGTTGACGGGTGCTGGCGGGCCGGTCTTCTGAAAGCTGGGCATCGGCGAACCAATACTCATGCGGCTCCCGCCAGGGCGGCGAGTATGACCGCGAGAAGGAGCGCGATGAAAGCAGCGAATACCGTGGCCACGATTAAGGCGTAGATGAGGATGCCGCAAACAGCGAGGGCAAGGGGTAGCGTCAGAATCGCGGCCGTCACGGGGAGAGATCCGCAAAGACGTCGGCTCCACTTGCCGCTCTTGACCTGACTCAGAACGGCTGTGGTGGCGCCGAGCGCCGCGCCGGATCCGAGCGGAATGAACCAGAGGTAGTGATAGAGCGCGATAAGACTGTTGATCTGGTCACGGACGTAGAACCAGCGGTGCTCCTCCCACGCTGGACCGAATGTAACCGGGTCGACCCACAGGCCGAAGACCCCCAAGAGGACAAGCCAGGCTGACGCGCCGGCCGCGATGTAGATGAGACTGCGGTCGATTTTGCCGGGCTTGCCTTGGTAGATCGTCACCGCGTTGACGAAGTCGTTCAACGCATTACCGGCCATCTTCACGTGAGTCGGGGTTTGAATCGGTTTCATGGTTACTCCCAAACCCACTGGGCCAGCAGACACCAGCAGACCAGATTGCTCCCCGGAAGAATCACGCCGCCGAGGATCACCGGGTCCAGGCTCGCCAGGGACATCGGTGCGAGTACTGTGAACGCTGCAACCTTGCCGGCGACCGAGGCACCGCGGGCAACTGACTTCACGATGGACTTCGTCGCATTGACGTTGACGGTCACGATGCGGCGATCCATTTCACGAAGATCGACCGGTGCCGGAACCAGCTCCGGCATCCTGTCTCCTGGCTTCCAAGACAGCGGCATCTCATGACCGGTCCAGACGAGGTCGACTTGGACCCCGGCTTCGACCAGATCGTGGAGGCGTTTGTGGATCTCGGCCGGAACCGGTACACGACCCCCGAACTCGGCTCGGGTGGGATCGACGCTGTGGTCATCGAAGCACCAGTAGTGGCCATTCGGTGCCTGGATCTGAATAGCCTCCGAGGGTAGAAGGGATATGCCGAGAGGGGCAACTGGCAAACCGGCGCGCTCGGCAGGAATCAGCAGACGTTCGCCGGCTATATGCCCGATTGCCGCCACATCGGCTGACTCCAGGACAGGGTTGCCGAAGACCCGCGGGATCACTGCGGGGTTGAGTTCAGGAATGGAATCCACTGGTTCCTGCATCGTTTCCTCCTTTGGTCTTTCCACCGATTCAGGTGGGTCACCGGATGAACCGAACGAAAACGAGATGGATTGCCAAATCCCAGAAGAGGGGTGCGGAGCGCACTTTTCGCAATCCCCCTGAGGCCGGTTCGGCTCTGGACCTGACGGGACGTATTCGACGTCCCCTGTTCGAAGGAGACACATGTCAACCAGAGACGAAGAAAAGGCTGACGCCGACGTTGAGATCTACGGCCCGGAAGAAAACGAAGCCGTTTCAAGCTACTACAGGAGAGATCTCGCCTGGCGCAAAAACCGACGGGTCATCAACTCGCTCAGTGCTGAACAGATCAAGGAACTTGAGGCCTTTGAAGAGCAGGGCACAAAACTGGCCATGCCCTGGCTCGGCATGCACCACCCGGATTTCATCGTGAGCGGAGACTTTGAAGCGTACTGCTCGGCGACGGGCGCATCAACCAGTTCCGAGGCCGCGATCGTGAGCTACGCGAAGAGGCGCTACATCGAG
>Ga0207420_1000572_pt1 | contig 32744 bp, 21 predicted proteins | sample ThiBio_inoc_biof_FD_183941 | JGI IMG/M metagenome (GOLD analysis project Ga0207420, IMG submission 183941) | Wastewater bioreactor microbial communities from Cape Town, South Africa - Thiocy_inoc_biof (SPAdes) | ecosystem: Engineered > Bioremediation > Thiocyanate > Unclassified | place: South...
CACTCCATAAAAGAAATGTTTACAAGGTCAAAAAAGTCGAAATTAAAAAGTTTATGTATTTTTAACAATGACAAATCTTTAGCTTAACTTGCTGATATTTTAGTACAAAGAATGGGGAATACTATATATAACATTCTCCATTCCTCCGGGACGTTCCATTGCAAATTATGTAACCGAGTAATAAAAACTTAATAATTTTCGAAATAATAGTTACATTTGCATTTCATCCCGGAGGCGTGATGTAAAACGCACATGAATTATTCGTAAACCACCCCGATATGCTCGATTATACGCTCGTATATAACACGTTATGGCTCATTAAAAAAGACATAGACACGACAGAATTAACAGCTTGATCATTAGAAAATTTAAAAATATTGTTTCTTTATTTCTATTGTTTGTATTCATTTTACCTTCAATAGTCAAACTTGAGCATCATCATGAACACTTTGAAAGCAAAGCAAAGAATGAGAAGCATTATCATGTATTTCATGAGAAATGTGCTGTTTGTGATTTTGAATTTTCTATTTTTTCGTCAGACCCTGAAAATATTGTTTTACCAAAAGAGCAACCTGTAACAAATTATTTTATTGTAATTACAGGTTGGTTAATTATTCTTCACTCTCTAAATATTCGTTTTTTACGTGCGCCACCATATAGACAGATTTGATATGGACTCCTTCCGAGGTGTTAAATGAAAATTTGTTTTAAAAATTAATACGTAGTTGAATGGAAAAAATAATTATCATTTGCGTTATGGTATTGTCATATCATATATCTAACGCACAAAACAAAATAACAGGAAAAATTACAGACCAAGGCAATTTCCCTTTGATTGGGGCAAACATTTTCGTTCCTGACATAAATAAAGGCATGGTTTCAAATTCCAATGGAAATTACGAATTATCAAATTTGCCTCACGGTAAAATTAAAATTCAATTCTCTGCTTTGGGATATACCAACCGGATTGAAACAGTTGAGTTAAATGGAAACAGTTTAGAATTGAATATAGCCCTAAGCCAAACCGCATTAGAATTGGAAGAAATAGTTGTTTCAGGGGGTTACAACTCAACACAACATGAAAACGCCGTAAAAATTGATATTATCAAACTCGACCCGCTGAAAATTACGAACACTCCAAATTTTACAGAAGTTCTTACAAAAGTGCCTGGAGTTGATATGATTTCTAAAGGAAGCGGAGTCTCGAAGCCTGTCATTCGTGGGCTTTCAATGAATGACATTCTGGTTTTAAATAATGGAGTACGATTTGAAAATTACCAGTATTCGAGTCATCATCCGCTCGGAATTGACGAATTTGGAATCGAAGATGTTGAAATCATCAAAGGACCAGCTTCATTGCTTTATGGGTCAGATGCAATTGGTGGCGTTATCAATTTTATAAAAGAAAAACCTGCTCCGATTGGCAATATTATTGGCGATTACAATATGCAGCTCTTTTCAAATACTCTTGGCATGACGAATAATTTAGGTATAAAAGGAGCATCGAAAAAGTTCTTCGGAGGTTTAAGGGTTGGACAAAAAACAAACGCCGATTTTCTTCAAGGAGGAGGCGCTTTTGTTCCAAACTCACGTTTTAATGAAATGTCTGTCAAGGCAAATGCAGGATTCTCTGATAAGATTGGTACTTTCAAATTGTTTTATGACTTCGACAATCAAAAACTTGGACTGGTAGAAGATGAAGCAATTGAAGCAATCACCAAGAGAGGAAGAATGAACGAAATTTTTTATCAGGAATTGAATACACATTTACTTTCTTCTCAAAACAAGTTGTATTTAGGCAAATTTAAACTTGATATTAATTCAGCGTTTCAGAATACCGAACTACTTCATTTTGGCGATGTTGGCGTATATGAAATACAAATGAAACTTGCAACCTTGACTTATGATGCCAAGCTTCATTTGCCATCGAAGGAAAACTCAGAATATATTATCGGGGTTCAGGGATTCAATCAAACCAATACAAACCTGAATGAGAGAGAAACAAAATTATTGCCTGATGCCGCAACAAATAATTATTCTGCTTTTGGCTTGTTGCAATATGCATTTTTCAAGAAACTTAAAGTGCAAACGGGCATTCGTTACGATAATAAGACAATTTCTACTCAAGCAATTGGGCTAGAAACAGATTCAATGACCTACCGTGCGCCGCTTGAGAAGTCTTATGGCAGTTTCAGCGGGTCGCTTGGTGCAACTTATAATGTATCTGAAAAACTATTATTCAGAGCAAACTTTGCGGCTGCATACAGAACTCCAAATTTGGCAGAACTTACCTCAAACGGACAACATGAATTGAGATACGAAATCGGAGACCATAATCTTGCTCCGGAAAAAGCGTATGAAACGGATATAAGCCTTCATTACCATGAGGATAATATCATTTTTGACATTGCAGGGTTTTGCAACATTGTCAATAATTATATTTTTATTTCACCAACAGGCGACACTACAGCTTCAGGAATAGATATATTCAGATACAAACAGGCAAATTCGACTTTGTTTGGAGGTGAAGCCGGTTTACATGTTCATCCGAAAACATTAAAAGGATTGCATTTTGAAACCACGTTTTCATCGGTAATCGGCAAACAAGATAATGGCGATTTCCTACCATTTGTGCCTGCTCATAAATTACGTTTTGAATTAAGGGGCGAAAAAGAAAAGTTGTTGTTCTTTAAAAAGACGTTTGCTTCAGTAAATACATGCACCGCATTTAATCAAAACAACGCTGCTCCTGACGAAACTACAACTGCGGGTTACACGCTTATGGATTTAGGCATTGGAGGTAATATAAAAATGAAAAATCAATCTATTTCATTGAGCATTAGCGCCAATAATATATTGGACACGAAATATATTGACCATTTATCGACATTGAAAGAGGTGAATTTATATAATCCCGGTAGAAATATTTCACTAAATTTGAAAATTCCATTTGGAGTAAAAATGAATGACAAAAATTAATAGTCCGTTTGAGAATCTGTAGAAAGAGTTTTATGTCTTTTCGATACAAAACATGTTGTTTTTCAGACTTATAAATAAGTCAGCGAGAATATGCAGGCAACAAAAACACACCGGAATATCTTGGAACCTGGGAGAAAATAAACAACTCCGGTTTCAATTACCCCGAATTCGGGGTAATTGAACAAGAAGCTGGTGTAAACCGCTTTATCATGTCTGCGGGGCAGTGGATTGAGCGAACACAGGCAAAGGGAATGCTTGTAAAAGCAGGCAGGTATGGATACAGCTACCATAGAACAACTGGTAGTGTTAAGCAATATGGAGAGCATCAATGCCGTGCTCATTCATCAGGGATTATCACAAAGCGGACGATTAATACAATTAAACAAAATTGCCATTACTCAAATGAGGTCACTTTTGGGAAATGCTAATTTTAAGAAGTTGACATTATGACTTGGGAATACCCAGAAGATAATTTAATAGAACAAACAGCCATTGATTTATTTTTCAATCAGTTGGATCGGAAAACGCTATTGGCTTACAACAAAGAAATACCTACCTCTTATACCCGAAACAGTTACATTACTCATCTCACAAGCGAATTGCTGGTTAACCCTATCGTTTTGGGCACAGCACAAAAAAGGGTGTGACAGCCGGCAGAGGAGTGGTAGGATAAAACCACCCCGATATGCTCGATTATACGCTCGTATATAACACGTTAGTGGTAATTCCCAAGACAAGATCAATAAACTATATAACATGAAAAAATTAATTATCTTATACAGATGAAAGTAGAGTGTAGTTTACAACACAATACATACTTTGGTCAATTCCTCAATCGGAGATTGACGTAAATCCTAAATTAACTCAAACGGATGAGCTTCATCCCGATACCCGGGATTTTGTTAAGGCATTCGGGAGATGGAAACCGGCCCAAACAACCCATAATCTTTTAGGAGTGAGCCTGCTTTTGGAGCGTTGATTGTCCAGGTTTTCCTCTCATGTTCAGGCAAACCGGCATCATAGGCGAGCCGATTGAACCAGGTGCTGGTCACGGCTATTTCCAGTCTGTTTTCGCCCGGTTGCAGGTAATCGGTAATATCCATTTTGTAAGGATAAGTCCATTTAGTAGCAACCTCCGATCCGTTCAGTCTCACTTTTGCAATCATCTCCACCCGTCCCAGATCAAGCAAATAGTGCGCTTTATCCGTTGTATCATCAAGAAGGAATGTCGTATGATAAACAGCCGTACCCGAGAAGGCCTTACCCTCCGTGTTTAATGACGGAATATCTTTCCACGCCATTAACCGCCCGATCTTAACAGGCGATTGTTCTATTCCCCATCCGGCAGGGAAAGAGACCTCCCAGCCATTTTGGATCTCCTTTTTCTCTGCAACAGGGAGCAATTCTTCCAGTTGAGAAACATTACTTTCCCGAAACACCACAAAGCAGGATGTGCCTGCCGGAAAATCCGCCTCTATATGCGTATATCCATCTTCCGTCAGCTTAGAAGCCACACCTTTGATTTCACCAGTAAGCGGGTCCCATATCTCGGCATTCCCTTTACTGCGAAATGAAACAGTACCCCTGTATCCTTTTTCTCCGGGAACAGACAGAAAATAAAAATCAGAGTCGTTTGTCTTACGGTGCAACCAGCGCACGTCGGAAAACTTGATATTGATGTCCGGTTGAATTTTTTCGGACGCCAGGGCCGACCTGATATTGCTGTTATAGACTTTTCCTTTCCCTACCTTACGTACGCTCTGCTTCCCGTTCCCCCAGAGAGCTTCAACCGCCTTCCGGAAATGTGCTTCTTCCGTTTCTCCTCCACTTAATGTGGCAATACCCGTAGGCGCCTCCCCTACGATAGTTACTCCCTGTTTTGCAAAGGAAAGTATCTTCTCCAACGTTTCGGGTAACATTCTTTTGCAGTCATATAACCATAAAATACGGTATGCAATTCCTTCAGGTGTCAGCAATTGACCGTTCTTGACCGACAGACGGTTCAGCAATACATCCGGATTGCAATAATCGTATGCATAACCTTCCTGAAAATCAAGTGATTGTGGCGGTTTGTGATTCTGTTCGTCACCCAGATACATCAATACGTCCGATACCGGGCTTCCGCTCTCAAGCATATAATTACATCTTGCCAGGTAACCGGTAAAGTGTGGCATATGCTGCCACCAGGTCTGCAAACGCAGGAAAGGCGTCCCTATACCGGAACCGAAAGAGGTACCCGGGGGTAAGAAGTCTGTACGGGGATTGTGCGTGTAGGTATGGAACACCAGATGGGTCACTCCCCGCGCCAGATGCTCATCGGCTATATCTTTCAGAAAACGGGGATGCTCATTCCACGACAAGTCAAAAGAGGTGAATGCTTCAGCGGCGGTTCTCCCCTTTCCGTACATACGGCTTGCCGACACACACGGCTTTACCGGCTTAAATTCAATGCTGCCGACGTAAGATTCCTGTCGTGGATGCCAGAATTCACACATCGGGACATCGGCGTATTTGTAATATTCGAGTATATCCCCGGGAAAAATATCTCCGCATGCCGTTTCAAATGAGATTTTCAATCCATTTTCTCGGGCAATGCTACTCATTTCGCCGAAGAAATTCTTCACCAACAGGTCGTTTAAAGTGACGCGCCAGTCGCGAAGGAAGCGGGCTGTGGTTTCCGGATTTTCGACTACATACCCAAAGATGGCGGGAAACATGGAGAACAGGGTATAATTCCATTTTTCCCGGAAAATGTTGTCCAAACCTGCCGTCCAAGTCTGGGTCTTGCACTCCCAGCTATCGATCAGTATGCCGTTCAATAACCCGTTTTTCAGGCTGCTGTTATCGTTAATCAACCGGCCTATATAGCCCTCGAAGTTCGCCTTGGCCCCAGATACATCCAACTTGTTGGATTCCCATCCGGTAGCTTCGGGAGGAGCCGGACCGTTCTTCATTCCTGTGTTCACATGGCCAATCCGCAGCACTGTCCATTTTCCTTTGGGGACATCCCATGCCAATACTCCTTCCTGATTCATTTTGGATGTAATATCAATGATGGACGAAGGGTCAACCCAGCCGTTTTTTGATTGTTCCGGATGCTCTTCCCTGACAATTCTCCTTAACGTCCAGGCAGCCTCCGATTCCCAGTTCTGTTGACGGGCTGCGGAATAAAAATTAATATATGATATTGCCATATCATGCAGGTTGGAGATTTCTATGCGGTATGATCGTGCTGTTGTTTCCGCACACGCGATAGAAATAGGCTGGTCATCCTGCCAGCTGCCCGGCGGCATGTCTAACCGGGCAATCTGTTTCATTCCATCACGGGTTTCAGCATAAATAGTAATCGTGATATCCGGTGAATAGCTCCATGCATGGGAGAATGAATTTACCGGCGGAAACTCAACCGTCCGTACGGTTGTCTCTTCGTCAAACCCGATATCGATAGTTGCAGGTCTCGAGAATGAAGGTGGCAATACCAATCTTTTTCGTTCCAACAGGCACTCTTTCCACGCCAGATCGGCACGGTCACCTTGCACCGTGGCCGGAATTAACCGGGCTCCGGTATCACCTTCCGGTGTAGGGAACGCGATAACAAAAAGGTCTTTATAATCGCGCCACTCCTCTTCACTGGGTTGGGGCATTTCTAATTGGATGTCTACCGTCTGGCCGCCATGTATATCCGTACGGGAACGCACCAGATGCCGCATGGAATTCTCCGGTTCAATCCATGGCCCTCCTGCATACGACCACCCGGGGCAATTCTGCATGGTGAACTTCAGGTCTAACCGTTTGCATTCCTCTGCTGCCCACACAATCAGTTCGTCCCACGACTCACTCAACGCTTTGATCTGTGGGGACACGCCCGGCCACTCACCCCCGAATTGCCCGTGAAATAACTGGATACCTGAAATACCGGCTGCAGCGATAGCTTCCAGATCAGCGGTTATGCCCTCTTTCGACACATTCCCTCCGATGAAATGAAACCAAGTCTCCGGATAATGATCTTTTCCGGGATTCTTAAATGTTTCTTTATCAAGCTGATCATTTTTCGAAACTTCTCCTTCCCGAATACTGGAACAAGAGATAAAAAAGAAAAACGATAAACCGCAAAAAAAGAAGGATAAGAAGAGTTTTTTATACAAATGCGTTTTCATATTTGTCCATTGATTTAAAAACACATAAAGATAAAACAAAATAATTGTTCTGCTTTATGTATTGAATTCATTAATATCCTGTGTTTTGAATTAAGGCACCTCCACTTTTATCGATTTCTGTTCGCGGTATCGGCAATTTAAGGTGTTGTTCATAATATGCAACCGGTGCAACCACTTTAATGTCATAACTTTTGTCCCCGTTTTGGGCTTTCCGGATTTGCATTCCTAAGATTTGCTTTGTGGATACCTCTTCAAGAATTTTCCATCTTCTGACATCAAAAAACCTATGTCCTTCAAATGCTAATTCAATTCTTCTTTCATGACGTATCTTATTTCTTAAATCGATCCCTGAAGAATTGACAGGAGGCATATTTACTCTTGCCCGGATTAGATTAATGGATTTTCTTGCAGCATCTTCATCACCCAATTCAAATTTTGCCTCAGCATAATTCAATAGAATTTCTCCATAGCGGAAAAATATCCAGGGATTAGTACTCAAATCATCTGTTCTTAAATTTACAGATTTAGAGGGATCAATAAACTTATAAAGATAATACCCGGTCATTGTAGCATTCCACGGTAATACACTACTTAAGGGAGAATCGATCCCGCCGTCAAAGGTTTCAATTTCATGATCCTGAAAAATACAACCGTCATAGAGTATCGAAGCATAAAATCTTGGATCTCTGTTCAGATAAGGATTTTTCGGATCATATCCGGAGCCGGGATTCGCGATGATGTTGTTTGAAGCATCGAGGCTGTATGGAAGCTCACCATTTATCATTTCGTAATCCATAACAATATTTTCGGCAGGGTGATTATGCCCGCCCCCGTAAAGGCTATTTGCACCGGAAAGGCCATTAATATTGTGATTGATAGATTTAGTGAAATATCTCCCAAATATTATTTCATTATTGTCCTCTAAAAAAAGATTTTTATAATCGTGGTAAAGTGTGTATTTATCTATAAGCGCTTCTGCCGCTTCTGCCGCCTTTTCCCATTTTGTCAGATCATTCGAAGGATTGTTTAACGGGCTTGCAGCGTACAACAGGACACGGGATTTTAGCGCTACAGTGGCATCGGGTGTTGCCCTGCCCTTTTTAATTTCACTCTGACTCAATAGTACGGCAGCTTCGTCCAGTTCATTGACAATAAAATCAACCACTTTATCGTAACTTTCCTTCTTCACAGTCGTATAGTCGTCGTCAAGAGCAAAAACCTGTGTGATCAATGGCACATCCCCGTATCTCCATAACAATTCCGAGTATAAGTATGCCCGTATAAATTTCATTTCACCTTTTAGGCGATTTTTGATTTTATCCTCGAAATCAGATGATTCAATTTGTTGAAAGAATTCATTGATATCCCTTATTCTTGCATAGGCATATCCCCATTTATTGAAAGACGGGGTCGTAGTTGTGGTACTCAGTGTAGAAATATTATCTGAAGTCAATTCTCCCCGCTGGATAATCCATGCTCCTCCGTTATTATGCACATCGTGCAATTCATCAGTCAGAGAACCCCATAAAGCCTCACAAAATCCGTGTTGTAAACTGTTATACATACCGTGCACGTAAGATTCTACCAAAGCCTCATTTGTCCATATCCCCGTTATTCTATCTTTTGGCTCAATATCAAGTATATTATTGCAACTTGTAAAGATTACTGAAATTGTTAATACAATTAAATATTTTATTTTTCTCATCGTAGTATAAAGTTAAAATGTTAAATTGACACCTATGTTGTAAACTCTTTGTTGTGGATAATACCATGGAGATGGCACTTCCGGATCATATCCAATTTCTTTCATGTGATCATAAATTAAAAAAAGGTTGTTCCCACTCAAATAAATCCTGCAGTTTTGCAATCCGATTCTGTTTATCCAATTGGCAGGCAGGTTATAACCCATCTCAACGTTCTTTAATCTCAAGAATCCGGCATTTATAAGCCAATGAGTTGAAGCTTGTGTATTCTCACCCCTGCTCTCGGAACTTCTTGGCATCGTAGCATCTGTATTTTCAGGAGTCCAATGATCGTTTACACGCCATTGGTAATAATTACCCACCCCTTTACTCAGCGAAGTGGTCCAATCTGTTGTATTTAAGAAATTGGCATTTTCCTGGCCTTGCAGGAGTATAGATACATTGAAATTTTTGTACGTGAGTCCGGCATTTAATCCAAATATTATTTCCGGATCCGCCGTTTCATTAATTCGTATTCTATCGTATGAATTTATCTCACCATCTTGATTTACATCCTCATATTTTATATCGCCTGGCTGTGCACCTAACAAATGTGGATAATTTTGAATTTCGTCCCGATCTTTAAAGATCCCGATAGATTTATACAACAATCTTGAGCCCAAAGGTCTTCCGGTAGCCAATTGGTATTCTTCTGCCATTGGAGCTTCATCAGTAAAGATAACTTTATTTCTTGCGAAAGAGAAGTTGCCTGAAAGAAAATATTCGATGTCTCTGAATTTAGAGTTATAACTAATTTCAAGTTCTACCCCCCTGTTACGAACCACTCCAATATTCTCATCCGGCAATTGCAGGCCGGTATATTCAGGAATTACCGCCGATCTTTTGGTGAGTATGTTTGATCTCTCTGAATTAAAAATATTTATTTCGCCACGCAGTGAGTTCCACAAATAAAAATCTATTCCAAAATTAAATGTGTTCGCTATCTCCCAGGTGATATCAGGGTTAGGTACATTCAATGCATTGAGACCGTTTACGTCCACATCTCCAATCACATAATTGCTGCCAAATCTATACGCTGTCAGGTATTGGTATGCAGGGATATTATCATTTCCCATTCTTCCGTATGATGCTTTTAATTTTAAGTATGAGATAAAATCGACTTCACTCATAAATGTTTCTTCAGAAATATTCCATCCGGCAGAAACACCCGGGAAAAAGCCAAATCTTTTGTTGGGTGGAAAATTTTGGGAACCATCATACCTGAAAGTAAATTGTAACAAATATTTCTGGGCATAATTATAATTTAATCTCCCGAAATAATTGATACGTGCCGATTCTCCTGCCGATCCATCATTGTTCATGTAGTTTCTATCGCTTGTTCCGGCAAATAGTTCATGTATTTTAGTGGATACGAAACGACTCCGCGAGCCGAGTAAATAATCGTAATTGCTTGTCATTTGTTCGTACCCAACCAAACCGGTTATGCTGTGTCGATTCAATTGTTTTTCGTAGTTCAGCATCACATTCCATAAAAACATATCATTGTTTCTTGTATTCACGGTTAAACTAGGATCATCAGCCCCGAATCCTGTCCTTCCTCTTGTATATTCACCGGTATTTTCATCTCTGTAATAAACGAAACTCGGTTCGTACCAAATTTTATTAAAGTTATTGGTATAATCATAATTGAAGCTTCCATTAAGGTATAAACCTTCAAGCCAGGGAGCATTTATCCGATAAGTGAGAGTCGATTGAAGCATTTTACTCTTTGATCTCCTATATCCCTCGTTTGCGCTTACCCTATTGATTAAGTTATCGTTATCACGTCCGGGAGCCATGTAATCAGTTCCCGGCCATTTGGGAAACCATGTTGGGTGATATAAAAAAATATGAGGATAAATATCATTATAGTTGTAAGGTCTGATGCCATCCAGAACTGTTCCTCTTAAATTTAATCCGATCGAGACATTTTTCGAAATATTTGCATCAATTTTAGATTGCAAGTTATATTGTTCGTGTTCTGTAATGCCATATTTATAATGTCCGTCCTGGAATGTTCTTCCCAGTGAGAGTCTATACGTCATCTTCTCATTTCCCCCATCCACTGAAAAATCCAAACGATTTTGAGGGGTAAATTTTTTTGTAATATAAGAATACCAGTCCGTATTCGGATAGTACGGGTCCGTTCCATTTTTGTATAGCTCCAACTCCTGATCACTATAAATAGCCGGTCTTCCATGTAGAGTCTCTATTTCATTCTGAATGGATGCGAAAGTAAAAGCATCCGTCATATTGGGGACCCTTGTGTCTTGCTGGAAGCCTGCATTATATGTAAAATTGAATGTTGGTTTTCCGGCTCTTCCGCTTCTTGTTTCTACAAGTATAACTCCGTTGGCAGCACGTGCTCCGTAGATGGCTGCAGTGGCATCTTTTAGAATAGTTATATTTTCAATGTCATTTGGATTAAGCCTTTCCAGGCCGTCTCTTGGAACTCCGTCAATTATAATCAATGGAGCGTTATTTCCCAGCGTATTTTTTCCCCGAATGAAAATAGAAGGATTATCCAATCCCGGCTCACCACTCCTTGTATTAACAGTAACACCCGCCATTGTTCCAGCTAAAGAATTAAGGACATTGGGAACTGGTATTTTTCTGATTTGATCTCCTTTAACAGATGCTACCGAACCGGTTAATTCTTTGGATTTTTGTGTCCCATAACCAACAACTACCACTTCTTCCAACGCTTCTACATCTTCAGTCAGCGTAATATTGATGTTTGTTCTTCCGTTAACAGCAACACTTTGCGAAACCATACCCACGTAAGATATTTCCAAGGTAGCATTGGAAGGGATGTTTGGAAGGGTAAAAGCACCATCAATATCTGTAACCGTACCAACAGATGCTCCCTGCACTTGCACGGTAACACCGACTAACAGCTCTCCCGAGTTATCAGTAACCGTGCCCCTCACGGTTACGTTTTGGGCGAGCATACATATGGAAAATGACCACATTAAGAGAAATATCATCCCTTTCACTGAATTTAAAATTACTTGTTTCATTCCTGAATTTTGTTTTAGATTGATTATTAGATATCCTGTAAAAAAAATTGCATCACAGTATATGTTAATGTTTACAAGCCGACTACAAATTTGATCCGTTACAATCGGTTGATAGCTTGTCGGCGTTTATTGAAAAATTAAACGGATATTTCCGGCTAATGCCGGCTGAGAGAGAAGGGAGTTTGCAGATAACTGAACCCCAGTGCGGTAACGGGCAATCGTACGGGCGAAGAATGTATATGCGGGGATATAAAAAAGAGGCGCGGACGATCGTCGCTATTCCTCACTACAGGCTCCGCAAGGGCCTTCACACGAGAATAGAACAATGTCCACGCCCTTATTGCTAAGGGCGCTTCCATTCTCGGTCTCGTGTTTGAATTTTGCGGATTCGTAGTAAAGACCAAAAAAGCGCTACATTATTTTCGTATCGTTAATACGACACAAAGATAATAATTCGTTCTAAATTTTGTTATGTATCCATAGACCTATCTTTAACAGTTTGACAATTTTTTACTTAATATTTACATAATAAAGAGATTCACCTCTTACTAAATCTCATATTATAAACAGACAATCAACGTATTACAAGCTATTATTCAAGATAAACGCATGACTGTTATTCTTAAAAATAGTAATACAACGGCAAAGAAATAAAGATTCTTTGTGAATACCGGAACAAAACCGGAGTATAATTATGCAATTTCCGGATATAATTATTCGTATATCCCCAAAAGTCATTACTTTTGTCCTATAACACGGAAAACAGATTAAAAAATGGAGACAAAAGAACGAACTTTAAAAAATACCCATCACGGGCATGCCGTAAAGCGTTTTCGCCATGCTTTAGGAATTAAGCAGGAAGTGCTGGCTGATATGATGGGGATCACCCAGGCGCGGGTTTCCAATTACGAACAGAAAAAAGTGTTGGAAGATGAAGTGATTGAAAAATTTGCCAAAGCACTGAACGTGACCCCCGAATTGATCAGGGAACTGGAGGAAGACCCGGTAACGGTGATAATTGAGAACAACACATTTGAGAAAGGAAGTGGTGCCTGCTACAATGTAATCAACAACAACCCCGACCCTGTTGACCGGTACATAGAATTGTCTAATGAAAAAACCGCCCTCTACGAACGCATGTTGGAACTGGAAAAAGAGAAAAATGCTCTTTTGGAGAGCTTGCTGAAAGATAAAAAATAGGATTCCGGTCTCTTCCTTTCCAAGCACCTGGGAAGGGAGACGGATATCCTCTCACAGGTATACCGCCTTCAACAGACTTTGGAATATGGGCGAAAGTGTGACAAGCAGACTGTATCAAAGACAAGGCAGGCTGAAAAATTAAATAGTTTGAGTAAAATTTAAAGTATTATCAAGATGAACACAATATTAATTCTACTGATGTAAAAAAAAATATTATTATGTAAGGGGCGAAAACAGATATGGGTAAAGCAATCCTTTTATCCAAAACGGAGATTGAAAACCGAATTTAATGAATATTCGTGAACCGCTCCAATATGACCGATTATACGCATGCTATAATTTAGCATTTACGAATGTTGTGGCAGGCGTTTGTGTGTGTGGCACGTTAGTGGCAAATGTAACGAGAAACCGTTCCAAAGGACAGAACAGACAATGACAGAAACATACATACAAGACAAAACTTTTAACCGAAACGACACGCTGACAAAGGGCGAATACGAAAACTGTATTTTCAACAGTTGCAACTTTGCCGACGACGACCTTTCCGAATTTAAGTTTATAGACTGCACATTTAACGGTTGCAATTTCAGTTTGGCAAAACTCAACAAGACAGCGTTTCGGGAAGTAAAATTCAAAGACTGTAAAATGTTGGGACTTCGCTTTGACACCTGCAACAAATTCGGAATTTCTTTTTCGTTTGACGGTTGCCAACTCAACCATTCTTCGTTTTACAAAACAAAAATCAAAAAGACAATTTTCAAAAATTCGCAACTACAGGAAACCGACTTTGCAGAAGCCGACCTGACAAGTTCTGTGTTTGACAACTGCAATTTAACTCAAGCCATTTTTGACCACACAACACTTGAAAAAGTGGACTTTCGGACTTCTTACAATTATTCCATTGACCCGGAAATTAACCGGATAAAAAAAGCAAGATTTTCAATTTTGGGCGTTTCGGGACTTTTAGACAAATACAATATCGACATAGAAGAATGACAGCAAAAATTGAAATATCAAATGAAAAGAAACAATCAATAACCTGATAAACGACTTGATTTCATTGGCGATTTACAAACCGATACAGATTGAAACAGCGAACAATAAAATTGCTTATGGATAAAATATTGACATTTACTGATAGACAAGCCTTCCGAGAATGGCTTGGCATGTTTGGGACAGAAAGCGATGGAATATGGTTACTCTTCAGCAAAAAGGAGAAATCTGACACACTCTCTGCCGGTGATGCGTTGGAAGAGGCGCTTTGTCACGGATGGATAGACGGACAGATACAATCTATTGATGACAATACTTATAAAAAATATTTTGCACGACGTATCTCCAAAAGCAAATGGTCTGTTAAGAACAAGGAGCTGGCACAAACGCTTATGGAGAAGGGGTTAATGACCCAACAGGGTTTTGAAGCGATAGAACGCGCCAGAAAAAACGGTCTATGGGATAATGCTGAACGCATTCTTATTGACGATGAACAAATACAGGTGTTCAAGGAAATCATTCAGCCGCATGAGACTGCTTATAGCAATTTGCAGGCTATGTCGCATTCGATACAGCGGACATATGCCGGATTTTATTTTGATGCCAAGACAGACAAAACCCGTCAAGCGCGGTTAGAAAAGATTATTGATAGACTCAACAGGAAGTTGAAGCCAATGTGATGTAAGTAAAGAAATAAACAACGAATCGCTAATGCACGGGGATGGAGCTTGACAACGTCCTACGACATTCCCCGCTCAAACGCATAGAGGTTAGGATAAAAGATGAAACGATTTGGCTCAACCGCCAGCAAATGGCCGTTTTGTCAATAATGTGTTTTCAGAGGGAGAATTGACAAATGAAGCTTAAACAAGAGATAAAAATATCAGTACTTAGCATTTTTTTACTCTCCACTCCTTTCCACAATCAAAACAGACATTGGAATATTTAAACACCGGAAAAATAAACCCCACGATCAGATAAGGTATCAGCGTAAGCCAATTGGCTTTTCTCGTCCGACTTATATTTTCAGAATGACAGAAAGGACAGGCATTTGTCCTGTCAAGTTCTCTCTTTGTAAAAACAACTACCTTGTGAGGGAGCTCTTTTACACTATCGATAATACTTAACGCCCTTTCTACATCTTCGGAAAGGACTTGTAATTTCACGCCTCCAATTGCATTGGAATAGAAATTATGCACCTGCACCGTCATTTCATCTTTGAGAAAGGTTCGTATCCCTTCCGATTCCAGTTTTCCCCTGATCACGTATGTCTCATGGGGATAAGTAAATGTTTTTATCGTGACAAGTTGTTCCATTTTTTGTAAAATTATCACTATATTTTGGTAAAACAAAAATTAATACCAATTAAAAGAACATATATCAGATAGACGCAAAATAACAAAAAACGCTGCACTATTTCTAAATATTATTTTTCATGATACTTGTTGTCCAAGATTCGGGAGTAATTATAGCATTTTCACCTCTACCAACGACGTTCTGCTCTTCATGCAAATTTAGGCATATTTTTTTGAATTGTAAGGTCAAATGAAGTGCTCTTATCTACAGACACCCGGCCAATTGGAATTCGTTGATGAGGGTTAGGAGGGAGGGATTGAGGTTGATCATGCGTTGGAGTGTGGGGCTGAAGGGGGTGCTTGGAAGTTTTCACGGTACCGGGAAGTTTGATTAGAATGAAGGTTAAGTTGGGGTTTTGACGGGATTTGCAGCATAGGCTGGGGTTGGGAGTGTGTTTGTTGTTTTAACCTATGTATGACCAAAAAGAAAAGCACTCACCGAAACCAATCGGTAAGTGCCTTGTTTTGAAAGTGATCAGGCTGGGATTCGAACCCAGGACCCACAGCTTAGAAGGCTGTTGCTCTATCCAGCTGAGCTACCCGACCCTCCTTTTTTCCGGTTGCAAAAGTACGGCAATTCTGAGAATAAAAAAAATTTATGAAACTGAATTTAAGGCAAATCGACAAAAAAAGCGGCAAAAGCCGCTTTTATAAAATTCCCTGACTCATCATTGCCTTGGCCACTTTCATGAATCCGGCAATATTGGCGCCTTTCACGTAGTTTATATAACCATCGGGTCCGGTACCGTATTTCACACAGTTTTCGTGAATATTGCCCATTATCCATTTCAGTTTTTCGTCCACCTGCTCAGCGCTCCAACTGTAGCGTTCCGAGTTCTGTGTCATTTCCAATCCCGATACCGATACTCCTCCTGCATTGGCGGCTTTTCCCGGAGCATACAGGATTTTGTGCTTCTGGAAGATCTCAATTGCCTCCGGCGTACTGGGCATATTGGCGCCTTCCGAAACGGCAATGATCCCGTTCGTTATCAAAGCCTGAGCATCGTCCCCATCAACTTCGTTTTGTGTGGCAGAAGGTAATGCAATATCGGCTTTCTCACCCCACGGACGGGCACCTGCAACGTACTTGCAGCCATATTCCTCCGCGTACTCACGGATACGGCCGCGATAGAGATTTTTCAACTCCATCACAAAATTCAGTTTTTCCGCGGTAATTCCGTCAGGATCGTAAATATACCCGTCGGAGTCGGAAAGAGTAACCGGAATGGCGCCCAGCTCAATCAGTTTCTCACACGTGTATTGAGCCACATTTCCCGAACCCGACACTAAGCATTTCTTCCCTTTTATATCGATATTCCGGGTTTTCAGCATCTCTAACAGAAAATAGACGTTCCCGTAACCCGTGGCTTCCGGACGGATAAGTGATCCGCCAAACTCACGCCCTTTTCCGGTAAACGTCCCGGTAAATTCACCAGCTAGCTTTTTGTATTTACCAAACATATACCCTACTTCCCGGCCGCCTACGCCAATGTCCCCGGCCGGAACATCGGTATCCGGCCCGATAACCCTCCACAGCCCTTCGGTAAAAGCCTGGCAGAAACGCATCACTTCACCCTCCGATTTTCCGCGTGGGGAGAAGTCCGATCCGCCTTTAGCCCCACCCATGGGGAGCGTGGTGAGCGCATTTTTGAAAGTCTGCTCAAAGGCCAGGAATTTTAAAATGGAAGGCGATACGGATGCGTGAAAACGGATTCCGCCTTTATAGGGGCCAATAGCGTTGTTGTGCTGGATACGGTATCCCATATTGGTTTGCACATTGCCCCTGTCGTCAACCCAAGTGACACGGAACGTATGAATCTTATCGGGAATGATTAACCGTTCGATCAGATTCGCTTTTTCGAATTCGGGATGTTGATTGTACACCTCTTCGATAGATTCAACCACTTCTTCAACAGCTTGAAGATATTCGGGCTCATTTGGAAAACGTCTTTTCACCAGACTGATAACTTCTTCGTACTTCATAAAAAAAGAGTTTAATTGTGATAACTTAATAAACAATCACTTTGAAATACAAAAATACAATTAAAAATTTAAATGAAAGTATTTTTCGCTATTTTTTTATATTTTGACAGAGAAAAGTTTATTTTCGTAGATTTTTGTAAATAGGAACAAATACGATGATACCCGACATAATAATGGAAATAACAGTGATGGCGTTTATTTCGGCGTTCATGAGAATATAGCCTACTAAAATCACCCAAAGTATAGTGATGAAGCCCAACTGTGTTTGTGAAAATTTTCGTTTTGCCATAATTGTAACAATGTGGTTCACAAAGATAAAAAAAAAGGTGCAGATTCACACCTACACCATTTATAAATATCCATGTGGATCCGACTCACTAATCTACGATCTTCATGATCGGCTCTCCGGCCTGAACAATATCGCCCGGTTTTACATATATCTTATATACTTTCCCGGAATATTCAGAAATTACATCGTTCTCCATTTTCATGGCTTCCAGGATGAACAGGCTTTTTCCTCTCTGGACCTCGTCGCCTTCTTTCGCCAGAAGCTTCATTATGCTTCCCGGCATCGGGCTTTCTACAATGTATCCTTCGGGCTCTTTTGCTTCGGCAGCGGCAGATGTTGTTTCTGGTTCCATTACTGTTGTTTCCTGCGGTCCTTGCGATACAAATTCCGTTTCGCGGATTTTTTTCAGGTAATTGGTTGCCACGGCAGGAAAAAGTTCGAGCAATAACTCCTCCTTTTCATCTTTTGCCAGCCGTGCATTCCCAAATTCCGGCAAAACAGGATTCTCCTGTCGTTTATATGTGCTTGTGTCGTATGGAGTTTCTTTACGGGTTCCGGCAATTTTAAATCTGAAATCCGGATCTACCGGAACGGGAGTTTTCCCATATTCACCTTTTACCAGCGCAACAAATTGATTAGACGCATTAGCGTATTTCTCCCGCCCATTCTTCAGGTTCAAAGCCGAGCTAACCGCCTGTACACCCACAATCTGGCTTGTAGGCGTAACCAATGGGGGCAATCCTGCATCGAGCCGTACACTGGGAATCAACTTCATAGCATCTTCCAAGATATCCAATGAGTTGAATTGTTTCAATTGTGCAACCATATTGGTGTACATTCCACCGGGAATTTCGGCGTTCTTCACCATCTCGTCGGGTTCGGGGAAATTGAAATATGCCTCGATCCGGTGGCAGGCTTCCAGCAAAGCAGCCTCATTATTGATTTGAGCTGCTGCAACAGCATCGTCAAACAACTTATCAATATTAGCCGGCAGAGTGTCCGTAAGCGGATTAAATGGATTAGGGAACTGTTTTACAGTATCGAATGCCTCTAACTCTTTGCGAATTCCGAACAGTTCGGCATTGATTTTTGCCACGGCCTCCATGTTCACATCCAGTTCAATACCCAGTTTTTGGCAGAAAATATAAATAAGCTCTATGGCAGGAGCAGCCGGTCCGCCGGAAAAATACCAGATATTGGTGTCAACGACATCCACTCCGTTCACAATTGCCGAGAACACCGAACCCAGTCCGTACCCCGGGGTGCAATGCGTATGGAAATCGATAGGGACATCAAGTTCTTTTTTAAACAACGATATAAGGTTTGCCACGCGTGTAGGCGGAATCAGCCCGCTCATGTCTTTAATGGTGATCATATCGGCACCCAACGCCAGCATCTCTTTGGCTTTCCGGAGGAAATACCGGTCGGTAAAAACATTTTCTTTTTTTACACGCACCTCTTCTTTTTTGTTGAAAAGCCCGAGGAAGCCCTTTTTTTCAACAATTTTTACCTCATCTTCATATTTTGGATCGATAGTATAGCAAACGGCACAATCTGCCATTCCACCGTATTTTTTAATGTATTTTACACTCGATTTTATATTGTCAACATCGTTAAGCGCATCGAAAATACGCATAATGTTGAGTCCGTTAGCGACTGCATTTTTGAAAAATCCGTCGATAATTTCATCCGGATAGGGAGCATATCCGTACAGGTTTCGTCCGCGCGAAAGTGCTGTGAGTTTTGACGCTCCCTGCACACCGTCGCTGATTTTTTTAAGTCTGTCCCATGGATTTTCGCCTAAGTAACGCATTATGGAGTCGGGAACTGCGCCTCCCCAAACTTCCATCGCATAGAAATTGGCATCTTTGTAATAAGGTAACACTCTGTCGACTTGCGATTGGTTCATTCTGGTAGCAAAAGCCGATTGTTGACCGTCTCTTAACGTGAGATCTCTGATTAAAAGTTTACTTTTCATCTGTTTAAAATTTTATTTCTTCTATTTTTTGTGGTTTTAGAAATTAGTTTCGTTATTTTTTGCTCTATCTGCTTACAATCTCTATTAATTATAATTATCTCAGGAACAGAAATTTAGTTTTAAATTCCACACTGCAAAGTAACTAATTAATTTCGAATTATAAACAATGAATTAAAGATTTTTTTCTTTAATTCATATTAAAAAAAACAAAAGCAGGTTTTCATATTTGAAATTCTGCTTTTGAACATTTAATAGACAAGGGGTTACCTCCTAGTATCGTTTTTTCCCTTTCTTGGAAACTTTGAAATCCTGTTTCGGCTTATCACCTTTGTATTTCTTATTCTCCTGCATATTGTTGTCAGCTAATTCAACCACTAATTTTCTGTCTTCCACATAGACTCCTTTAAAGGATTTGAGAATCTGCTTGGTACTTTCTTCGGGAACTTCGAAAAACGAAAAGTTTTTCATCAGATCGATGCGCCCTACCCTGATCTTACCGGGAACATAATCGTTGATAAAGCCCATCAGGTTAGCCGGATTGGCGCCGTCCATTTTTCCGATATTGATAAAAAAACGGGCATAGCCTCTTTCGGCTTTCCTCGGCCCCGCTTCGTTCCTTTCAAATTTTTTCCCTTTACCGCGTTCCTCTTTCCTGGAGCTCTGTTCCCTGGGTTCTTCTATTTCTTCGGCGGCTTGATAATAGTCAATCAGCCGGTTAAATTCCAACGAGACCATACGTTTAATAACATCTTCCTTTTCCAGCCAATCGAGTTTTTTGAAAATGGATGGCAGTAAACGGGCAATCTCTTCTTCGTTTACCTTTACTTTTTCTATTTTATCCACAAAGTTGAAAAGTTGCTTTTCGCAAATAACATCCCCTTTGGGAACTTGGCGGTACTCAAATTTCTTGTTGATAAGTTTCTCAATCTGGGCAACTTTTCCTTTCTCTTTGGTATGTATAATGGAAATGGAAGTTCCGGTCTTCCCCACCCTGCCGGTACGGCCGCTGCGATGCGTGTAAACTTCGTAATCATCGGGCAAACCGAAGTTAATAACGTGCGTGATATCGTCCACATCCAGGCCCCGGGCAGCAACATCGGTAGCAATCAGCAATTGCAGATTCCGCAAGCGGAACTTGTTCATCACATAATCACGTTGCGCCTGCGACAAATCACCGTGTAACGAATCGGCATCGTAACCGTCCTGGATAAGTTTATCTGCAATCTCCTGTGTTTCTTTTCTGGTCCTGCAAAACACAATGCCGTATATATCGGGGTAGTAATCCACAATCCGTTTTAGCGCAAGATATTTGTCTTTTGCGTGAACCATGAAATAGATGTGCTTTACGTTCTGTGCGCCTTCGTTTTTACGCCCAATGGTTATCTCCATGGGGTTGGACATATATTTCCTTGTAATTTTAGCTATTTCCTGCGGCATGGTTGCAGAAAAAAGCAGCATGCTGCGGTTATCGGGAACATGAGACAGAATTTCGTCAATACTTTCCGTAAATCCCATGTTCAGCATTTCATCGGCTTCATCCAGCACAACGGTGTGGACGTTCTCCAGTGAAACGGTTTTTCGGTTAATCAGATCAATTAATCTTCCCGGCGTGGCAACAATAACGTGAACACCCCGTTTTAACATTTTAATCTGGCTTTCAATGCTCGATCCGCCGTAAACGGGAAGAATTTTTATATCGTCGATATACTTGGAAAAATCGGTCAGGTCGCCGGCTATCTGCAAACAAAGTTCTCGCGTAGGGCAAAGAATCAGCGTTTGTGGCGAATGTAACTCAATGTTTGTTTTTTGGATGATCGGCAAGCCGAAAGCAGCGGTTTTTCCGGTTCCGGTTTGTGCCAGGGCGATAATGTCACGGGTATTTGCCAGCAGTTGCGGAATTACTTCCTCCTGCACAGGCATGGGTTGCTCAAAACCCATTTCTTGAATGGCACGCCAAATCACGGGTGCAATCCCAAGTTCTTCAAAAGTTCTCATTTTTCTTTAATTTAATTGTGAAAGTATTCGCATTTTCTCGAAACCCCCACAACACGACATATATAAAGATGTGAGAAAATTTGATATACAAAATTTGATTTTTCGGACACAAAAAAGCCCGGATTTTAAAATCGGGCGCAAAGGTACGAAAAAAATTAATCTTATTAATTATTATAGAGTAGATATTTGCGTAATAAAATCTTTTTTCCCGATGTTAACTTAAGTTCTTTTTCTATATAATTATCCACCGAGCCGTATTTTTGGTTTATATAATCGATTGTATAATTGATATACACTACATTTACCGACATTAAAGCGGTAACAGCTTCCTGAAAATATTCGGGTTTTGTTTTTACATTTTCAGCAATTTTCGAAACATCTATCGTTTGACGCGACAAAAGATAATCGTCAATAATTACATTTTGTGGAATACCTAACGCATAAAGTATAAAAAATGACGCCAGCCCTACCCTGTCCTTTCCCAATGATCCGGTAAGCAAAACAGGATAATTGTTTTCATCGGTAAGAACATTGAACATCTCGGCAAATTCGGTTTTGTAGTTTTCAATGATTCCTATATATGAATCCTGAACATCACGAATAGCATCACTGCGCGTCAGATTTTCGTCATCCATCATTTCATTTATTTTTTCGTTGTCCATCGGAGTAATTGGCAACGATATCTTTCTGATGTTCGGATGCACAAGGATGGGATATCTTTTGGCGGTTTTGTCTGATCTGAAATCAATAATAGTTTTTATATTTAATCGCCTTATCCTCTCCTGGTCATACAATGTTGCGCTGCTTAGATCGCCTGAACGGAAAATTTTTCCCCATTTCATCTGCTGATCGGAACGTGTGAAATACCCACCCAAATCCCTGAAATTTTTTATGTTGCTCATTTCAATAATCCGATCAGCTATAATTCCGGAATATGCAGATGTGGTTTTTAAAATATAAAATTCCCTTATATCGGGGCTCGAAGGGTTGATTACCGTTACCTGATCAGTTATATTGGAGGTTTTTATGGGTGTAAAAGCAGAAATATCACTATCCGACTGAGAAGAATAAATGTTGATGCTCCCTTCCTGATCGGGACTCACCTCCCACTTAAGAAGCACATCGCCGTCTTTATTCCTTTCTGCCACAGATGTTATTTTTACTGTCGACGCGCAACCCGCTGCAATCAACAAAAAAAAAGCTGAAATAATTTGATAATTATATTTTTTCACCTGCCTCTGATTTTGGCAAGCAAATATAGCTAAAACATTTTGTAAACGAAACTCCGGTGTTTCTAACTTAACAATAAATAATTAGATTTTTGCCATTTTTTATAACTTTAAAACTTAAGCAATTGGATAAATAATTTTTAAATGATACTTTTGCACTCGATGTTTTTTCTCGGTTGTTGATAAGCTGTTGATTTTATGTAGAGAATTATTCTATAACTTCATTTTGTTCTGTTGAATTTTTACTTATATAAAAAATTAATTTAATGAATGCAAAAAAATTTACAAGAAGTTCCCAGGAAGCTTTGCACGTTGTATCAACAGAAAAAATGTAACAAATTTGAAATATTCTATCAACAATGCAGTTATGAAAAGGTTGTTGATAAGATGTACAACAATATGACAACAAAGTATTTAATTTTAGTTTAATTGTTGACAACGTGATCAAATTTATTTTTAAATTATTTTTTAAATTATTTATCAACAGTATCAACAGGCATTCATCATCATCATTCTATTTCTTTAAATTTTAAATATAATATAATAAATAATGTTCAATGGAAAAAAAAGAATTGATACAAAACATAAATAGACTTCGCAAGGAAAAAAATGCAATTATCTTAGCACACTATTATCAGGAATCCGATATTCAGGATATTGCAGATTTTGTAGGCGATAGTCTTGCATTGGCACAATGGGCAGCTAAAACAACGGCAGATATTATTGTGCTTTGCGGAGTTCATTTCATGGCCGAGACTGCTAAGATTCTTTCGCCTGAAAAACGTGTCTTTATTCCCGATATAATGGCAAGTTGTTCTTTAGCGGAAAGCTGCCCTGCAGATGAATTTGAAAAATTTATCCAGTCACATCCCGGCCATACGGTAATTTCGTATGTAAATACTACTGCGGCTGTAAAATCGATAACCGATATAGTGGTGACATCTACCAATGCAAAACAAATTGTGGAATCACTTCCTTCAGATGAAAAAATTATTTTCGGACCCGATAAGAATCTAGGGGATTACATCAATAAACTTACAGGTAGAAATATGCTTTTGTGGGAAGGTGCCTGTCATGTTCACGAACAATTCTCGTTGGAAAAGATCCTTGAATTGAAAAAAGAATATCCCCATGCATTATTGCTGGCACATCCTGAATGCAGAAAATATATCCTGGAGGTTGCCGATCATGTGGGATCCACATCGTCCATAATAAAATTTGCCCGAAATTCAGGGAATAAACAGTTTATTGTTGCCACGGAATCGGGGATTTTACATCAGATGCAAAAAGAAAATCCCGATAAAGAATTTATTCCTGCTCCACCCGAAGATTCTACTTGTGCTTGTAACGATTGTTTTTACATGAAAATGAATACGCTGGAAAAGTTGTATTCGTGTCTGAAAAACGAACGGCCTGAAATTTTTGTGGAGGAAGAAGTTCGGGTAAAAGCTGTGAAACCGATCAAAAGGATGTTGGAAATATCGGCTAAACACGGTTTGTAAATGGCAGTACGGTAAATCACGTATTTTTTTGTACCTTTGCGCCCGCAAAACATAAATTTCAGCTTTGTCTCCAGTCTTGGTTCTTGAAGCGAAGCGATTTTAAATTTTTATTTGAATGTCTCTTCAATGTGGTATTGTTGGGCTTCCCAATGTGGGAAAATCCACTCTTTTTAATTGTTTATCAAACGCTAAAGCGCAGGCTGCAAACTTTCCGTTCTGTACTATCGAGCCTAATGTGGGTGTAATAACCGTTCCCGATGAACGGTTGAACAAATTGGCAGAATTGGTTCATCCTCAAAAGATTGTTCCCACAACAGTGGAGATAGTAGATATAGCCGGATTGGTAAAAGGGGCAAGCAAGGGCGAGGGGTTGGGAAATAAATTTCTTGCCAATATTCGGGAGACCGATGCTATATTGCATGTATTGCGTTGTTTTGAAGACGAGAATGTAACACACGTCGACGGAAGCATAAATCCGGTTCGCGACAAGGAAATTATTGATGCCGAGCTACAGTTGAAAGACCTTGAAACTATTGAATCGAGAATTCAAAAAATAGAAAAACAGGCTAAAACAGGAGGTGACAAAGATGCTAAACTGGTATTTGAAGTCTATTCAAAAATCCGCGAAGCATTGTTGAGGGGAGAATCAGCCAGAACAGTTGTTTTTGAGACTAAAGACGAAAATAAAGCCGCTCACGATCTGTTTCTTTTAACCTCGAAACCGGTACTTTATGTTTGCAACGTTGACGAAAAAAGTGCCGTAAGCGGAAATAGATTTGTAGATCAGGTTAGCGAGTCGATAAAGAACGAAAATGCAGAAGTTTTGATTGTAGCAGCCAAGATAGAGTCTGAAATAGCTGAATTTGATACCTACGAAGAACGGGAGATGTTTCTCGCTGAACTTGGTTTGAAAGAGTCAGGTGTGAACCGGTTGATTAAAGCTGCATATAAATTGTTGAATCTTCAGACATTTCTGACCGCAGGCCCACAGGAAGTGCGTGCCTGGACATTCCAAAAAGGATGGAAGGCGCCACAATGCGCCGGTGTCATCCATACCGATTTTGAGAAGGGATTTATCCGTGCAGAAGTAATAAAATACCAGGACTACATAAAATACGGTTCCGAACCGGCAGTTAAAGAAGCGGGAAAAATGAGTGTGGAAGGCAAAGAATACATCGTCCAGGACGGAGATGTGATGCACTTCAGATTTAATGTGTGAAATTATTTTTTATTTAAAATTGTTCTAAATTACTTCAAAATAGATAAAATATGTTGTAAAACATATAAATTTATTTTTAATTAATCGATTAACCTAATACTTTTGTATTAACTAACGTTATTATTCCATATCAGGTTTGAAAAGAGTATCCTTAAAAGATATCGCTAAAGAGTTAGAGGTTTCTACCGCAACCGTATCTCTTGTTTTGAACGGTAAAAATAAAGCAGGTCGTGTAAGCAATGAGATGTCGCAGAAAATATTGGATAAAGCTGCCGAATTGAATTATATTCCCAATACCCTGGCAAAGGGCTTAAAAGTGGGTAAGTCCCGAACCATTGGTTTGATCATCGCTGATATCTCCAACCTCTTTTTTGGAGCGCTGGCCTTACATATACAGAATTATGCCGAGCAAAAAGGATATAGTGTGATCATAGGGAATACCAATGAACAGCCGAATGAGATGGAGAATTTGATAAAATTTTTGTATGCCCGACAAGTGGAGGGGTTGATTATCACACCAACTGAAAATAGTCAGTATCTTTTAAAAAGATTGATGAACAATAAGATTCCATTTGTTTTGGTTGATAGAAGCTTTCCTGAATTACCGGTTAATTCGGTGCTGATCAACAATTATGAGATATCTTATCGGTCCACTGAACAACTTATTCAGAAAGGGTGTAAACGAATTGGGCTGGTCACCTATAAGCAGGATCATTATCACATCAATGAACGCAGGCGCGGCTGTGTGGATGCTTTGAAACATGCGGGTATATATGATTCAGATATTATGGAAGAAGTACGGTATGATTTTTTGAAAAGCGACATTAAAAAGGCAATTTGTAATTTAATGTCAAAGAGAGAAAAAATAGACGGCATATTTTTCACAACCAATTCAATCTCCATCAATGGAGTGAAAGAATTGATCAAAAACAATATCAATATTCAAAAAGATATTCAGATCATGTGTTTTGACGAAAATGATGCTTTCTACATCCTGCCCTATACCGTACCTTTTATTAAGCAACCTATTAAAGAGATGGCAAAAAATGCGGTGGAACTGTTAATTGATCAAATCGAAATGAAAAGCGGCGAAATTGAAAACATCGTTGTAGAGGCGGAGTTGGTGTTAAACGAAAATGTAATGTGTCAGTGAGACAATAATTCTTTCATTTTTAAAGTTAAACGATTAATTAAATTTGGTTTTACTGATTGGTAAAGTTCTTATCCATCTCTCCTGTTAAGTTAAACGTTTAACTGATAATTATAAAAATTCTCGTGTATGAAACAAAATTATCCTAAAATTGGTATTCGTCCCATAATCGACGGAAGACGGGGCGGGATACGTGAATCGTTGGAAGAGACAACGATGAATTTGGCAAAAAGTGCCGCAAAACTTTATTCTGAAACATTGAAATATCCTGACGGGACGCCTATAGAGTGCGTTATTGCGGATACAACAATCGGTGGTGTGAAAGAAGCAGCCTTGTGTGCCGAAAAATTTGAAAAAGAGGGAGTGGGTTTGACTTTATCCGTAACTCCTTGCTGGTGTTACGGTTCCGAGACCATTGATATGGATCCGCTCATGCCCAAGGCAATTTGGGGATTCAACGGGACGGAACGCCCCGGTGCGGTTTATTTGTCGGCCGCGCTCGCCGTCCATAATCAGAAAGGCTTGCCTGCATTTGGTATTTACGGAAAAAATGTGCAGGATGTTGGCGACGGGGTAATCCCCGGTGACGTAAGAGAAAAGCTTCTCCGGTTCGCCCGTGCCGGATTGGCGGTTGCCATTATGCGCGGAAAATCATACCTGGCTATTGGGTCGGTATCGATGGGAATCGGCGGATCGATGGTAAATCCCGATTTTTTGCAGGAGTATCTCGGCATGCGTGCCGAATTTGTGGATACGAGTGAAATCCTTCGGCGGATTCAGCTTGAAATTTACGATAAAGGTGAATTTGAAAGAGCGATGGCCTGGACAAAAGAAAACTGTATGTCGCGTGAAGGCGAGGATTTTAATCCCGAACACCTGAGACACAGCCGTGAACAGAAAGATAAAGACTGGGAGTTTGTGGTGAAGATGACGTTGATCATGCGCGACCTGATGATAGGGAATCCGGCACTGGATACTATGGGATACGGTGAAGAAGCGCTCGGGCACAACGCCATAGCGGGAGGTTTCCAAGGGCAACGGCAATGGACCGACTTTCTGCCCGACGGTGATTTTTCCGAGGCTGTCCTCAATTCCTCGTTCGACTGGAACGGTATCCGGAAGCCTTTCACTTTTGCTACCGAGGACGATCACCTGAATGGTATAAGCATGTTGTTCAACCAATTGCTTACCAACACTCCCCAGATCTTTGCCGACGTGCGCACCTACTGGAGTCCCGAAGCTATAGAACGGGTAAGTGGTTGGAAACCGGAGGGATTGTTGAAAGACGGCGCTATCCACCTCATCAATTCAGGTTCATGTACCCTCGACGGTACCGGCCAACAGTCGGATGAAAACGGTGATCCCGTCATGAAACCTTTCTGGGAGATCAATGAGGATGAAGTGAAAAAGATGATAGACGCGACCACCTGGTATCCTGCCTCGCTTGAATATATGCGCGGAGGAGGATATTCTTCACAATTCATGACCAGGGCGGGTATGCCGGTGACCATGTGCCGCCTGAACCTGATCAAAGGGTTGGGGCCGGTACTCCAGATCGCCGAGGGATGGACAGCCGCGTTTCCCGAAGAAGTATTCGATATCATCAACAAACGTACCGACAAGACATGGCCTTCTACCTTTTTTGTGCCCCGGTTAACCGGAAAAGGGCGTTTCACGGATGTCTATTCGGTGATGAATTATTGGGGGGCAAACCATGGTGCCATCAGCTACGGCCATATCGGCGCCGATCTGATCACCTTGGCTTCGGCGCTTTCAATCCCGGTAAATATGCACAATGTGGATGATGGAAAGATCTTCCGTCCCGATGCATGGTCTGCCTTCGGTTCCGACAATGAGGGAGCGGATTACCGCGCTTGCTCAACATACGGGCCGTTGTACAGATAGAGATGATTTGAGAAAAATAGCCTTATTATAATAAGCTAAATAAATAGATACTATGGAGAGAATTAATTTTAAAATGTTGAAATTGAGCGCCCTTATTCTGGGGGTTATGCTTTCGTTCTCCCTCTTTTCCCAAACAGAGTCGATGGGGGAGATGTTTGAACTGGCAAAATTGAAACCGGGCATGAAAAACAGGAGGATATCCAGTACCGATCCTACGGGGGGGAACCGCGATCACCTGGAACCTTTCAGTCCCGGAGAGAAAAGAACCATTGCGGAGATAAAAGGTACCGGTGTGATCAATCATATCTGGATCACCATTGCCCCGCCACCCGGTGAGTTAAGCAGGAATGATATCATTATCAGGATGTATTGGGACGGGAACGATTATCCTTCTGTGGAATCACCTATCGGGCCTTTCTTTGGCCAGGGGTGGGACGAAGGGTATAACTACGCCTCGTTTCCCCTGTCTGCGGGACCTGAGAATGGAACCGGACTGAGCAGCTATTTTGCGATGCCCTTTGAAAAAGGAGCAAGGATAGAGATCGAAAATCAGACCGATAAGACAATCAATGCCTTCTATTTCTATGTTGATTACCTGGAGATGGCTAAACTTCCCGAAGGGATGGGTCGCTTTCACGCCTGGTATAATCACAGCCTCACAAAAGCGCTTCCGGAAGGGGAAACGGAGTGGTCGGTTACAGCTCCGCAAAAAACCAATACTACCGGAGACCGCAATTATGTTTTTATTGATACCAAAGGGAAGGGCCATTTCGTAGGAATCAATTACTATGTGCATTCTCCCACTCCGATGTGGTACGGTGAAGGTGATGATATGTGGTTTATCGACGGAGAAAAAACCCCTTCCCTGATCGGTACCGGAACCGAAGATTTTTTCAACACTTCCTGGTGCCCAAAAGAACCGTTCTCCCATCCTTATTTCGGTTATCCAAGGGTAAACAACGATATAGGCTGGTTGGGAAGAACCCATGTATACCGGTTCTTTATCAACGATCCCATCTTTTTTGAAACTGCGATAAAGGGAACCATTGAGACCGGACATAACAATAACCTGACTCTTGATCTGGCTACTGTGGCTTACTGGTATCAGGAAAGTGCGGTGATGCTTCCACCTGCACCCACCCAGGAAATGAGAAAGCCGAAACCGTTTATCAATCATATGGATATGCACCGTTGGAGAGATGCATGGCGGAAAGCAAAAGGGAATGATCCTCAGTTGTGGGGGAATGAGTGAGAAATATTATTAACTTTTAAATATTTTGCCTATGAAAACATATTAATTCTAAAGATAACATTGCATAGCAGTATTGTTTAAATTATGGTTCTAACAATTTAATAATTAATTGAATTTAAAAATATTTTTTATGAAAAAAAAGGTCTATTATTTTTTAATCCTATTTCTTTTGAATGTAGGTATCGTATTATCACAAACTCAGGTAACTGGGATTGTAGTTGATGAGTCTGGAGCACCTGTTATAGGAGCAACTGTTCAAATTAAAGGTACGGGACAGGGAACCATAACAGATTATAATGGAAATTTTACATTAAATGTTCCAAGTGGATATAATACTTTGGTCATATCTTATGTTGGGATGAAATCGCAGGAATTAATTGCTTCTTCAAATATGCGTATTATTCTTCAACAGGATGCTGAGATTTTGGACGAGATCGTTGTTGTAGGCTATGGAACACAAGCTAAAAAAGATTTAACTGGATCTGTTGGAGTTGTTTCTCAAACAAAAATGGAAAATCAAGCAGTTCAGGGAATAGGACAAAATTTGCAGGGAAAATTAGCCGGTGTGCAAATCTATCAAAATAATGGAACTCCTTATAGCGGTACAACAATAAGAATAAGGGGCAATGGTTCATTTGGAGCGAACAATAATCCTCTAATTGTAATTGATGGCTTGATCACCAATGATGGTTTATCTAATTTGAATCCTAATGATGTAGAGAATATTACAATTCTAAAAGATGCTGCATCTTCTGCAATTTATGGATCACGTGGTGCCAATGGAGTTGTAATAATTACAACTAAAAAAGGGAATTTTGAAGCTCCTATGAAAATTTCTGTATCTGGATATGGTGCTGTAGATAATATTCGTCATAAAATTCCTACTCTAACTGCAAAGGAATACGCAACTATGGTAAATGATTATTATGCCGCAGCAAATTTGCCAATTCCTTTTTCACAACAAGAAGTAAGCTCATATGGGGCAGGAACTAATTGGGTTGATGAAATTTCACAATCGGGGTACAAACAAAATTATTCTTTAAATATAACAGGGGGAACAAAAACAAATGCATACGCAGTATCAGCTAGTTTTTATACCGGAGAAGGCGTTATAAAAAACACAACGTTTAATCGAGCTAATGTAAAGCTTAGTAATGATATGCTAATATTACCAAATTTAAAATTTGGTTTAAACTTAAGTGTAAACTATGGAGTTTCAAATAATACCGATTGGGGACAAGCTATAGATAGAGCGATGATTTATCCACCTACAGTTCCAGCATACGATGAAAACGGAAATTATGGAGTCTCATCACACCATGGAGAACCAATAACTATGTTACAACCTCTTATAGCTGTCAATTTGTGGAGATACGATCAGAATTGGAAAAAACTTATTGGTATCACATATCTAGATTGGGAAATAATTAAGGGATTGAACTTTAAAACTTCTTTTAACACTGAATATTTCACTTGGGATCAAGATAATTTCATACCAGCGTATAGCTATGGACCAAAAGGACTTATCAGTGATCACCCTATAGCAGTGCTTAATGTTGATAATAATCAAAATATTAATTATACAATAGATAATATTTTAACATACACTACAAAAATAAATTCAGTTCATAATCTAACAGCTATGGCTGGTTATACGTTTCAGGAGGCTAATAGCCGAAATATGTGGGCAACTCGTAATAATTTCTTGAATAATGACAAAAATATGCAAGTCTTAAACGCGGGTTCCAGCAATATCAACAATAGTGGTTCAAAATCATCTTGGGCTATTCAATCGTACCTTGGTCGAGTAAATTACGATTATCTAAATAAATATCTGTTAAGCGCTAGTGTACGTATCGATGAAACCTCAAGAATCGAAAAAAGTTACCGAAGAGGTATTTTCCCAGGTGCGTCAGCAGGGTGGGTTTTATCAGAAGAGGAATTTATGAAAAATACACCTTTACTTAGTTATTTAAAACTTCGTGCGAGTTGGGGAATATTGGGTAATCAAGATATTGGAGTATATCCTTATCAAACGACATTAAACTCTACTGGGTTATATTATCCGTTTGGAGCAGGAACTGAAGGAATTACATATACTGGTGTTGGTCCAACATCACTCGGTAATTCAAGTCTTTTGTGGGAAAAGACATCTACTTTAGGAGCAGGATTGGAATCTTCATTCTTCAATAATCAGTTAACATTTATTGCAGATGTTTATAAAAGAAATACAACAGATATCTTAGTTCGAATTCCACTTCTTGCTACTGCGGGAGTTGATAACTCACCTTATCAAAATGCGGGGGCTGTTACAAATACAGGTATTGAATTATCTCTGGGATATTCCAACTATGATACACCGTTAAAATACGATGTTAATTTAAATTGGACGTATAATAAGAATAAAGTTACAAAAATCCCTTCGCCAATTGTAGGTGGTTTCAGTCGTACTGAAGTTGGACATTCAATTAATGAGTGGTATGGTTATATTCAAGAGGGTATCTTCCAAACTGTTGAAGAAATAAGCAGTTCACCCACTCAACCAAATGCTGAACCAGGGGATATTAAGTTTAAGGATTTAGATGGTAATGGTTTAATTAATTCCAATGACAGACAATTTATTGGATATTCAGATGCCCCACACTATTTTGGAGCTAATATTGCATTAGTGTAAACAGCATTCAGAAGTACAGCAGTTTTAGCAAATAAGAATACAACATTTTTTGCAACAATGATACAACAAAAATTGCAACAATCATGCAGCAGGAAGCGTTGATTTCTCCATGCAAAAATAGT
>Ga0207420_1000573_pt1 | contig 32721 bp, 24 predicted proteins | sample ThiBio_inoc_biof_FD_183941 | JGI IMG/M metagenome (GOLD analysis project Ga0207420, IMG submission 183941) | Wastewater bioreactor microbial communities from Cape Town, South Africa - Thiocy_inoc_biof (SPAdes) | ecosystem: Engineered > Bioremediation > Thiocyanate > Unclassified | place: South...
CGTCGTTTAATAATTCTTCTTTTCTCATAACTGTTAAAATGGTAAGTTAATAAAAATTTCTGAAGGGTTCAAGTCCGGACTTGAACCCTTCAGATTACCAACTTACACAGTTCATGGGATACTCCCTTTAGTCTCCAACGGATTCTCGGCTTCTTTGAAGAACTGATTCTGCAATTCAGGTACATTTTTATCTGCCTTGATATCCTGGATCCCTTTCACAAATTGTTCTACCACACTGTTCAGAATAAGTTCACCCGCCCGGGCACTTGCCTTTGACCCGTCACCCGAATAATGGTTGGGGTATCGGGCGTACCACCATATTCCCGAATAAACGTTTGGAAGATTTTTCAACCTGTCCAGATCCATACCCGATTGCTGTCCTGCTTTTTCGGGATGGACTAAATCCGGAACAATTGCTTTAAGCGTAGAAGTTTCCGTGTTTCCGGCATGCTGGTCATATTGGTCGTGTTGGGATAACGCTTCCGCTTTCTTTATCACTTCCGGATCATAAGTGGGTTGAAACCAGTAAAGGGCGTAATCTCTTTTTTCAGATAATTGCGCCATGCCGAAGTAATTCAGAAAAGCATTGTTTCCACCGTGTCCGTTGATAATGATGATTTTCTTAAAGCCGTTCCGGCTTAGTTCATCGAGTGTCTCTTGCAACACTTTCCATATAATCTCGGGCGAATAGGCTATTGTTCCCGGCTGATGGCGTGCTTCGTTTATCTGACTGAAATAATACCACGGGAAAACAACCGTATATTCCTTCTCAGCAGCGCGAAGTGCTATTTCTCTCGCTGTATATAAATCGGTTCCGAGCGGCATATGCGGGCCATGTTTTTCGAAAACGCCAATCGGCAAAATAACGGTTTTGGAACTTTTCTCAACCGCTGTAATAAATTCGGGTGCTGAAAGTTCCTCCATCCTGAAAGGAAGATTTTGTGCCTGTGCGTTAAGTACAATTAACAACACGGCCGCTGATAAAAAGTATTTCATAGTAATAAATTTAGAAGATATTTTAACTTAAAAGCTTTTTCACCATTTCCGAAATGGCGCGACCTTCTGCCTTTCCCGCAAGTTGCCGGGTAGCAACCCCCATCACCTTACCCATATCTTTCATTGATTGGGCACCGGTTTCGACAATAATCGACTGCACTGCCGATTCTAACTCCTCCGATGAAAGTTGTGCAGGTATAAACTCCTGAATAACACGCAATTGCGCCAATTCGTCTGCTGCCAAATCGGCTCTGCCTTGTGTGGTATAAATTTCAGCACTGTCCTTACGTTGTTTCACCATCTTCTGAAGAATTGTCGTTGCCGTTTCGTCCGAAAGTTCATCGGATGCCCCTTTGGCTGTTTTGGCTTCCAAAAATTCTTTTTTCACACCGCGAAGTGCTTCCAGGCGCACTTTGTCTCTAGCGAGCATTGCCTTTTTTATCTCGTCGCTGATTGTATCAAATAAGTTCATTGTTTAATTATTTAAAGTTTTTAGTTCCAAGTTCAACATCACTAATCGAACAACGATGTTGCCGAACGGATTTCTGTCTTGTACAGCCGTGGATTAAAATCCCGATCGCGTTTAAATACCGGTGTTTTTTCAAGTGCTTCCAACACTTTATCGTCATCGAGTTCGTCCATCGTAAGAATAAACGGTTCAAATTTATAATTGGCAGTGGAAAGCATTTTCAATCCCAATGTCCCGTAGTACTTATCGATCAGTTTCTGCTCATCTTCCTCTTCCTGCCGCCTTTGATCTTCTTTGATTTTCCTTTCCAATTCTTCCGCCTTGGTTTGAACTTTGTGTTGTTCTTCCATTCCGGGAACATCCGTAATGGAAAAACCGGTTGCCAACAATGTAACCTTAACCTCCTCGCCCAAATCCTTTTCTACGGCAGCACCCCAAATAACCTCAATCCCGTGGCCAAATTTCGACATAAAGTTGTGCAGTGCGTTCATCTCCTCCATCATAAGCGGATTCTCTTCGCCAAAGGAGAGGTTGATCAATATCTTTTTCGCGCTGAAAACATCGTTGTTGTTGAGCAAGGGTGAATTTATGGCATCCTCGATGGCCTTATTCACACGATCCTTTCCGGTACCGATCCCGCGGCTCATAATGGCTACCCCCCCGTCTTTCAAGGTGGTCTCCACGTCGGCAAAGTCAAGATTCACATGCCCGTGTATAGTGATGATCTCTGCGATGCTCTTGGCTGCGATTGTCAACGTATCATCAGCGCGGGCAAAAGCATTGAGCATCGTAAGATCGTGGTAAATATCCCGCAAACGCTCGTTGTTGATGACGAGCAGCGCATCCACATTGGCGGCGATCTGCTCCACGCCTTTCAACGCTTGCACAATTTTACGCTGTCCTTCAAAAACGAAAGGAATGGTAACAATCCCTACCGTAAGAATGCCCATGTCCTTAGCTATACGCGCCACGACGGGAGCAGCCCCGGTTCCGGTTCCTCCGCCCATCCCGGCTGTAATGAATGCCATACGGGTGCCATCGCTCAATAAATCCTGAATGAGCTCGATACTTTCCTCAGCAGCCCGCTGAGCCACTTCGGGCTTATTCCCTGCACCAAGGCCGCCTGTAGTATGTTCACCCAACTGTATTTTCACAGGCACAGGTGAACTCAACAAGGCTTGATTATCGGTATTACACAGTGCGAAGGAAACATCGTGTATGCCCTCTTTGAACATGTGGTTCACTGCATTTCCGCCACCACCGCCCACGCCGATCACTTTAATAATGGCTTCGGTACGGCTGCTGATCTGTAAATCTAATATTTCGTCATCCATAATTTGAAATCATTTTTTTATCGTTCACTGGTCGTCCTCTTCTTCCTCAAACATAGTCGAAAACATATTTTTCATTTTTCCACCTATATTGATGGATTTTTCTTTTTTATTCTTATGCCCTTTCTCATTGGGCTCTTTGACTTTATCTGTTTTCTCTTTTTCCCCGAAGAAATTACTCCAAACCGATCCTTTTGACTTCTGGTCCGGTTGGGCCTCTTCCTCGGGCTCCTCAACCATCTTCTCGCAATCTTCGTGAGCCAGCAAAAGCATTCCCATCGCCGTTGCCAAGGCAGGATCATTGGCATATTCGGGGGTGTTGTTCACCAGGGCTTTCCGGGAAGATGCCTTACGGACAGGCAAATCGAGCTTTTGAGTCAAATACTCTTCCAGATTTCTCAGTTGCGACGCACCGCCTGTCACAACAAGCCCCGCACCCAGTTGTTCCTGATATCCGGAAAGCCGGATTTGTTCCTTGATATTGGCTGTAATTTCATCGAGGCGCATCACAATGACCTTGTTTAACTCCACCAGATCGATATCCGGCTTGGATGAAAACGGCGACGAGAAAAGCGAACTCTCGTTGTTTTCCCGGGCTTTGCCAAACTTTATTTTATACTGTTCCGCTTCGCTCTCCACAAAGTTGAGTTCCGCAATATCCCGGGTGATGTTTTTCCCTCCAAAAGGGATGGTCACCATCCGGCGCAAAAGGCCTCCCTTATAAACGGACAACGTGGTGGTTCCGGCGCCGAAATCGACGAAAGCGCAGCCCAGTTCCTTCTCTTCTTCGGTAAGGGTGATTGCTGCAGCGGCAAGCGGGGCTACGATGAAATCGGCAATCTGTAAGCGCCCTTTATCCACGATGGTTTTCTCGATGTTAAAAGCCAGATTGGGGCGGCCCACCACAATCTGATACTCTGCCTCAACAACGGAACAGGTTACTCCAACCGGATTTTTCTCGGGTTTGTCATCCAGAAAATACTCCACATCGCCAATAGCGTATTTTCGCTTTAAATCGGGCTTGTACTTATCAGCTTCATTACGAAGTTGTTCCACCACGTTTTCGGTAACGATGCCGGACGAAGAGAGTTGTTTCATTTCCCGGATCACTTCCGTATGAACAGATTGTCCTCCAAGGGAGACATAAACTTTCCCTATTTTCTTGCCCAATGCGTTCTCGAGCATACTTATTAGTTTCCTTACAATCGCACTGGCTTTATCAATGTTGTAAATTGTTCCGCGGCGGATACTGTTCTCCGACGGTAGGGAGACACACTCCAAAACGGAAATAACATTGCTTTCGTTTTTACGTCCGATAATACCGGTAATTTTGGAAGTTCCCAAATCAATGGCAGCTATAAATCCTGATTGAGTCATATATTTTAGATTTTTAGACTGTTAAACTGTCTATAAGCCTATAAGTCTTGTTCTCTTTGCTTAAAAATGTTTAAAGTCCAAAGTTTAAAGTCTTTTGTCTTTACTCTTTGCTCTTTGCTCTTTGTTCTTTACTCTTGGCTCTTGGCTCTATTTTTTTGTACAAACCACTTGGTTGTCGTATTTCAAATTTATTTCCGAATACCTGTTCCATCCTACCACGTTCAATCCTTTCTCTATGAATAAGGCAAACTTGGCCAGTTTTTCGGAATAATTGTCTAATTTCCCCAACACGATCCTGAAATCCCCCGCACGTGGAATTAACTCCACATCTTTATCGGGTTTTACTACAATCTGATCGACCCACGCGTTCCAATCGGGATTTTCGTTCAGGAACTCCGCAAAATCGTATAACTCGTTCTGCGCATATTCCTCATCAATAGCTCCGGTAGCAAGGGGCACATATACGGTGAAGTTGGGAGAAACGGGCATCCGTTCCCGATTATCATCGATATAAAAACTTCCTTTTGTATCGGAGATAACCCGCAAAACCGGTTCGCGCTGATAAATGTTAGCCACAACCAATCCGTTTTGCGCGGTATATACTTCAGCAGATTTCACCAACTTGCTGGTCAGGATCGTATCAAGAATTTCCAACGTATTTATCTCGCTCATTGTTTTACCCACCGGGTAGATCTTTTTTCTTTTCAGTAGATCCTCAATGTCTTTCTGATGTATAAACTGAGTGTGTAAACTGTCTTTTACAATTACCTCGAATTTACTGCACACCTCGTTCCCGGATGAACTATTGAAGTAGATAGCCGAGAAAATAAGATAACCGATTACCAACAACGAAGCCAATATGATGAAAAACTTTTTCATTTACGCAAAGATACAAATTGTATCGGATTTATTTTCCGATAAATCTTTTTTCTAACAGTTGCTTAATCTCGGGCAATAGTTGTTCTATATCACCCGCCCCCAAGGTAACTAAGACCTCCATGTCCTTGTCTTTTAAAAAGTTGAGCAACTCTGCTTTTTTTAAAAGCGTTTTCTCTTTCGATCTGATCTTATCAAAAATAATCCGGGAAGTAATGCCCGGTATGGGTTCTTCGCGTGCCGGATAAATATCGAGTAAAATCACATCATCCAACAACGAAAGGCTTTGAGCAAAATCATCGGCAAAATCACGTGTACGCGAGTAGAGATGGGGTTGAAAAACACCGGTAACCTTTCGGTCGGGATACAATTGCCTTATCGACCGGATGGATGCTGCCAGCTCTTGCGGATGGTGTGCATAATCGTCGATAAAAACGATTTCGGGAGTTTTTAATTGAAAGTCGAAGCGGCGTTTTGCACCACCAAAGGTCTTCATCGCCACACGAATCTCATCGGGCTTAACACCGCTCAACGCAGCTGCCGCGATTGCCGCCACGGCGTTTTCGATATTCACTTTCACAGGTGCGCCCAGTTGGATATCGGTAATCCGGTTATCGGACGACACAAAGTCGAATATAATTTCTCCGCCGCCGATACGGATGTTCTCAGCGTGAAAATCGCCCTCCGATTCAGAATAGGTAAAAACTTTCACCGATTCATCTACTCTTGGCGTTACCGATATATTTTTCTTCAAAATCAGGTACCCGTTCTTACGGATAAGTGACGTAAAATGCTCGAAACTTTCGCGGTAAGCCTCAGGTGTCCCGTAAATATCCAGGTGGTCGGGATCGGCAGATGTAATAATAGCAATCCAGGGTTGTAACCAATGAAAAGAACGGTCATACTCATCCGCTTCCACAACGGTAATGCGGCTTTTGTCCGACAACAGCAGGTTGGTGCCGTAATTTTTGAGGATCCCGCCCAAAAATGCATTGCAATCCACCTCCGATTGCCGCAATAAATGGGCGATCATACTCGACACCGTTGTTTTTCCGTGCGTTCCCGCAACACAAACGGCATCGCTCGTTTTGGTAATCTCGCCCAGGACTTGTGCACGTTTCATCACAGTGAAATCGTTCTGCCGGAAATACTGCAGTTCGCTGTGCGATGCCGGAACGGCAGGCGTATAAACGATAAGGGTTCTTTCTTTGGCGAGAAATTCAGCGGGGACCAGTTGAACACGATCCTCGTAATGGATTTGCGCTCCTTCAGCCGTCAACGCTTTTGTAAGCGGGGTTTCCACACGGTCGTATCCGGCAACCGATATTCCTTGCGACATAAAATACCGCGCCAGATTGCTCATGCCGATACCGCCGATCCCGATGAAGTAAACCGATTTATAATTCATAATTGCATAAGAAGTTTTTGGATCTCATCCACAATCCGTTTTGCCGAATCTTTTTGGGCTAATTTTATAATGTTATCGCTTAACGATTTCAACTTCTCGTTATCATCCACCAGCCTTAACGCCGTGTGGAAAAGCAGTGTCCGGGCATTGGCATCCGATACCATCACGGCCGCGTCTCTTTTCACAAGCGCCATGGCGTTCTGCGTCTGGTGATCCTCGGCAACGTTTGGCGACGGGACAAGAATAACGGGTTTTCCCAACAGGCAGAACTCCGAGATGGAGCCGGCCCCGGCACGAGAAATCACAAGGTCCGCAACAGAATAGGCATAATCCATCCGGGAAAGAAAATCGAACAGATATACATTTCCGGGGATTTTCCCCTCTGCCTGCAAGCCGGATATCTCTTTGAAATAGTATTTTCCACACTGCCAGAGAACCTGGACATCGGATTTTCCGATATCGGGAAACGATCCGATTATGCTTTCGTTGAGCGTGCGCGCGCCTAAACTGCCGCCCACCATAAGGATAGTTTTCTTATCGGGATCTAATCCGAAGTGCACATATCCGTTTTGGCGGTTTTCTTTAGAAACAACTAAATCCTGACGTGTGGGATTCCCAGTGAGCACAATCTTTTCTTTCGGGAAGAACCGTTCCATTCCTTCATACGCCACGCAGATCCTGGCCGCCTTCCGTGCCAGCATCTTATTGGTTACTCCGGCATACGAGTTCTGCTCCTGCAAAACAGTGGGGACACCTTTTGCAGCCGCCGCACGAAGGGTTGGCCCACTGGCATAACCGCCCACCCCCACAGCAATATCGGGTTTAAAGGAGTTAATAATGCCCTTTGCCTTCTGTAAACTCTTCAATAACTTCACTGCTACCGAAACGTTTTTCAGCATATTTTTCCGGTCGAAGCCCGCTACGGGAAGTCCGATAATTTTGTATCCTGCAGCGGGAACACGCTCCATCTCCATCCGGTTTTCAGCGCCGACGAAAAGGATTTCGGCATCGCTCCATCGTTCCTTTATGGCGTTGGCGATGGAGATGGCGGGGAAGATGTGCCCGCCGGTACCACCGCCGCTGATAATTACCCGTGGCGGGTGGGGTGTTGATATCATACCTGAATAATTTTAAATTCTACTTTTTCTTCCAGTTTATCTATGGTTTCCACAGCCGTTCCCTCATCTTTTTCTTCATCGGGCCTGTCTGTTTCATCCATCGGCGCCTCTTCTTTTTTCTTCCCGATTCCAAACCTGTCCGCACTTAAAATCAATCCGAAATAGGCGCATGTGATGAGCAGGGATGTGCCCCCGCGGCTGATGAGCGGCAACGGCTGTCCGGTTACCGGAATAAGGTTCACGGCCACCGCCATATTGATGAAAGCCTGCATAGACAACATCAACGCCGATCCAAGAACAAGATATTTCGGAAAAAGTTTCTGAGTTTTCCGGGCGATCATTCCCGCCCGTATAAGTATTATGATGTAGAGCAGCAGTACAAAAATTCCACCTGCAATACCCATCTCTTCAATAATGATAGCATAAATAAAGTCGGAATATGCCTGTGGAAGGAAATCGCGCTCGGTGCTGTTGCCCGGGAACCTGCCTATGATGCCTCCGTTGGCAATGGCTATTTTGGCGTGCGCCACTTGATAGTTCTCGTCGGTAATGGTATAGTATGTTTCTTCGGCCTCTTCTTTGTGGCTGCCAAATTCCGCGATCCGGTTTTGCCAGGTTCCTACGCGGCTTAACGCACCGGAGCCGGTCCAATCGGTAGGGATCACTTTCAGCAGTACAACAAACAATACGATAAAAGCAATCCCTGTTCCGGTCACCTTCAGCAATCTTATCAGCTTTACATTCCCGATGAACATCAGCAAAAAGCAAACCACAAAGAGCAACGCCGCAGTTGATAAATTATCCATCGCAATAATACCGCAAACAACCACCATCAGCCCGATCATCCATTTGAAAAGCACGCCATCATTCGTACCATTTTGCTTGCTGAGCAGGAACGCAATCGTGCCCATAAGCGAGATTTTGGCAATCTCCGACGGCTGGATGGTAAAACCAAATATAGAGATCCACCGCTCAGCGCCATTTACCGTAGTTCCGATAACCGGCGTGAGCAGGAGTAAGATGATCGAAGCGATAAGCACAAAAATCAGGGAAGAGAAATATCGATACGGAATATTATGAATAAGAATGATGACCCCCACTCCGCCAATCAAAAACATGGTGTGGCGCAGAATGGGGCCCCATTGATTTTGCTGTTTATAAACAATGGTGCTGGTTGCACTGAAAATTTCAACCAGCGAAATCACACACAAGATAACAAATACCAGCCATACAACCTTATCGCCCTTGAAGATTTTCACTCCCAATCGTCCTATCGTGGATTTTGAGTTTTCTAAATCTTCCTGGAAATTATTCTGATCAAATGCATTCTTTATTTTATCAAGCATATTTTTACTGTTTACAACCTCCTCACGCAATCTTTAAATTGATCACCCCGGTCCTCGTAATTTTGAAACAGGTCGAAGCTGGCGCAGCAGGGCGACAACAAGACGGTATCGCCTTTCTCCGCCATCCGGTAAGCAGTATCAACAGCATCCCTCATCGAATTTACATCTTCAATGTCAGGTACCATCCCATCGAAGAATTTATGAAGCTTGCTGTTGTCCTTTCCTAAAAATATCAACGCCCTGACCTTCTGTCTTACCAGGCTTTCAATCTCCGTATAATCGTTCCCTTTGTCGGTTCCGCCGAGAATCAGCACTACTTTCGTACGCATGCTTTGCAGCGCATACCAGCACGAGTTTACATTGGTAGCCTTGGAATCATTTATATATTGTACACCCCGCACCGATGCCACTTTTTCCAATCGATGCGGAACACCTTTAAAGTCCGAGAGAGCCAGGCGTAAATTATCATCCGAGATATCGAGTAATTTAGCCACAATCCCCGACGCCATAGAGTTATACAGATTATGCATTCCCTGCAACGCCAGCAATTCCAACTCCATATCAAAAACGCTGCCTTTGGTTTGTATGTACATTTTATTATCCTCCGAATAAGCCGTAGCCCTGTGATTATTTTTTTCAGTAAAAGAATAGAGATCGGATGCGGGTTTTAGTTTTTCGATCTCTTTTGTCACTACCGGATCGTCCATCCAGTAGATAAAAGAATCTCCCATCTTGTGGTTGCGTATGATCCGCATTTTCGCATCTACGTATTTCTGCATATCGTGATCGTATCTATCTAGGTGGTCGGGCGTTATATTCATCAACACAGCGATATCCGCTTTGAAATCATATACGCCTTCCAGTTGGAAACTGCTTAGCTCCAACACGAAGTAGTCGAAACTCTCTTCCGCCACCTGCCTTGCAAAGCTTTTTCCGATGTTTCCGCCCAACCCCACATTCAGCCCAGCCGATTTCAAGATGTGATAAATAAGGCTTGCCGTAGTGGTTTTACCATTGCTTCCGGTAATGCAGATCATCCTGGCGTTGGTGTATCTTCCGGCAAACTCAATTTCGGATATTACCCGGATTCCTTTTGTGATGATTTTCTGCATCAGGGGGGCACTATCGGGAATGCCCGGGCTCTTTATCACTTCACTTGCAGACAGAATACGCTCCTCGGAGTGTCCGTCTTCCTCAAAATCGATTCCGTAATTGATAAGTGTTTGCCGGTGTTCGTCTTTCAGCGTTCCCGAATCAGAAAGGAAAACCTCAACTCCTTTTGCCTTCGCAAGAATGGCAGAACCAACGCCCGATTCACCACCACCCAGGATAATCAATTCATAATTCATAATTCTTAATTCTTAATTACTTTCCCTATCTCATTTTCAACGTTGCCACTGCTATTACCGCCAGGATCATCCCTATGAGCCAGAATCGGGAAACGATCTTGGGTTCGGTGAGCGGAATCAACGGTTTTTGAATGATGGCATCAATTCCGGCATTTCCTGCTTTCTGGAAATGATGATGCAGGGGTGTCATCTTGAACACCCGTTTTCCGACACCCGTTTTTTTCTTTGTATATTTGAAATAGGTCACTTGCAGAATTACAGAGAGGGCTTCCACAAAAAAGACGCCGCACAAAATAGGGAGCAACATCTCCTTATGGATAAGCACGGCAAAAACTCCGATAAGCCCGCCTAACGTCAAACTGCCCGTATCACCCATAAAAACCTGAGCCGGATAAGCATTGTACCACAGGAACCCGACAGTAGAGCCCACAAACGCGGCAGCAAAAACCATCAGCTCATCACTTCCGGGAATGTACATGATATTCAGGTACGAAGCAAAATCGACACGCCCGGACACATAAGCCAAAACCCCCAGCGCCACTCCTATAACAGCCGATGATCCGGATGCGAGTCCGTCCAACCCATCCGTCAGGTTAGCGCTGTTTGAAACTGCCGTAACAATCAGAATGACAGATAACACGAAAACGATCCAAACCGCTTCATCGGCAAAATCGCCCATCCAGGAGACAAGCGAGCGATAATCAAAATTATTGTTCTTCACAAAAGGAATGGTCGTTTTTGTGGTCTTGATGTCTTGTCCCCGAAACTGCACCTGCTCAATGACATTGTTTACCCGGATCTCGGTGTTCTCACGCGAAACGATATTGGGGCTCAAGTACATAATCAAGCCTATGATCAAGCCCAAGCCTATCTGTGCCACTACCTTGAATTTCCCCTTCAACCCTTCCTTATCTTTTTTAAATACCTTGATATAGTCATCGGCAAAGCCTAACGTACCCAACCAGACGGTGCTTATTATCATTATAATGATGTAGATATTCTCTAATTTCCCCATCAATAGTATTGCTACCAGGATGGAGAGAATAATGATGACGCCGCCCATTGTTGGTGTTCCCCGTTTGCTGTACTGCCCTTCCAAATCGAGGTTGCGAATGGTTTCACCTATCTGCTTCTTTTGTAACCTCCGAATGATTCTGGCGCCGACAATTACTGAGAAAAGCAACGAAATAATGGCAGCGAGCGCTGCCCGGAAAGTAACAAACTGGAACATTCCGGCTCCGGGGAAGTCGAGTTTGTCTAGATATTGAAAAAGATAATACAGCATACGAGTTACAAATTACGGGTTACTGGTTATAAATATTTTTTCCACTTCTTCTTTATCATTGAAATGATACCTCACACCTTTAATTTCCTGATAGTCTTCGTGGCCTTTCCCTGCAACGAGAATAACATCACCCGGCTTAGCCAGCGCACAGGCGGTTTTTATCGCTTCACGCCGGTCAACAATCGAAAGCGTATTGCGGCGCTGCTCATCATCTAACCCGGCAGCCATATCGTCAATGATATCCTGCGGCTCTTCGAACCGGGGATTATCGGACGTAAGAATTACTTTATCACTTAATTCCACAGCCTCGCGCGCCATTAACGGGCGTTTGGTTTTATCACGGTTTCCGCCACAGCCCACCACCGTTATTATATCGCCTTTCTTATTCAGCACCTCGTTAATCGCATTGAGGACATTGGTCAGCGCGTCGGGCGTATGGGCATAATCAACAATGGCGGTAAAATCTCCGGGCGACCGCAGTGTCTGAAAACGTCCTGCCACAGGTTTTAAAACGGACAATATCCTAAGCACCTCATCCGGTTGTTGCTCCAGCAGAACAGATGCTCCGTAAACCGCCAGAAGATTATATACGTTAAACACACCCACAAACTGCACGATAAGCTGCTTCCCGTTTATTTCTATCTCTGTTCCGTCGAAATGTTTCTCAAAAATCCGTGCTTTAAAATCCGCTAATCCTTTTACGGAGTACGTGTATTGTTTAGCTTTTGTGTTTTGAAGCATCACCAGCCCGTTTTTATCATCGGAGTTGGTGAGTGCAAAAGCCGTTTCGGGCAAAGAATCGAAAAACGCTTTTTTGACGTTCCTATACTCCAGCATATTTTTATGATAGTCCAGGTGATCCTGGGTCAGATTGGTAAAAATTCCGCCATCGAAATTCAATCCATACACCCGTTTCTGATGAATAGCGTGAGAGCTCACCTCCATAAAGGCATATTCACAGCCGGCATCTACCATTTTCCGGAAGAAAGAGTTCAGGGTAATGGGGTCGAGCGTGGTGTGCGTGGTTGGATAGCTGTCATCGTTCACACAGTTGGCTACGGTTGAAAGCAACCCTGCACCATAACCCAATGCCCGAAACATCCTGTGCAACAAAGTGGCAATGGTTGTTTTACCGTTCGTTCCGGTTACTCCAATCAATTTCAGTTGCTCCGATGGATTTCCGAACCAGACAGAAGCAATTTGTGCCAATGCGACAGCCGAGTTTTCAACCTGGACGTAAGTAACCCTCGAAAAATATTCTTCGAACATCGGCTTATCGTAAACCACAACCAGGACATCCTGCTCTATGGCCTTGCCGATGTAGTCGTGCCCGTCGGTATTGATGCCCTCCACAGCAATAAAAAGCGAACCTTTCTGCACCTGTCGGGAATCGGAAGTGATGCCTTCAACCTCCACATTCTCCTCACCGTAAATAGCTACTATTTTACATCTTTCTGTCAGTTGGCTTAGTTTCATATCTATTTTATCTATTTCAAAACCTGTACTTTCCCGGCCTTTTACCGTAGCGTTATGCTGATGGTTGTACCTTTTACCAGCTTACTTTCCGGAACAAACGATTGCGAGACTACTTTCCCCGAGCCGGTCAAGTTAACCCTCAATCCCGATTTTTCGAGCAGGTAAACCGCATCTCTCGCGCCCATCCCCAACACGTTTGGAACCGAATTTTTATTTATGGCCAACGCCTGCGGGTGGTAAGCCACACTGTCGTATCTTACTTTTACCCAGTCGGCAGCGGCATCTAAAACGGAAGATTTGAAATTCAACATCGACAATACCGTTTGGCTGTTTCCCCAGTTTCCGCTTTTAATGGCCGGCATTTTTTGCAAGGTAGAATCCACCTGTGCCTGTTCGGGAGCGAGTTGAGTTCGTTTCACATATGTCTGCTCCGCTATACTTTTAAAAACCATCCCGGCTTGTCCTCCACCCGATGGGACGCCTTTTGGTTTTCTGATTCCTACAAAGCAAGTATATTTTGGATCCTCGGCGGGGAAATATCCGCAAAACGAAACGTAATAATCGCTATATCCGCCACCACTGGCAATTTGTGCCGTACCCGTTTTTCCCGCGATGGAAAAATAATCCGATTTCACTACTTTGGCCGTTCCTTCCTCAATAACCCCCACCAGCATTTCCCGAATCTGGGCCAATGTAGTGTCCTTACACATCTTTTCGTTCACCACTTCCGCCTTGTATTCTTCCACTATCTTTCCGTCTTTCAACAACGTTTTAGCAATAAACGGCTTGATCATTTTCCCACCGTTGGCAATACCGTTATAGAACATGAGCATATAAATGGGCGGTACTTTCGATTCATAACCGAAAGACATCCACGGGAGTGTGGTTTTTGACCAGTAATTCACTTTATCATCGGGAAAACGGATGGACGATGTTCCTTCAATCCCGTTCAACGGGACATCCCAGGTGAGTTTTTTACGCAAGCCGATCCTGTCGATGCCTTTTACAAATTTAGTCGGGTCGTTGGCATATGCCTTAAGCACTATTTTACTCATCACTACGTTGGAAGAGATTTCTATTCCTTCTTTTACAGTAAGGTACCCTCTATCGCGGCCTTGCCGCCAATAGTGGTCGCGCACCCATTTACCGTTGTACTGATACAATCCGTTACCCACATGAAACGAATCAGTAGGGGTTATCAGCCCGTCATCGAGCGCCACCATTACCGTTACGGTTTTAAAGGTTGATCCCGGTTCGTTCATATACGAAAAAGCATTGGGGTTGCCTTCGGCGTAGTTCCCGTTACTCATCCGGTCTAAGTTGGCAATGCCTCTGATTTCACCCGTTTTGGTCTCCATAATGATTGCCGTCCCCGATTCGGCCGAGGTCTCTTCAAGTTTTGCCCGCAAAGCGCGCTCCGTTACTTCCTGAATATCGGCATCGAGCGTAGTTACAATATCGTATCCGTCTTTTGCGGCAATCTCCTCTATGTCTGTCCACCTACCCTGTATCTTTTGCCGGCTTTTCACTCCCTCAACACCCCTCAACAGCGAATCGTATTTCAGTTCCAATCCGCTGGCGCCGCCCTTCTCCAGGTCTTTATAAACGTTTCCCACCGTTCTGTTGGCTAAATTCCCGAACGGACGTTTGCGCGCATTTTTCTCTTCAGCAATTAACCCGCTGCGGTTGGAACGCTGGTTCAGGAACGGATAGGTGCGGATTTCCTTCAAATCGACATACGAAATATCGGGACGAATAATGCGCACATAGCGCGATTTCAGCGTCACTTTCTTTTCGATGCCTCGCGCAGCATTTTCTTGTATTTGCCGCTCTTCCTTTTCACGAAGTTTCCATCCGCTCAGGATGATGCTCTTGTATTGCGATGCCGTTCTATCCGGAAATTTTTCAGAAAGGGCTAACGAAAGGTCACCGACATACTTCATCAATGTGTCTTCTCTCATCCCTTCCGCCCAAAAGTCCATATAGATGTTGTACAACGGCTCACTGGTAGCCAACAGTTTTCCGTCGTAAGTATAAATATTTCCACGCTTGGGCAAAATGACACGGTCTTTGATTATGGTTTCCTTTTCACCAACTTCACGCCATTTCTTTCCTTCTGCCGTAAAAACGATCTTCCCGGCAGAGAAAATAATCAGGATCCCAACCCCCAAAAGGAAGAAGACAATTAAGCCATAACGATTTAAAATGCTCCTTCTATTTTCATCGGTTTTCTTTTCCATTTCATTTCTTTCCTTTCTGAATGCGATAAACCGGTTCGTTGTTTATTTTCAAGCCCAGGCCCGACTCTTCCATTCTTTTCTCAATCTGTCCCTGGCGGCTGGCTTCGGTTAGATTGGATGAAATATCGAGCGACTCATACTTGGCGTCTTTCAGTTCCACTTTTAAACGCTCCATCTCCGCTATTCGCTGCAAAACCGTGTAGCGATGGCTGATGAACAAAATCATAACGACCACCAGGACAACGATGAATGTGATGTTTCGGACGAAAAAGTTTTCCGTTAAAACATTTCCGCCGAAAACATGTACGAACGATTTTCTTATGTTGCCTAATTTCACTTTCATTTTTTATCGAGTTGCGTGATACTTTTTCTCCGCTATCCGCAGTTTGGCACTTCTCGAACGCGGATTGTCCACCTGTTCTTCTTCCGTTGGCACAATCACTTTTCTGTTGATCAGTTCAAACGGAGTCTCTATATTTCCATAAAAATCCTGGACGATATTGCCACCGAAATTTCCCGTCTTAAAGAAATTCTTCACCAAACGATCCTCCAACGAATGGTATGAGATCACACTGAACCGCCCGCCGGGCTTCAGCATCTCCAGTCCCTGCTCCAGCATTTCCTCAAGGGCTTTCAGCTCATCGTTTACTTCAATACGCAACGCCTGAAACGCCTGAGCAAGGGTTTTGTTTTCCTTTTCACGAGAAGTGAACGGTTTCATGATCTCCAGAAAATCGGAAACAGAATCAATTTTTTTTGATTGGCGATAGGCAGAAACAGTCGTTGCTATCTTCCGCGCACTTTTCAACTCCCCGTAAAAGAAAAAAATATCCGACAACTTCTCTACCGGATATTCGTTCAGTATATCGGCGGCAGATCTTCTGGCCAGCCGGTTCATCCGCATATCCAAATCTCCCGGTAGCCGAAAAGAAAATCCACGATCGGGATCGTCAAAATGATGCGACGACACCCCTAAATCGGCAAGGATTCCATCCACTTCATCTATGTGATGATAGCGCAGGAAATTCTTCAAAAATCGAAAATTGCTTTTTACAAAAGTGAAACGCGGGTCCGGGATATTGTTTTGGTATGCATCGTCATCCTGGTCGAAAGCAAGCAGCTTGCCATTCTTCCCCAGCCGTTTCAATATTTCTCTTGAGTGCCCGCCACCACCGAATGTTACATCAACATACACCCCCTCGGGACGAATATTCAACCCGTCTATACTTTCGTAAAGCAATGCCGGTATGTGGTACGGTTCAGTAATCACCCCATTAACTCTTGTAATTTTGCGGAAAACTCATCGGGATCAACCAGCGGTTTCTCCAGTTTTTCTTTCGCCCATATCTCGATTGTATCGTCCACGCCCAGAAAACGGACGTCGGCTTCGATACCCACCAGCATCATATAACGTTTCGGGATTAAAATCCGTCCGCTCGCGTCCATTTCAATGCGTTCGGCATCGAGCACGAACTGACGAAAAACCTGCTGCTGTTCCTTGTTCCACTTGTTGAGCCGGCTCCTGAGCGTTTCAATCTCGTCCTCCCAGACCGTTCCGGGATAAAGCACCAGACAATCCTGAAAGATATCTTTGCGAAGCACCAAGAACTCTTCGTTAGCACCCTGCAGACGCTTACGAAAAGTGGCCGGCACAAAAATCCGTCCTTTTGCATCGGCTTTTGCTTCAATATTTCCCAGAAATTGTAACACTATATTCTTAGTTCTATGATTTTTGCGGTAAAATTACAAAATAAATCCACTATCCCCCACTTTTCCACACATTATTTTTGATAAAGTTATCAACAGGTATATATAATGCTGATTATCTTAATATTACCAAGATTTCGACAAGATAAACTTTGTAGAATATTTCTACTGTCTTAAATAAATGTGACTGACTTATCCAACTTTTCTTAATTATTTTGTATTTTTGTAAGTCATAGGAAGGTCATTATGTCGGAAAAAATTGATTTCAAATTAGATATCGATGGTGTCTTGCGGGCGAAAGCGAAAAAGCACTACAATAAAATCCCTAAATTTGCTATTAATTACCTAAAGCGCACCATTTATCAGGATGAATTAAATGCGATTATCGAGCGAAATCAGGATAAGCAAGGCGTTGATTTTATGTGTGCGCTGGTGGATAAGGAATTCAGGTTAGACCTGAAAATCCACGGGGAAGAGAATATCCCCGAAGAAGGGAAATTCATTTTTGCTTCCAATCATCCGCTGGGTGGTCTGGACGGTATTTGCCTGTCTGCCCACTTAGGTAAGAAATATGGCGGAAAAATCAAGTACCTGGTTAACGATGTTTTGTTAAACATTAAGAATCTCGAATCCATTTTTGTCCCGATCAACAAATACGGTTCACAAGCCAAACTGTCGGCCGCAGCCATAAATGAGGCATATACATCGGACAATCAGATCATTACCTTTCCTGCCGGATTATGCTCGCGAAAACAAAGCGGTAAAATAAAAGATTTGGAGTGGATGAAAAGTTTCGTAGTAAAAGCTATTGAACACAAAAGGGATATAATCCCTGTCCACTTCGATGCAAAAAACTCGAATTTCTTTTACAATTTTGCCAATATCCGCAAATCATTGGGATTAAAATTCAACATAGAGCTCATTTACCTGCCCGGTGAAATGTTCAAAAACAAAGATCAAACGTTTCACATCACGTTTGGAGAACCAATCTCCTGGCAATCGTTAGATAAATCAAAAAGTCCCGCGCAATGGGCGGAAGAAATAAGAACCATTGTTTACAATTTACCTCAAGACAACAATTAAGTATGGAAAAGATCATTGATCCGATCGATAAAGCCCTCATAAAAAATGAACTGACCGTAGGAAAAAGAATACGTTCCACCAACAAAGCCAATAACGAAATTTACATCTTCACCGCTCACGATTCGCCCAACCTGATGCGGGAAGTGGGCCGGTTGCGTGAAATCGCTTTCCGCTACTATGGCGGAGGAACGGGATTAGAAGCCGATATTGATAAATACGACCTGATGAAACATCCTTATCATCAGCTCATTGTTTGGGACCCGGAAAAAGAAGAAATTTTGGGCGGATATCGCTTTATTATGGGCAGAAAAATAGACTTTGATGAAAAAGGAAAGCCGATGCTTGCCACGGCACATTTGTTAAACTTTTCTGATAATTTTATACAAAATTACCTGCCCTACACCGTAGAACTGGGACGCTCGTTCGTCTCCCTCGAATATCAATCTACCCTGCACAGCCGTAAAGGCATCTTCGCTCTCGATAATCTCTGGGATGGTCTTGGCGCCCTCACGGTAATCGATCCGTCGATGAAATATTTTTTTGGAAAAGTAACCATGTACGGGACCTACAACAAAGAAGCCCGCAACATGATTTTGTATTTTATGCACCTGCATTTTCCCGATCCCGACAAACTTGTAACCCCAATCAACCAACTTGTTACCGATACCGACACGGCCAAGATGCGGCACCTGTTTAAAGGGAAGAGCTTTAAAGAGGATTATAGAGTTTTGAACAAGGAAGTCCGCAGTTTCGGTTTGAACATTCCACCGCTTATTAATGCCTATATGGGTTTATCGCCCTATATGCGATTCTTCGGAACTTCCATAAACGACGAATTCGGAGATGTGGAAGAATCGGGTATCCTCATCGAAATCAATCAGATCCTCGAAGAGAAAAAGCAGCGCCACATTGAATCCTACATTAAATCCAACCCAAGCAAGAGATTCCTTATCGGATTGAGGAGAGCGATCTCGGGAAAAAGTAAAAAACGGTTTTGATTTTCCTGCCATAAACAACACGTACCGCAATCGTAAATTGCTGATAGTTTATTTTTTACACTTAAAAATGCAATCGTTTGCACAGGTAAAAGCAGTTAAAACGGCTGTTTTACTATGCAATTTTTTGCATTAACTCTATTTTTGTACCGAGAGCGGACAGTAATTTACAATTCTGTGAAAAAGTAGAGAGTAAATAATTATAAACCAGTTAATCTTACAACGTTAACAAACATGTATGTAAATTTCAAAAAAACTATGAAAGCGTTCTTGATGACAGTGTTGTCAAGCATGCTAATGATTTTATCGGTTAGTGCTCAAACGGGTTCTACGATAAATGTGCGGGGAACGATAAAAGATGTTGCCGGCGAACCGATTATCGGCGCCAGTATCCTTTTACAAGGAACAACCTCGGGTGTGGTAACAGATTACGATGGAAATTTTTCCATTCAGGCTCCGGACAACGGAACACTCGTAATCTCCTATGTGGGCTATGTAACCCAAACAATTGCCATTCAAAACAGGAAGGCCATCGATGTAATCCTACAGGAAGACACCGAACTTCTGGAAGAAGTGGTAGTGATCGGTTATGCTACGGGAAGCACGCGTACCATATCGGGTGCTGTGGAAAAGGTTGGCAGAAAAGATATGAACGCCGGTGTTGTAGTAAATCCCCTGGATGCACTTAAAGGAAAAGTAGCCGGTGTAAATATTCAGAAAACCGGTGGCGACCCAACAGCAGGAAGCGCTATCAGGATTCGTGGTACGACTTCATTGTCCGGTGGTAACGACCCACTTGTTGTAATTGACGGAGTATTTGGCGACTTGGCATTACTGAATGCACTTTCGCCATCCGATATCGAAAGCTTCACTATCTTGAAAGATGCTTCGGAAACAGCTCAGTACGGTTCAAGAGGAGCAAGCGGTGTTATTGTTGTTACGACACAAAAAGGAAAAGCAGGAACAAAGTCCATCAATTATGACGGAACTTTCGGCGTTGAGGATGTTTATAAAACGATCGATATGCTGAATGCAGATGGCTACAGAGCCGCCGTACAGTCGATGGGATATGCCAATGCATTGGACAAAGGCGCCAACACCAACTTTATGAAAGAAATGCTGCAAACCGGTTACACTCAAAACCACCGTATTTCTTTTGGCGGAGGCACGGCTGAAAGCAATTTCAGAGCATCATTGGGTGTTATTGATCAAAAAGGGATCATCCTAAATAACTCGATGAAAAATTACACCGCAAAGATTGATGGCAGCCAGCTTTTCTTCGACAACAAACTGAAACTTGACATGGGTATGTTTGGTTCAAAAAAGGAGAGCAGATATGTAAATGATTATCAAAAGACATTCTACTCTGCTGCATCCTTCAATCCTACTTTTCCAAATACCCAAAATGAAGATGGAACCTGGCCCGAAGATCCGAATGCAAACGAAGTGGATAACCCGTTGGGACGTTTAACCATAGACGACAGGGAAGACAATGCCTATTTGTCAACAAACGGGCGGTTAACCTGGACCATCAACGACAACCTGAATTTCAGCGCATTTGGGTCCTACACCTACAATGCAAAAGAAAACATGAACTATATTCCTACCAATATCAAACAAGGTGTCAGGGAAGGTAGAGGCAAAGCTTTCAGAGAAATGAAGAAAAGCAATATCCTGATGGGTAACTTAAGCCTGAACTATAAGAAAATGTTCCAGAACAGCCGCTTAGACGCTTTGGCATTGGTTGAAGGACAAAGCTATAATTATACCGGATTCGGAGCAAACGCACGTGGATTCGACACTAACTTTTTCGGTTATGACAACTTAGCTGCCGGTGCTGTGGTAAAATACGGCGATGTGAGTTCGTACAAAAACGAATATAGTTTGAATTCATTCCTCGGGCGTGTGAACTATATGTACGCAAACCGCTACATTGCTACGGTAAATATGCGTTTCGACGGCTCTTCGAAATTAGGAGAAAACAACAAGTGGGGTTTCTTCCCATCGGCATCCCTTGCATGGGTAATGAGTGAGGAATCTTTCCTGAAAGACATCAAAGAGATTGACGAGATTAAATGGAGGGCCGGATACGGACGCACCGGTAATCAGGATGCAATTAGCGCATACAATTCACTTTTGTTAATGGGGCCTTCGGGGCTGACAAGTGTAAACGGAGTTCCAACCGTTACTTACGGATACAACAGAAATGCCAATCCCGATTTAAGATGGGAAACCAAAGACATGTTCGATATGGGTGTGGATGCATCATTCTTTGATCGCAAACTGACAGCCACCATCGATTATTACTATTCAAGAACGAAGGATTTACTCTATGAGTATGCCGTGCCCGTTCCTCCATTTGTACATCCCAAATTGCTTGCCAACTTAGGAGAGATGGAGAACAGCGGTTTGGAAATTTCACTCGGAATCACTCCCTTAAGAACAAAAGATATGGAATTGACCGTTTCGGGAAATATGGCATTCCAGAAAAACAAGCTCTTATCGTTAAGCGGAACCTACATGGGGCAAGAACTCAACGCAGCCGAATATATGCAATTGGCAAGAATTAACGGCGCCGGATTCCAAGGGGGCAACACGTACGTAACTTACCAGGTTGTGGGACAGCCGTTGGGCGTTTTCTACCTGCCGAAATCAAACGGTATCATCAATGACGGTTTAGGAAGCTATACCTATAATATCCTGAATCTCGATGAAGATCCTGCTATTAATTTGAATAATGGAGCCGACAGGTACTTTGCCGGCCAGGCCATGCCGAAAATGATTATGGGAACCAATATCAGTTTCCGTTACAAAGCATTCGATATTCAAACTCAACTGAACGGCGCATTCGGGCATAAAATTTATAACGGAACATCATTATCATATATGAATATGAATGTATTTCCAACTTACAACGTATTGCCCGATGCACCCGAGAAGAAAATTTTCGACAGCACCGTAACCGACTACTGGTTGGAAAAAGGAGATTATCTACACATAGCTTATGTAACATTAGGTTATAACTTCAATGTAGAGAAGATGAAAAACTGGGTAAACTCTATCCGCTTGACAGCATCTGTAAATAATCTGCACACATTTACCAACTACTCCGGATTATCACCGATGATAAACAGTACCACTGTGAATGAAGAATTAGGGTTGGACGACAAGAGATTCTATCCTCTTTCCCGCACCTATTCACTGGGTTTAAGTATTAACTTTTAATTGAGGTAAAATTATGAAAAATAAAATATTATACAGTTTTTTACTCTCGTTTGCATTTATCCTTTTCAGTTGCAGCCTGGATGAAAATCCGGCAGATCAGATGCCCGAGAGCGAAGCATTTAAAAGCCCGGTGCTTATCTACTTGAACACCGTTGCCAACCTCTATACTGAAATTGGCGGCTCGGGAGGAAGTCAGGGTTTGGCCGGGCCAGACAGGGGAATCTATGACCTCAACACCTTTACTGCCGACGAAGCGTTGCTTCCCACCCGTGGCGGCGACTGGTTTGACGGCGGCCTGTGGCAAGATATTTTTAAACATAACTGGAAAACCGATAATTCGGTAGTAAAAGGCAGTTGGGACTATTTGTACAGAGTGATTGGAAAAACCAATCAATCGCTGGATAAACTAAATTCATTGATTGAAGAAAGTCCCGAAAACCCATATCTTCCCGTTTACAAAGCAGAAGTAAGAGCTATCAGGGCAATGTACTATTATTATTTGATGGATTTGTATGCACGCGTTCCTATAGTAGAAACCGCAACAGTGAAAATTGCCGATGTAAAACAATCCAACCGTTCTGAGGTTTTCGCCTTTGTAAAGAAAGAACTGGAAGAATCAATTCCATTTTTATCCACAGCTAACAGCTCAAAACAAGGTGAGTATTACGGAAGGATGACTCGCCCGGTTGCTTTCTACCTGATGGCTAAACTGGCCTTGAATGCGCAGGTTTACGGCGATGACAATTGGACGGACAACAACGGCATTCCAAACGGAACGGCTACGTTCAATATCAACGGAGCAAACAAAACACCCTGGGAAGCTACTATTGCTTATTGTGATTCTATTATTGCATTAGGATACACATTAGAAAGTGATTTCTCCAAGAACTTCAGCGTAACCAACGAAAGTTCCAAGGAAAACATTTTTGTTATTCCGATGGATCCGGTTCTTTACTCGGCACGCAACATGAATTTGGTCCGCTCAAGACACTATGCACACGCAAAAGCCTATTCGCAAGACGGATGGAATGGTTCATCAGCCACCAAAGAGGCCTTGGCTATTTTTAGAAAAGGCAGCGAGGACCCGCGTATGAAAAAGACTTATTTCTTAGGAAAAGTATATGGTCCTGATGGAAATCCTGTAATGGACGGCGATAAAGAATTGGAATACAAACCCGATGCAATTGCATTGGATGTTTCAGGTACGCCAAATGAAAAGACAGCCGGAGCCAGAATGGCAAAATATGAGTTCGATAATACGGCACAGGCCGGTGGACAATTGGTTCACAACGACTGGGTATTGTTCCGTTATGCCGATGTGCTTTTGATGAAATCGGAAGCTTTGGTTAGAGCCGGACAAAACGGCGATGCCGAATTGCAACAAGTGAGAGGAAGAGTGGATGCAACCGCAAGAACTGCAACTCTTAATAATATTTTGGACGAACGTTTGCTCGAATTTGCATGGGAAGGGTTAAGGCGTCAGGATCTGATCCGATTTGGAAAATTCCATCAACCTATTTCCGATAGGCCGGTATCAGCTCCTTTCAGGACCGTATTCCCTATTCCGGCAGATGTTTTGTCGTTGAATGCTAACTTAACTCAAAATCCGGGATACACCAACTAATTAAACTGAGACAGAAATGAAACATTTATATAAATATCTATTATTCTTGTTACTGCCTTTCTTAGCGAACTGTAGCGATAACGAGAATTGGACCATTGTTGAAGATATTCAACAAGGAGTATATCTTAGCGGTTCGGCCACCGTTTATAGTGGAGAGGCTCCGGCATCGGCGTTAAAAGTGATACCTTTGGATGGAGACGTGAAAGAGTTGCCCGAATTGGTTGGAATTTATACCTGGCTAAAAGCAAGCGGTGATTTCAGTATTTCTATTGCTACCGATTTAAATCAGGTTACAAAATATGGTAATGGAGGCGAAGTTAAGAAAGCCAATAATATTTCGGTTTATACGCTTACTCAAGATGCCGCTCCTTTGAAAGTTGAAAAAGACGGGTTCTATTACGTAATCGTAAATACAGCTTTAAAGGAAATAAATGTGCTGCCTGTAAACTATGGTGTAATTGGAGCCGCAACACCACAGGGATGGAACGGTGAAACAGCATTGAACGCCCCTTCTTTCGACGATAGATTAACCATCACATGGAAAGGCAAACTCAATATGACGCCCGGTGGTTATAAATTCAGACACGGCGGCGACTGGGGTAATTTTGTAAATATTGAAGGTGGAAAAACAGCCAGGATCTTTACGGATTTAGGAAACTTCGGAACTTCGCAAGCACCTCTTATCAAGAATTCATTGAGCCAGGTAAGGCCCGGAGGCCCCGACTTTACTACCGAAGTGGGAGGCGAATTTGAGTTTACCGTCCAATACGACCTGCGTTCAAGAGCATTCAATGCTATGTTCGATATCATTGGCGAAGCAGTTGTTCCGCCCAAATATCCCGAAAAGATGTATTTAGTGGGCGATGCAACCGCTTATGGCTGGGATGAGCCCGGAACAAAAGCAGCAGCAGAGATGCATAAACTGGCCGGAGGCGGTAACAACATAGGTATTTATTGGAAAATTCTCCACCTGGAAGCTGGAAAAGGATTTAAAGTATCCAATGCGAAGTGGTCGGATCCAAACTTAGGTTTTGCAGAAGTGAAAGAATTTGACCCCAAAAGTGTTGAAGTAACAAACAGTGGAGGCAATATGTCTGTCGCTGCTTCGGGGATGTACACCGTTGTTTTGGATTTACGAAATAATACGACAAAACTATCTGTGGTGCCTGCCAAAGTTTACGGCATGGGAGATACGTTTGGCGGATGGGATAAGGATAAAGCTGCCAATCTGTTTGTGGAAGATAAAACAGCCAAAACCCTTACGTCACCGGCATTGGTGAAAGACGGCAACATAAGAATGTATGTATCTCACGCCTGGATACCCGATTGGTGGCACGCCGAATTTAATGTCTTCGGTACAACAATTGAGTATAGGAATGACGGAGACGATCAAGCAACTGTTCCTGGAACTGCCGGTCAGAAAGTTACATTACATTTCGATGACAACACAGGGTCCATTAAGTAACAAAAATTTAACTATCAAAAAGTCTGAAGCCCTCAAAACAGCTTCAGACTTTTTTTTCCTACTTCTTCCAATGAAAAAAATAATCCTTTCCCTTCTTTTTCTCTTGGCCGTTACGCTGTTGAACGCGCAACAGGTAAACGTTGAACCCGCCTTCTGGTGGAGCGGTATGGAAGAGCCTGAACTGCAACTGATGATTTCGAGTACAAACATTGCATCGTACAAGGCAACCGTTACGGCAAAAGACGTATATCTGAAAGAAGCGGTTACGCTCGAAAGCCCCAACTATCAGATTTTGTATTTAGATATTTCGGAGAGCGCTCCGCAAAAGTTTGATATTGTTTTTACGGACGGAAAGAAGAAAATAACGTACAACTACGAACTGAAACCACGCAATCCCAAACGAAGGGAGATGAAAAGTTTCGATTCGTCTGACGTGCTGTACCTGATTATGCCCGACCGGTTTGCCAACGGCAATCCCGACAACGACCAGATCCCCATGCGGATGCCTTATAAGGTGGACCGCAACGACCCCAACGCCCGTCACGGAGGCGACTTGAAAGGTATTTCCGACCGATTGGATTACCTGTCCGATCTGGGCATCACCGCTATCTGGCTCAATCCTGTACTGGAAAACGATATGGAAGGCGGATCTTACCACGGTTACGCCACCACCGATTACTACAAGGTTGACCCGCGGTTCGGGTCCAACGATGAGTACGTCAAGCTCATCAGTGATGCGCACGACAAAGGAATGAAAGTGGTGATGGATATGATTTTCAATCACTGCGGGAGCGATCACCCCTGGATGAAAGATATACCATCGGCAGATTGGTTCAACAATTTGGGCGAATATGTGCAAACATCACACATGAAGGAGATGTACTTCGATAATTACGCCTCGGAATACGACAAAAAGAAAATGACGGACGGCTGGTTCGTCCCCACGATGCCCGATCTCAATCAGCGCAACCGTCATGTAGCGAAGTACCTGATCCAGAACAGTATCTGGTGGATAGAATATTCAGGTGTGGATGGAATCCGTCAGGATACCTATCCGTATGCCGATTACGATATGATGATCGATTGGTGCAACGCGGTATATAAAGAATATCCGGAGTACAATATCGTGGGCGAAGCATGGTTGAATAACCCTATAGGAACAGCATTCTGGCAGAAAGACAGCAAGCTGAACAACCGCAAAAATACGAACCTCAAGTCGGTGATGGATTTCCGGTTTATGGGACTGTCCCACAGTGCCTTCTTTGAGGAAACCACCGAGTGGAACGGAGGACTTCACGGCGTTTACGACCACATGACTTATGATTTTATATACCCCGATATCTATAATGTGCTGCGTTTCTTGGACAACCACGATACCGACCGGTTCTTGAAAGAGTATCCTTCCGACCTCTCCGGATGGAAACAGGCGGTTACCTTCCTGCTCACTATGCCCGGTACTCCACAAATTTACTACGGTACCGAGTTGCTGATGCACGGCAATAAAAGCCGTAGCGACGGCGATATCCGACTCGACGTACCCATCGATCAGTTTACCCGTGAAGGGCGGGACAAAATCCAGAACGAAGCGTTCGATTATCTGAAGAAATTGCTCCATTGGCGGCAGGGGAACGGAGTGATCGCCCGCGGCGGTATGAAGCATTACGTGCTGCAGAAAGGAGTCTATGTCTATGAGCGTTATCTCGGAGACAAAAATATACTGGTATTTATGAACGGGACATCAAGCGATGTAGAAATAAACCTTGACCGTTATAAAGAGTCTATTAAAGGCAAATCGAGCGGGAAAGATGTGATTTCGGGAAGAACTGTTTCGTTTGGACAAACGTTGAAGTTAAGCCCGAAAGAGGTGCTTGTGTTGGAATAACGGGACTCGTTTGCGACCCATCTTAGCTCGCGCCAACTAAAAGAGTAGAACTCGCTTCGCTCAAACAACTACTCTTTTTTACGTTTATCGCAAGCTATGAGTCCCCGTAAAATAGCTAAAATGTCTCTCGCATTAGTCGCAAACACGACCTAAGGATACTTGCTAAAATTGAATAACTGACAATAAACCCATATTACGATGCAACTATTTTCAAAAACCTTTTACCTGTTCCTTCTCCTGCTTCTCGCCCTTGCCTGCGGGAAAGATCCGGTGATAACTCCGGAACCGGAACCACCGGCAATAATTAAAGAGGGGTTTTCGTGGAACCCCGAAACGGCAGATGCGGATAAGGAGCTCACCATTTGGTTCAAAGCTGTTTCAACGTCACCACTCTACAACTATACAGGCGATGTCTATATCCACACAGGCGTTATATCAGAAGGTGTGTGGCAATTTGTCCCCGCTGAATGGAACCAAAACCTGGACAAATGCAAAATGACTAAGGTGGCAGGCGAAAAATCTACCTGGAGCATCAAACTCTCCCCATCTGTCCGGCAATGGTTCAGTTCGGGAGAAACTCCCGTTACCAAAATCGGTATCGTTATCCGCAGCGCCGATGGCACAAAGAAAGGAATTAACAATGATTTTTTTATCTCAGTTACCGATAGCAAGTATAAAGCATTCCAACCCGCCGCGGTAAAAACCGGGACTATGCCCGCAGGCTTACAGTACGGCATCAATACAGTGAACAACAATACCGTCACATTGGTGTTGTACGACAAGGATAAAAACGATGCACGAAAGGATTTTGCCCATGTGGTGGGCGATTTCAACAACTGGACATTGAGTAACGACGAAAAATCGCAGATGTTTCGTGACGATGCCGCCGGATGCTGGTGGATAACAGTCACCGGATTGGATGCAACAAAAGAATACGCTTTCCAGTATTATGTAGGCAAAACGGGCGAAGACCCCATCCGGATTGCAGATGCATACAGCCGAAAAATTCTTGACCCTTCAAACGATCCCTATATCTCCTCCTCCACCTACCCCGACAACAAAACTTATCCGGCAAAAGGGAACGGAATAGTTTCTGTTTTCAAAATCCAACCCGATACTTATAACTGGCAAGTTACAAACTTCAAAACTCCGGCAACCGATAACCTGGTTATTTACGAATTGTTGCTGAGAGATTTTACAGAACAGGGAAATATTAATGGAGCCATTCAGAAATTGGACTATTTGAAAGATCTCGGTGTAAATGCTATTGAACTGATGCCGGTACAGGAGTTCGACGGGAACGACAGCTGGGGCTATAATCCCGCATTCTATTTCGCCCTCGACAAGGCATACGGCACCGACCGGATGTATAAACAATTTATCGATGAGTGCCACAAACGCGGCATCGCCGTAATCTTCGACGTGGTGTATAATCACGCTACCGGAGCCAATCCCTTTGCCAAAATGTGGTGGGATGCCAAAAACAATAAAACCGCTGCAAACAACCCTTACTTTAACGTGGATGCTCCCCACCCCTTCTCTGTTTTTCACGATTTCAACCACGATTCGCCACTGGTACGTGATTTTGTGAAACGCAACCTGGAGTTCTTACTGGAAGAGTACCATATCGACGGTTTCAGGTTCGATTTAAGTAAAGGTTTTACCCAGCAAAAGTCATCGGATGATGATGCTTTTAAGAAGTATGATGCCAAACGGATTTCTTATCTGAAGGAATACAATAATACTATAAAAGAGGTAAAGCCGGATGCTTACGTTATCCTGGAACATTTTGCCGACAATGCGGAAGAAACAGAATTGGGCAAGGCGGGAATGATGGTGTGGCGAAATATGAACTGGCAGTACGGGCAAACGGCAATGGGCTACCAAAAAGACAACTCAGACTTGTCGGGAACCTATTACAGCACATCCCGTCCGGCAAACAGCCTGGTCAGCTATATGGAAAGTCACGACGAGGAACGTGCGGCATATAAACAGACCCAGTGGGGAAACGGGATCCTTAAAACAAGCCTCGATGCACAGATGTCGCAATTAGCGACCAACGCCGCCTTCTTCTTCACCGTACCGGGACCAAAAATGGTGTGGCAGTTTGGAGAATTAGGATATAATTATTCAATTATGAGTGATCCATCCGGCGTTGTACACGATTATAACAACGATGAATACAAGACATCAAAAAAGCCGGTGAAGTGGGAATATTACAATGTACCGCAACGTAAACAGTTGCACGACACCTACTCCCGGCTGATTGACCTGCGGTTTGAACATCCTGAACTGTTCAACGCCACCGCCACCCTCGACTGGAAAGTGACACCCTCATTCTGGGAGAACGGCCGTTTTATCACGCTTTCGTCATTTGGAAACAGTAAACAAATAGTTGTAGTTGGTAATTTCACCAACGCTGCCATCAACGCCACAACAACCTTTCCGAAAACCGGCACTTGGCATGACTATATAAACTCCGGGGAAAAGCTCAATGTCACGTCATCTACTATAGACATCAGCATTCCGGCGAATAGTTTCAAGATATATTCTACGTTTGTACCATAAAACCTTTCGCTAAACAGAAATTTTGCAAAAGCGCATTGCGGCTCAAAACCGCGATGCGCTTTCTTGTTCTCCTCCGTAAATAGTTGTTAGCCCGGAAGTAAATTTTCTCATCCTGTTCGCTAAAAATACAAGCTAATATGCTATCTTTGTGAACGTCAAGGGCGCAGGATTTTCCCATAAATTGTAGGAATTAAATTAATAATAGGAAACTGGCGTCTGTTAATTAATGACAAAGGTAATAGAGGTAGGCTAAAGTCCATGCACGATTCACATTTCGTCTAATTTCCTGATTAACAAAATTCAGTCTCCTATGCAAAAACTTATTTATTTTATATTCCTCACCTATCCGTTTCTCTCCTTTTATGCTCAAACAGATAGTACAGAATCTTTGTTGAAAGAACTTGACTCGGTTGTAGCTGATCATAACTTATATTCTGCTGAAAAAGAGAAACGGATAGAGAGATTAAAAAACTTATTAAGTTATACCTCTTCAAATGATTTGCAATATGGAATTTATGAAAACTTATTTTATGAATACAGTTCTTATAATTCCGACTCTGCATTGTTATATGCCAATAAAAATATTTTGATCGCCGGAAAAACGGGACAAGAAGATAGAATTATAAAATCAAATCTTCATCTGGCTTCCATATTGGGAATCTTAGGGATGTATAAAGAGTCATTGGATATAATCAATCAAATCGATATCAAAAAACACCCCTCATTAAAAGGTTACTACTTTCATATATATCGAATCGTTTACGGCTCAATGGCCGATTATAGTGTCCCAAATCTTCGTATAAGTTATTATAATGATCTGGCCGACTCATATCGAGACTCCCTGTTATCTGTACATAAGCCTATGACAAGTGACTACGTAACAGTTAAATCAGATCAACTAATCGTTAATGGACTATATGATCATGCCCTGGAATTACTGCTATCCTATTACCCGAAAGTCACGGATGATCTCCATGAAAGAGCAATTATGGCCTATAGCATATCCAAGGCATATTCAGGAAAAAAGGAGACAGGGCTTGAAAAGTATTGGTTGGCTGTTTCTGCAATCAACGATATTAAAACAGCTACAAAAGAATATATCTCATTGCGCGACCTGGCCGTTCTGTTGTATGAAGAAGGAGATATCAACAGATCTTACAGGTACATGAAGCGTTCCCTCGAAGATGCTTTGTTTTGTAATGCCCGGCTACGTACTCTAGAAATTTCGAATATGATGCCGATAATCGACAAAGCATACCAGCATGAAGTAGAGTCACGACAAAAGACGATGTTGATTTCGCTGCTAAGTATTTGCGGGCTATCGATACTACTCATAATCGCCGTATCATATATCTATCTGCAAATGAGAAGAATATCCACTGCAAGAGCAGAGCTCGCCGATGCAAATTTACAATTAAAAGAATTAAACAGTGAACTGACAATTATAAATACCAAACTGAAATATACAAATGAAGCTCTACATGAAACCAATATAATAAAAGAAAAATTCATCGGCCATTACATGGCTCAATGCTTCGTTTACTTAAATAAAATTGATGAATATCGCCGACAATTGAACAGATTGGCCATCAGTGGTAAAGTTAATGAGATTTTTGCAACAATTAAATCCACAAAATTCATTGAGAAAGAATTAAAAGAGTTTTACAATGAGTTCGATCACACATTCTTACAGTTATTTCCCACATTTATAGAAGAGATGGGAGATTTAATGACAGATAACGATGAACTCCAATTAAAACACAATGAAATATTAAATACAGGATTGCGCGTATTCGCCCTCATAAGGCTGGGCATCAAGGACAATGAAAAAATATCTTTCTTCCTTCGTTACTCTTTATCTACAATATATAATTGTAAAACAAAATTCAGGAACAAAGCGAAGGGAGTGCGTGAAGAGTTTGAAAACGACGTAATGAAAATTGGCACAAAACATAAACAATAGAAAAAGTTAACACTTCCGTATCCATCTCTCCCCATAAAATCCATTTTTATGAGAAGGGATTTCTTTTTTTTTTAAGACATACCACGCAAAAAGTTATCAATACCACTACTTTTCACCAAAGAATCAAAAGACATCATCTATCTGGTAATCTGAATTTTATATAAAATATTCGGACTCTGATAACTACTTTATGTTTCCAACAATAACACTTGCCCTTAATTGGAAACTATTTTTGTGAAAACCATTTAAAAAAACTTATGAACTCAAAAAAAATTATTCTTCTGTTTATTTCATTATTTATCATTACCTCCAATCCCTTTAGGTTAGAAGCAAGAGATAGCCCATACACCTCGAAAGGAACAGGGCCTAAATACTGGATTGCCTATGAATATTGTTACGACAATGATGTACCAATTACTGAAGACCTTTGGAAATCAAATATCGATTGGATCGATAAAAATTTTAAAGCCTACGGCTACGATATGATCTGTAACGATGGGTGGATAGAAGGAGCCCAGACCATTAACGAAAATGGATTTATAACCAAATACAACAGTAATTGGGCAAATGGCTTTCTATACTGGTCGAAATACCTGAAAGCCAAAAACCTGAAAATGGGAGTTTATTATAATCCCATGTGGCTAACACGGACTGCATACGAAAAGAACGTCTTGGTAAAAAATACAAACCATCGTGCACGTAATATTGTCGGTCAGAAAGCCTTTAATAATGATTTATATTGGGTAGATGTAGAAAAACCCGGTGCAAAAGAATGGATCCAGGGGTACGTCGATTATTTCAAAAAAATGGGTGTAACCAGCATTCAGAAATACAGCAAAAATGGCAATGGGCGTGCAGCAAATTTAGCAACAGCCGTACAACATAATTAGCAACAATCGTACAACAGAAGGTAAACTTATTATTAACCCCGTTTAGCT
>Ga0207420_1000584_pt1 | contig 31966 bp, 21 predicted proteins | sample ThiBio_inoc_biof_FD_183941 | JGI IMG/M metagenome (GOLD analysis project Ga0207420, IMG submission 183941) | Wastewater bioreactor microbial communities from Cape Town, South Africa - Thiocy_inoc_biof (SPAdes) | ecosystem: Engineered > Bioremediation > Thiocyanate > Unclassified | place: South...
CGCGACACGGCAGACAACGGTTCAGACCGACCTGGAGAAAACCTGACTAACTTTCCGGCCGTCACAGCGTGCTTCGACTGATCCTCGAACACCGACGAACCCGATGAATGAACGAGGTCTCCGGGTGCGGTTTTTACCCTGGTCCGCGTCAGCAGCAGCGACGCAACAAGACCGTTTGAGGAAATGCAGTCTGACATCCGTTTCATCGCCCTACCGCACTGACATCGCAGCATGCAACAAAGGAACAATTCCATGACCAGCAAAGGCCTGAATGCTCAGGGCCAAGGCATCACTCGCCCGGGGTTGACGGGAAGTCTCTTGAGGAGGAGTTAGGTACTCGGTTGGTCATCGATGGAAACCCGAAAAGGCCCGGAAACGGGCCCCATGAGCCTAATTGTCGATATTTTTTTTGTGCCGCAATAGGCAACAACAGTTGAGCCTACGCGATCCTGTGTTTGTTGAAGCATCCGTTTTCCGCCATCAACGGTCAGAGTAACGAACATTGCTTTCTCTCCTGGAAAATACTCTTCCGCGGGTACGATCGTTGCGACATCTTTTGGCTCAATTAGGGGCGGAGGAAGTGGTTTGCCACTTGCATCAAGCGCATGAACTGAAAAAGCACACGCTTTGGCCATTTCAGAAACGTCAGTAGTTTGGTCAGGGGAATTTCTGCTTGTGTCGGATGCGGTGACCGCGATTGACACTGAGAATGCAATAAGCGCTGCGATTGGCATGGGCACCTAACTACTATTCGACCCCACAATGGGATCTATTCCGGAAGCCTAACATGACTTTTCATCGTAATGCCGCAAGGTTTTTTCTGGGAAAATCAGCGGGCTCCGCTGATTGAGCGGCCTGATCCTGCCGTATGATCCTTGGATGTTTTCCGGCGAGCCGAGAAAGCGATTCCATCCAGGGCTCAGTCCGCCTGGGATACCTGAAGCGAATTCGTTTGCGTGGCGCTCTCGGGTTGATACACGGACTTTCCGGCCACCCATGTCTGCAGCACCCTGGTCTTCCAGATCCTTGCGGGATCGATCTTGAAGATGTCCTGATCGATGAGGATGAAGTCGGCCCACTTGCCGGGTTCCAGCGTGCCTTGCGTGGCTTCCTGATGGGCGGCATAGGCAGCATCCAGCGTGAAGGCGCGCAACGCTTCGGTGACGGTCATCGCCTGCTTTGGATACCAGCCGCCGGGTGGATGGCCGTCGTGATCCTGGCGGGTGACGGCGGCATGCAGGCCGAAGAACGGATTGGGTGATTCGACCGGGAAATCCGAGCCGCCGGCAATGCGCGTGCCTTGCTTGAGGAAGCTGCGCCAGGCATAGGCGCCCTTGATGCGTTCATGGCCGACGCGATCCTCGGCCATGTTCATGTCCGAGGTGGCATGGGTCGGTTGCATCGAGGCGATCAGGTCGAGATCGACGAAGCGCGGAATGTCATCGAGACTGACAACCTGGGCATGTTCGATGCGATTGCGCAGCGCCTTTGCCGCCGGGTATTTCGTGTACGCGGCGGCAAAGCTGTCGAGCACTTCACGATTGCCCTTGTCGCCGATGGCATGCACGCAGACCTGGTAGCCATGCGCGAATGCCTTGCTGATCATCGCGGTCATTTCGTCCGGCTTGCTGAACAACAGGCCGGAGTTCTTCGCATCGTCGGAATACGGCATCAACATGGCTGCACCGCGGCTGCCGAGCGCGCCATCGGCGTAGAGCTTGACGCTGCGCACGCTGAGGAAATCATGGCCGTAGCCGAGCAGCGGGCCATCCTTGCCGATCGCATCGAAATCCTTGCCGGTGCCGCCAATCATGGCGTTGATGCGCGTCGTGAGGTTGCCGGCGTCGGCGAAGCGCCTGTAGCGATTGAAGGTCGCCACGTCGATGCCGGCATCGCTGACGCCGGTCATGCCGACGCCTGCCATGATCTGCAGTGCCGAGGCCAGCGCCTTGTCAAGCTGCGCTTCGCTGGCCGGCGGAATCCTGCTGCCGACCAGTTCCATCGCGGCATCGACAAGGACACCCGTCGGATTGCCTTCGGCATCGCGCTCGATGCGTCCGCCGACTGGATCCTTCGTGTTGCGATCGATGCCGGCAAGTTTGAGTGCGGCGGAATTCGCCCAGGCGGCATGGCCATCGATGCGCTCCATCCAGACCGGTCGATCGGCAACCACCGCATCGAGTTCTTGCGCGGTCGGGAATCGACCGAGTTTCCATACCACCTGGTTCCAGCCGCGGCCGATGATCCAGCGATCATCCTTGTGGCTGTTGGCGAACGACCGGATCCGCGCCAGTGCTGCATCAAGCGACGTGGTCGCGGTCAGATCCGCCTGCAGCGACATGATGCCGAGCCCCATGACATGACCGTGGGCATCGATCAGGCCCGGCAGCGCGGTGCGGCCCTTGCCGTCGACAACCCTGGCGTCGCCGGCGCGCTTCGCCAACTCGGCATGCTTGCCCGTGGCGACCACCTTGCCGGCGTCGATGAGCAGGGCTTCAAAGCGCTGCAGCTTGCCGGCGCTGTCCAGCGTGTAGCCATTGACGTTGTCGATCAGCAGATCGGCCGCGAGCAGCGGTTGCGTCGCGAGCATCAGGGCGCAGGCCAGGGCCAGACGGGATGTGGCGATCATCAGCGAAACTCCGACAGACAAGATTGGCAACCATACGCCAACAGCGAGCCGTCGCGAAGCCAGCCGAGGGCGGGAAAAGAAGATAACCAGCCGTTCGGCGTGCAGGGAATCGCACCGCTCAGTTGATGCTCCCTTCTCCCCTCGCGGGAGAAGGTGCCCAGAGGGCGGATGAGGGGGACGCCAACGGCGCAGGTGAGGAACCGTTGCCCCACTGAGCTCGATGATAATCAGGAAGGAAATTGGGAATACGGAAGCGGAAATCGATTGTGAAAAGCGGCTTCAGCCACGATGATTCGGCAAAGCCTTGAAGAAAAGGAATCGTGACTGACGCCGCTTCCCACGACACAGGCGACTCTCTGCTTCTCCGCTACCCCCTCATCCGCCCTCTGGGCACCTTCTCCCGCGAGGGGAGAAGGGAAAGCCACGCTCGTCGACTGAGCAGTGCAATTCCCGATTCCCTACTCACAATTCCAAATTCCCGGCCCTTCACACCCATGAAATCCCGCAAAGCCCTGCCGACCCTCGAATCACCACGCTTGCGCCTGCGCCAGATCCAGGTTGCCGACATTGCGGACTTGTTTGCGATCTTTTCCGATCCGCAGACCATGCGCTACTGGAGCCATGCGCCGTTTGTCGACATGGCCGAGGCCGAAGCCTATCTGCGCAACATCGATGCCGGTCGCATCAACGGCACGCACCTGCAATGGGGCATCGCCTTGCGTGAGGACGACCGGGTGATCGGCACGACGACGCTGTTCTCGCTCAATCCCCGGCATCATCGCGCCGAGATCGGTTATGCCCTGGCCAGTGCGCACTGGCGGCGCGGCATCGGCGGTGAGGCGTTGACGACTGCGCTCAGGCACGCGTTCGATGCACTCGACTGCCAGCGCATCGAGGCCGATGTCGATCCACGCAACACGGCCTCGTGTCGCTTGCTGGAAAAACTCGGCTTCCGCCTGGAAGGACGATTGCGCGAACGCTGGCATGTCGAAGGCGAAATCCAGGACAGCGCAATCTACGGGTTGCTCGCACGCGAGTTTGCAGTGCCTGCCTGAAGTGCCGCGAGGCTGAACGCCAGCCCCCCTGCAATCGCCTTAAATCCCCGTTGTTCAGTGCCGATACGTTTGCACATGGCGAGACTCGCCGCCGAGTTCGCTGATCGTGTCGCTGCAAGTCGATTGCCATCAGCGGATCTCGCTCCGCCTCGCGGAGTCGAACCCACATTTGGAGAATTCCCATGAAAAATACCAGCAAGCGTTTCGGCAGCATCGTCCTTGGCATGGCCTTCCTGCTTGGCGGTTCCAGCCTCGTCCTCGCCGCCGAGCAGGCGATGCCGGCGGAAAATGCCGCCGACATGGATTCCGAGCAGCCGGTGACCGACACCTGGATCACGACCAAGGTCAAGGCTGACCTGGCCACGACCGAAGGCATCAAGAGCACCGACATCTCGGTGGAAACCGTCAATGGCGTGGTGACCTTGATTGGCGTGCTTGATTCCAGGACCGCCGTCGACAAGGCCATTGCCGTGGCCAAGGGCATCAAGGGCGTCGTCGACGTCGATGCTTCGGCACTGAAGGCGAAGTAACCTGCTTGCTCTCCCCTGTGGAGAAAAGCCCCGCATCGCGGGGCTTTCTTTTATGGTCATGGATGGCCTGTATACCGAGAACGCAGGACGACTGCATGGATGCAGGAGGTAGAGCAACGCAGGAGCAGTTGCCGAGCAGTTGTCGGTATATGCCAGGGATGGCCTGTATGCCGACAACGCAGGAGCAGTTGCCGAGCAGTTGCAGGCTATTGCGTCTTCGCCGCTGCAGGTGCCGTATTGCCGCCCTGCGCATCCGCCGACAGATAGTGCCTGAGCCAGTCGCGAACCTGGTCGTAGTAGTAGCGGCTGTTTTCGCCACTCATGATCCAGTGGTTCTCGTCCGGAAAGATGATCAGCTTGCCTTCGACCTGCTGGCGCTGCAGCGCAGTCCAGTATTCGAGTCCGTTGTTGAGCGGCACCCGGAAATCGTTCTCGCCGAAACTGACCAGCACCGGTGTCTTGAAATGCGCCGCCAAGCGGATCGGATTCTGTTCGCGCCAGACCGCACCCTGTTGCCAGACCGGGCCGCCCGAGGAGATTTCGCGATCATAGGAATTGTCGCTGGTGCCCCATTGCGTTTCGAGATTGACCAGGCCGGCGTGGCTGACCAGGCAGCGGTAACGCGTGGTCGTGCCTTGCATCCAGTTCGCCAGGTGCCCGCCATAACTCGCGCCGGCTGCGCACTGGCGGCTGCCATCGATGAATGCATAGCGCTTGATCGCCTCATCGGCCGCCTGGTTGATGTCATCGGCCGGGCCTTTCAGCGGATCACCCTGGATGGCCTGCGCGAATGCCTCGCCCTGGCTGGTCGAGCCGACGTAATTGGTCAGCAGCAAGACATAGCCATCCGCTGAAAGCAGGTGGTAGTTCCAGCGCAGCACCCAGGCATCCTGCCATTGCGAATACGGCCCGCCATGCATCAGCACGAGCAAGGGATACTTTTTTGCGGGATCGATCGCCGGCGGACGCACGATCATGTTGTGGATGCGCTGGCCGCGCTGGTTGCTGAACCAGAAATTCTCGACTGCCGGCAGATCCAGGGCGGCGGCTTTGGCACTGGCGAAGGAGGTCAGGCGCTGGAACCCGCGGCCATCCGCATGCAGGCGCACGATTTCCGGGGGTTCGGTTGCACTTTGATAGGCGGCGATCCTGACCGGCGAACGGCCGCCGCCGATTTCCAGATTCGAATACATGCCACGCGCCGGTGCGCCAACCAGGGCTGCCTCGCCGGCGTGGAGCGGTGAGCGGTAAAGCTTCACCTGCCCCACATCCTCGCCCAGCATTTCCACGCTCTTGCCATCCGGCGAAATGGCGAAATCGGTGATCTCGCGGCCATCGGGAAGGTGGATGCGCCCGGCATCGCGCATCGATGGCCAATCGAACATGGCAAGCTGGCGGGCGTTGTAGACCTTGTCGGTCCGCGGCTCGACGATGGCGAACAAGTGTCGTCCATCGTGGCTGTAACGCGGCGATGACCATGAATCGCCGCCATCGAGCGCCTCGTTTCCGGTCAGCCGACGCGGCTCGCCACCGTTGATGGAAACCATCCACAGATCATCATTGATGAAGGAAAAGGCGGCGCGATTGCGGTTGCGACTGGCCGCGAACACGATCGCCTTGCCATCGGGAGTCCAGCGCGCCGAGCCCTTGGCCAGGGCGAAGCCGGGCAGCTTGACCAAGGCAGTGCCGGCGAGCAGGTCCCGCGCATCCTGCGCGCCGACCTTCTGCACGAAAAGATGGGTCTGCTTGCCATCGATCCACTTGTCCCAATCACGAATCGGATACGAGGTGTAGGTGCGCGCCTTGAACTTGCGGTCCTTTTCCTCCTTGTCGAGGCGCTCGCTGTCGGCATCGTTGAGGGCGGCGGCATGCACGCTGCTGGTGAAGATGATGTGCGAGCCATCCGGCGAGAACTGCGGCGCCGCGGCACCCGTGGAAATCCGCGTCGTCCGCTGCGCCTCGCCGGCCCGGTCCATGTCGATGATGTAGATCTGGTTTTCCTTGTCGTCGCCACGCTTGGCGGAAAAGGCAAGGCGGCGGCTGTCATCGCTCCAGGCAGGATCGGATTCCGTGCCCTTGACCGAGGTGAAGCGTCGCGGTGGCTGACTGCCGTCGCTTGGCACCAGCCAGAGATCCGCAACCTGCTCTTCCTTCTTGTAGGAAGGCTCGCTCAGCGGAAACACGACATGCTTGCCGTCGGGACTGATCACCGGTGCGCCGATACGCGGCATCAGCCACAGGTCTTCGTGGGTGATGACGCGCCGCTCGGCTGCCTGCAGGCTCGCGGCGGTGGCGAGGAAGAAACATGTTGCGCAAATCAATCGCATGAGCGGATCACCGTGAATGGGGATCCTGCCGTGATACGCGAGAGCGCAAGCAGGTTCAAGTGCGGATCATCCCGCCGTCGCAATGCCCGCGTTCACCGCCGGGTGCGGTGCCACATCCACAGCGGTTGCGCGATCAGCGAGCCAAGCGTGGCGAGGGCCATGTCCTTCTGCGCATCCCAGATATCGCCCTGGGTGCCGAGATAGGCCTGGCCGAGTTCGCCACCAAACAGGCTGGCGGCAAACCATTCGATCAATTCATAGATCAGCGAGTGCGACATGACGAAGGTGACCGGCAGCAGGAACAACCAGGCTCCGTGCAGGCGAACCCGCGCGGAAATCACTTCGGCGGACACCGGGGTGATCAGCAGGCCGTAGAGGAAATGCACGAGCCGGTCGTACTGGTTGCGCTCGAAGCCAAACAGCGCATCCCGCGAATGGCCGCCGCTGATGGCCGCAAACCAGCGATCGTAGGGCACGTTGGAATACTGGTAATGCGCGCCAATTTCGTGCAGCACGCCAAACACGAAAAGCAGGCCGCAGGCGAGATTCGACAAGGGCAGGCGTCGATACGAGGGGATCAGCCAGGCCAGGGCGGCGACGACGAGCGCGTTTTCCAGCAGCCAGTCTTCGCGTGTTTCCGGGTTGACGGCAAGCACGGCAAAGACGAGCAGGAATGCGCCCAGCAAGGCCAGGGCGAAGCGGGCATCGTGGCGGCCGGGTCGCGGTGATTCGGTCATCGGTGATTCACTCGATTGTGCCGCTGCATCCATTGCAAGAACCCGTCAGTGAGCGTGTTTCAGCGCGGCAGGATGCCACGTGCGACGCAGCCTTGCGCATCGATGCGATTCTCCAGGTTCAGGCTGCCGCCGTGCGCTTCGAAAATCTGTCGCGCCAACACAAGGCCGATGCCGGAACCGCCGGGCTTGGTCGTGAAGAACGGCACGAAGAGGTTTTCCGTGTGCGGCAGGCCGCTGCCCGCATCGATGATTTCAATGCTCAATTCGCTGTCATTGCATTGCCAGCGGATGCGCACATCGCCGCCGCCTGGCAAGGTCGCGTCAACCGCATTCTTGAGCAGGTTGATCAATGCCTGTTCGATCTGGTCCGGGTCGGCATCGACATCGACAGCAACCCCGGCTTCGACCACGACCGCCATGCGCTGCTCAAGATGGGCGACGCGCTGGACCAGCTCGGCAAAGGCAAACCGCCGCGGTTTCGGTGGTGGCAGGCGGGCGAATGCGGTGTAGCGCGCCATGAACCGCGCCAGCGCTTCGGCACGATCGCCGATCACGCCGAGTGCGCTGCCGGCATCTTCACGCCAGTCAGCGGCCAGCGGTTCGATGGCGAGCACCTTGGCCAGGGTCGCCGTCATCGAACGGATTGGTGCCAGCGAGTTGTTGAGTTCATGGCCAAGCACGCGCAGCAGGCGTTGCCAGGCCAGGCGTTCCTCTTCGCGCAAGGTGCGACTGAGGTCCGTGATGACGAGAAGATCGTGCGGCCGGCCATCTTCGCGAAAGCTTGCACGGCGCACTTCCCAGCGCCCGTTGCCGCCGGGAAAGCTGCGTTCGCAGATGCGCGATTCAGTCAGCGAGAGCCAGTCACCGAGGCCGAGCGCATCCGCCGAACGGCCGTTCAAGGCTGCGAAGGGTGAACCGAGCAAACGCTCGGCAGCGGGATTGGCGAGTTTGAGCAGACTCTGCGCATCGAAGGCAAGTACGGCGATGTCAAGCGCGGCGATGACCTTGGCCAGCAGGGCACTCTTTTCCTCGACGGCGAGGCGTTGCTCGCGCAGGGTCTGCGCCAGCGTGTTGATCTCGATGACGACCTCGCCGATGGCGTCGCCACGACGCGCCGCCGAGCCGCGTAAGCTGTAGTCGCCCTCGCGCAGGGCTTCAAGCAGGTTCGACAAGGTGCGCAAGGGATAAATCGCGCGGCGGCGCAGTTCCAGTGCAAACACCAGGGTGACCAGGCTGACGACGATCGAGATCGGCAAGGCGTATGCGTGTGCCTGGCTCCACAGCACGACAAGCAGGGTCAACAAGGCCGGCATCGCCACCAGCAAGGCACCGAGCAACAGGCGCGACTCGTAGCCCCAACGCCTTGCGCGCGCCCGATGCTGATTCAGGTCAGGCGACATGCTTCATGCCTGCTCCATCTCTACTCGGGAGAGGGAAATGCACTGCCGCAGCGCTCATGGCCATTCAATGCCGTACTTTTCCATGCGCCGATACAAGGCCGGCCGACTCAAGCCAAGCAGTGCGGCGGCGCGCTGGATATTGCCGCCGGTTTTCTCCAGCGCCTGGCGCACGAGCTGTTTTTCCGACTCCTCGACCGTGACCGTGCCATTGCCCGAAAGCTGCGCCATCGCCCCTGCCCCGACCGCGACCGCGCCCGAATCGAGATTGAGTGACGACGCATCGAGGACATCGGCGGTCGCCATCAACACCGCGCGCTCGATCGCATGCGACAGTTCACGCACATTGCCCGGCCAGGCATAGGCGCACAGCGCATTCATCGCCGAGGGCGAAAAGCGCATGCCCTCGCGCTGGTAACGCTTGCCGAAGCGTTCGAGGAAGGATCCGGCGAGCAGCGGAATATCCTCGCCACGCTCGCGCAGCGGCGGCAAATGCAGTTCAACGGTGTTGAGGCGAAACAGCAGATCCTTGCGGAACGTGCCGTTCGCCACTTCGGCCGACAAGTCGGCATTGGTCGCCGAGATCAGCCGCACGTCCACCTTGAGCGTGCGCGAGGAGCCCACGCGCTCGAGCTCGCCATCCTCCAGCACGCGCAACAACTTCGGCTGCTGGGCAAGCGGGATGTTGGCAATCTCGTCGAGAAACAAGCTGCCGCCATCGGCCAGCTCGAAGCGACCGATGCGATCACTCTTGGCGTCGGTGAAGGCGCCGCGCACATGGCCGAACATCTCCGCCTCGAACACCGATTGCGGGATGCCGCCCATGTTGACCTTGACGAAGCTTGCCTCGGCACGCCGGGAGGCATCGTGCAGCAGGCGCGCGATGACGCCCTTGCCGGTGCCGTTCTCGCCGAGGATCAACACGTTTGCATCCGATGGCGCGACCCGTGCAAGGCGTTCAAGCAGGCGTCGCATGGATGGTGCCTCGGCGACGAATCCTTCGGCGGCAGGACCGCGCAGCAAGGTGTTCTCGGCCTGCAGGCGCTGGCCACGACGACGCGCACGACCGAGCGCGCGCTGGTTGCCGAGCACGCTCATCAGGCGCGGGTTGTCCCAGGGCTTTTCGATGAAATCGCCGGCACCGCAACGCATCGCCTCGACGGCGACATTGATCGTGCCCCACGCCGTCATCACCACGACCGGAATTTCCTCATCGATCTTCTTCAACTCGCGCAACAGTTCAAGCCCCTCGGCACCGGACGTCGTATCGCGCGTGTAGTTGAGATCGATCAGGGCGACATCGAAGCGTTTCTTCTGCGCCGCTTCGAGTGCCTGGGCCGGGCCTTCCACGGCCGTGCAATTCCAGCCCTCGCTTTTCAGCAGCAGGCGCAAGGCCTCGCGCACATCACGCTGGTCGTCGGCGATGAGGATGTGGGGTTTGCTCAGATCCATGGGTTGACGATCTTGATGTCGAAACCAGCAAAATCCTTGACGTTGCGGGTTACCAGGGACAATCCGTGCTCGATCGCAGTGGCGGCGAGCAGCGCGTCCATCAGCGGCCTTGGCTGACCGCTGCGCCTGCCTTCGCCCAGCAAGCGTCCCCAACGAGTGGCCACGCTCGGATCGACATTGATGATCCGAGCGTCGAAATTCGGAAGGACTTCGTCACGCAACCAGGCTTTCAGTTTCTTCGCCTTGCCGACGTCATCGAGCGTGGCAATACCTTGTTCGATCTCGGCGAGATTGGCGACGCTGAGAAACATGCGCTCCGGCAAGGTCGCGCGAATCCAGGCACTGACTTTTGCCGACGCGTGCGGCCGGGTCGCTTCGGAGATCACGCAGGTATCGAGCAGATAGCCGCCCATCATCCAAGCTCCACTTCACGGCCAACATCGCGCGAACGCTCGATTTCCAGACTGACCTTCGGCGCGCTGTCCCACCAGTTCTTGCCGGGTCGCTTGCCGCCGCGCTTGAGACGGTGCAGCTCTTCGATCGAGACGACCGCCACCTCCTCCTTGCCGCGCACGGTAATGATCTGCGGGCCCTTGGTCTTGGCTGCCTTGACCACTTCACTGAGGCGGTTCTTCGCCTCCTGCAGTTGCCAGTTCATTGCCATCTCCTGTCTAGCCAGTCTAGCCAGATTGCATCATAACTCGACTTTCTCGATCCAGCCATCGCGCAACCGCACGATGCGCTGCGCTTCGGCCGCGTAGCCTTCGTTGTGGGTGACCTGGACGATGGTCATGCCCTCGCCATGCAGCTCGGCCAGCAGATCCATGATGATGCGCGCCTGGCTGGAATGCAGGGCACCGGTCGGCTCATCGGCGAGCAGGATTTTCGGCCGCGTGATCACTGCACGGGCCACGGCGACCAGTTGCTGCTGGCCACCGGAAAGCTGGCCTGGATAGAGATCCTTCTTGCCGACGATCTGGAAGCGATCCAGCAGATCGGCGACGCGCGACGCGCGCTCCCTGGCCGGCACATCGCGATACCGCAAGGGCAGATCGAGGTTTTCCCAGACCTTCAGGTCGTCGATCAGGTGATAGTGCTGGAAGATGAAGCCGATCTTCTCGCGCTGCAAGGCCTGGCGTTGCTTGCCGTTGAGCGCATCGACGACAACGCCATCGAGCGCATAGCTGCCCTGCCAGTCGTGATCCATCAAGCCGAGCACATTGAGCAGCGAACTCTTGCCCGCACCGGATGGGCCCATGACGCTGACGAACTCGCCCTCGCCGACATGCAGATCGACATTGCGCAGCACCCAGCTGCGGCCACCTTCCAGGGCAAAGGATTTTTCAATTTTCTGCAGATGAATCATGGATGCTCCCTTGGACCAGGAATTTGCCGCGACCTCGCAGGAAGCGGCTTTCTTCAATGTCGAGTGCGTGCGGACGGGCACTCACTCATTGCGCAAGGCCACCATCGGATCGGTTGCCGCCGCTCGCCGCGCGGGCAGCCAGCAGGCGATGGAGGCAACCAGCAACACAACCACGATGGCGGCCAGCCAGCTCGTCGTGTCGGTGAACGCGATCCGGTAAAGGCGATCACTCAACAATCGCGCCAGCGGCATGCCGACCACCAAACCGAGCACGCCGCCCATGGCAATCAGGACTGCGCCCTGACGCAGCACCAGGTTGCGCACCCGTGCCGGTGTCGCGCCGATTGCCAGGCGCAACCCGAGTTCGGCGGTTCGCCGCCGAATCGAGAAACTCAGTACTGCAGCGAGGCCGATACCGGCCAGCAACAACGTGGCCAGGCCGAATCCACCGATTGCTTCGAGCAGGGCACGCCTTGGAGCGAGCGTTTCGGCGACACTGTCGGCGAGTGGCTTGTTGAACATGATCACCGTGCCCGGTTGCGTGGCGAGAACGCGTTGGCGCACGCTCTCGACGAGCTGGCGAGGATCGCCCGATGTGTGGGTCAGCAGGAACGCAACCGGAGCCGGCGCCTCGACCGGCTCGTAGACGATCGGCAATCCAGCCGCTTCATCCAGCGCCTCGTGCTTGATCGTGCGCGCAACCGCAATGATCCGTGCCTTGCGGTAGCTGTCTCCGCCCTCATTCACTTCGACGAACGCATGCAGCGGATCGATTCCTTGCAGATAGCGTTGCTGGTAAGCGACATCGACGATGACGGGCGCAGCTTCGCCAGGATCCGCATTCGTGAATTCCCGCCCGGCCAGCAGGCCGATGCCAAGGGTCGCGAAGTAGCCGGGGCTGACGACCCGTGAGCGCGCATTCTGCGTCTCGGCCATACCGGGCACGCGGATGGTCGAGACCGCTTCGCTATGGCTGAAGGGTGGCGCGTCGGCAAAGGCGACGTGGTCCACTCCAGGCAAACCTGCCACCGCATCGCGGATCCCCTCCATCATCGTGCGGATCCGCTGGCGATCGAAACCCGCATCGTATGTCGCGTTGTCGACACTGACCCCGAGCGGATCGATCATCGTCATGAGGACGCCTTGCTCATTGAACCCGCGGTCGGTCGAAAGCAGATTGATCGCGCTGCGCAACAACAAGGCGCTGCCGCCAAGCAGGATGGTCGTCAACATCACTTGCCCGACCAGCAACGCGGGGCGCAGCCTGCCCATGCCGGCCACGCCGCTGCGACTCGACAGATCGTGCCTGCGTTGTGCAAACCAGGCGGCGAACAGTACCGCCACCACGATCAAGGCCATGGCAACGCTGCCGCCGATGACGGTGGCGGGTCCGAATGCGGCACCTTGCGGCAACAGATCCGGCAACAAGCCATGATCGACGATCGCACGCAACCCAGACGGCGTCAGGGCCAGGCCTAAGGCGAGACCAATGATGGCCGGCGGCATCACGCCAGCGGCGACATCACCGGCAATGGCGCGTTCACTGGCACCGAGCGCGCGGCGGATGCCGAATTCTCTCCGACGCGCCAGCAGTTGATCGAGATGGAGATTGACGAGATTGGCGACGACGACGACAAGCAGGGCCAGGGCCGCCAATTGCAGCAAACCCAGCGCTTGCACATGGGTCGATGCATAGCGCTCCCGCCACGGCCGCACGTTGGCCTGGATGCCTGCCGAGACCGCAAGCTCGGCCAATGGCTTGTCATGGGCGATCAACCCGGCGAGCACCGCTCGCGCCTGTTCGACGGATGTCCCGGGTGCCGCCCTTGCCACGACTTCGAGATCGCCGAAGGATCGTTGATTGCTCCCGGCAATGTAGGGTCGCCAGGCATCGATCTGGTTATCCGGGAAGGCGAATCCGGGCGGCATGACGCCAATAACGCCCAATTTCATTTTCCCGAAATCGACAATCCTACCGACCACGGCGGGGTCGGCATCGAAGCGCTGACGCCAGGCGCGATCCGAGATCACCGCAACCTGATCCGCACCCTCGACGGCATCCTCGTCGACGATGCTGCGCCCGATCATCGGAGCGACGCCGAGCACCTGCTCGAACCCCGGCGTCACCTGGGCCAGCCGCCAGCTCTGCCCGTTCGCATCAATGCGCTCCTGCCCTGCCCCGGTGAATCCCGCGACGCCGGAGAAATGGGCGTGATCGGCGGCCAACGCATCGCGGATGCGTGCGTTCAGTCCGGCGATGAAACCGAATTTCCGCATGTCTCCGCGCATTTCCATCAAGGCCTCGCCATTGGCATACGGCAAGGCCTTCCAGCGCAAGGCGTGGATCGCCGAAAACGTGCTTGCATTGATCGCCACCACGCTCGCCACCAGCACAATCACCACCAGGGCAAACATCGGCGCACGCTGGAACGAGCGGAGCAAGGGATGAGCAATCATCGATCGGTCTCCATCAGATATCGCGAGGACACGAAGCCGCGTGCCGAGGTGCACTCACTCATTGCGCAAGGCCACCATCGGATCAACGCGCAGGGCGCGACGGGCGGGGATCAGGGCGGCGAACAGCAAGGCGACGGCGAGCGCGGCGATCACCATTGCATAGACCAGTGGATCGTTCGCTGCACCGGGCATCACCATTTCGCCAAGCAAGCGCGAAAAGGCCAGTGCCAGCGGGATGCCGATGACCAGCCCGATGACGACCTGGCGTGCGCCACGCTTGAGCACCATGCCGAGGACGCCACGCGTTCCCGCGCCGAGGGCGCGGCGCAGGCCGATCTCGCGCGTGCGGGCGTTGACGTCGAAGGCGAGCACGGCGTAGATGCCGGCGACCGCAAGCAACAGCGCGAACACGGCGAACACGCCGAACAGGTCGGCCATGATGTTGCTGCCCCATAGCATCTTCTCGCGCCACTGGTTCATGCCCTGCAACCAGTACACCGGCAGGTTGGCATCGACGGCGCTGACCGCATCGCGTACTGATTCGCCCAGGGCTGCGACATCGCCATCGGCGCGCACGGCGAAGCTGACGATTCCCGGCGGGTTCTGGCTGATCGGGCGGAACACGTTGCCATCGCCGCGATGGGCTGCAAGCGTGGCCGAAGTGACCAGGTAATCGGCTTGCAGACTGTCGGCGACGACACCGACGACCTCGAGCCACGGGCTTCCCGGATCCTTCGGATTCAACTGCACGCGCTGACCGATCGCGCTCGCTTGCGGCCAGGCTTTCGCCGCGAATCCGGCGCTGACCACGGCGACCAGCGGACTGTCGGCGCGATCGCGTGCATCGAAGCTGCGCCCTTCGCGCAGGGCAATGCCGAACACCTTGAAGAAATCGTCGCTGACACTCGATGACCAGGCCTGCGGCCGATCCTTGTCTTCGGTCGCATCATCACCGACGCGCGCGTATTTCTGCCGCTCGTAACCCATCAGCGGCAAGGTGCTGGCAAACGCCACGGCACTGACGCCGGGCAAGGCGCGCAGCCGCGGCGCGAGGTTTTCGGTGAAGCGCAGGCGCGCGGCGGCATCCGGGTAGTCGGCATCGAACATCGCGATGCGTCCGCTCAGCACCGGATCGGTATCGATGCCCAGCGGCGCATCCTGCGCCTGCAAGGCGCTGCGGATGGCGACCCCGGCGCAGACCAGCAGGACGACACTCAAGGCCACTTCGGCGGCAACCAGCGAGCGTCCGAGCCTGCCGCCTTCGCCGATGCTGCCAGCACTGCCCTGGCGCAATCCGGATTGGATATCGACGCGACCCGCGCGCAAGGCCGGCACCAGCCCCGCGAGCAAGGCCGCGGCAAAGGCAATGCCGCCACTGAAGGCGAGATCGTGCCAGTCGGTTGCGTAGTTGACCCAGTACGGCATGAAGCCATCGCCTGCCGTCATCGATCGCGTCATCAACTCGCCGGCGAGTCCGGCACCGGCGTAACCGAGGATGCCTGCCAGCGCGGCGATGATCATCGATTCGCCGAGCACCTGCATGATCAGGCGACGCCGGTTCGCGCCGAGCGCGGCGCGTACCGAGAGCTCGCGCGCGCGCGCCGAGAAACGCGCCATGACCAGGCTGGCGACATTCGCACAGGCGATCAGCAAGACCAGCAGCACGGCGACGAACATGGTCTGGGTCGCAGCAAGAATCTGCGGCAGGATGAACTCATCGGCAAACGCTTCGGCCTTGGCTTGATCGCCGCGCAAAGGCTCGCCGCGTTCGGCGGCAAGGCCGCTCATCAGATTGGCGAAATCGGACTGCGCCTGGGCCAGCGACGTGCCGGGCAGCAGGCGGCCGAAGGCCTTGACCAGACGCTGGTCGTCGCCCGGCGTCGCATCACGCTGGCTCGACAACGGCAGCCATACCGATTCGGCCATGGGAAAGGCGAAATCCCGCGGCATCACGCCGACCACGCGCGTCACCTTGCCATTTATGCGCAAGGATCGACCGATGACCGCCGGATCGGCATTCAGATGCTGCTGCCACAACGAAAAACCGATCACCGCCACTGGCTCCGCGCCTTCGATCTGGTCGGACGCGGCAAGATCGCGACCGAGGATTGGCGCGATGCCAAGCGTCGACAAGGCATCGGCACTGATCCATGCCCCGGAAAGTCGCTCGGCCGGGCCATCGATGCCGCCGAAATTGGCCGTGCCGACCGTGTAGGCGGCCAGTGACTGCAGGGTTTTCTGGCGCTCGCGCAGATCCAGCCAATCGCGCGCGGGCACCGCCAGGTTGCGCGAAGTCGCCTGGCTGTCGGTGTACTCGAAATGCACCAGCCGGTCCGGATCGGGAAACGGCAGTGGCTTCAGCACGAAGGCATTGATGCTGCTGAACATGAAGATCGACAGGCCGATCCCGCAGCCCAGCATCAGCACGGAAACAGAAGTGAAAACTGGCGAACGCAGCAAGGCGCGCAGGGCAAAGCGGAAATCAGCGAGCATGGCGCTCCCCTTGTTCGAATGCAGATGGTGAAGGAATCTTCATTGTTGATGCGCGTGCAGGAACTCGAGAAAAACGTCGATGCGGGGACTCGCGCATATCGGAAGGTGGCGGCGAGCATCCGCGGTCGCGCTCATGCCAGCGCATCTCGCGGGGCGACAGCGCTGGCGCGGCGTGCGGGCAAAAGGCAAGCAAGCAGCAATGTGATCAGCAGCACGATGCAGACACCGAGCAGGATCGGCACATCGATGGCTGGAACGCCTTGCACTCGATTGCCCGCCAGGCGCGCCACGGCGATCGCGCCGATCATGCCGAGGACGACGCCCGCGATGCCGATGCGCATGCCGCCTTCTACGACCAGCCGGGCAATGCGCTTGCGCGTGGAACCGAGTGCCTGGCGCAGGGCGAATTCGCCCTGGCGCTGGCCGACCGCAAAGGCCATCAAGCCATACAAGCCGCTGATGGCGAGAGTGAAGGCGACGCCGGCAAAGCTGCCGAGCAGGATCAGGCTGAAACGCCGATCGGCCAGCGCGCTTGCGCGGACATCGGCAAGCGGACGCAGGCTGTACGGAATGCCCTTCGCGTTGCTTTCCAGCATGCGGCGCAGTGACGGCATCACGCTGGCAATCGGCAAGTTCGTGCGCGCGATGACATTGAACTCGGCGGCGACCATCGGACGCTGGGCGAGCGCGACATAGACCGTGCCGGGCGCTTCGCGATCAAGGCCGTGCTGGCGCACGTCGCCGACGACACCGACGATCGTCAGCAGATGCAGGTCGCCGTCCATGTTGCCGAACTGGATCTGCTTGCCGATCGGATCCGCCTCGCCCCAGGTTGCCTTGGCGGCGCTCGCACTGATCACGGCGACCTGGGCGCTGTCGCGGCGATCGGAATCCGCAAAGGCACGACCGCACAGCAGCGGAATGCCGGCGGCATCGAAATAGCCGGGACTGGCAACGCGAAATTCCGCATTGCCGATGGGTGGCGGCGGTGGTTGCTCGAAATTCGTCACCGAGCCATCCCAGAAACCGCCGTTGGCGCCATCGGAAGTCAGCGGCAAGCTGCTCACGCCACCAACGACCGCGACGCCGGGGATGGCCGCAAAATCCTGCATCAATCCGGCATAGCGACGCGCCGTGCCAGCGGCGAGCTCGGCATCCTGCGTCCACGGCTGCGACACCTGCACGGCGATCGCGCCAGAGGTCTTGAAACCGGGATCGACATCGAGCAAGGCGAGGAAGCCGCGGCCCAGCAAGGCGGTGCCGATCAACAGCACCGTGGTCAGCGCGGTTTGCGCGACGAGCAGCAGACCGCGCGTGCGCAGCTGGCGACGGCCAGGCGATTGCCCGCGACCGCTCTCGCGCAGGGTCGCAAGCGTGCTTGTGCGTCGCATGCTCCAGTGCACGGTCGCCGTCGCAACAAGCGCAATGCCCAGCGCGGCGACGATGCTCAGTGCAATGCTCGAACCTTGCAGATGGATCTCCTGCACGCGCGGCAAGCTGTCGCCGGCGGCATGCACGAGAACGCGCAGCGCGGACGCGGCAATTCCAAGTGCTGCAAGCGCCGCCAGAATCACGATCAGCAAGCCTTCGAGAAACACCTGCAGCGCCAGGCGCAGTTCACTCGCGCCGAGTGCCGCACGCACGGCAAACTCGCGGGCGCGCGAGGCGTTCAAGGCAAGCAGCAGGTGGGTCGTGTTGGTGATCGCGATCAACAGCAGGAACGCCGTGCCCACGGCAAGCAGGAGCAGGCCGCTGCGCACCGGTGCGGCGATCGCCTGGGCCAGTGGCAACAACTCGAAATTCGCCGCATCGGTCTGGCTGCCATGCGCCGCCTTGAGGCGCGTGGCGAGTGCGCTTGCCGCAAGTCGCGCCTGATCGAGACCTTCGGCGCGACCGAGTCGACCGAGCACGCGCCAGTTGTGCGCCGTGCGCGAGCTGCCGATGTCGTCGCGATACGGAACCCAGACTGCGGTACCCGCGGGATAGGCGAAATCCGCAGCCATCACCGCCGCCACCGAATAGCGCACGCCATCGACGATGATGCGCTCGCCAAGCACATCGGCGCGGCCCTGGAACATCGATTGCCACAAGGCATGGCTGATGACCGCAAGCGGTTCGCGGTCCTCGCCGGCGTAGGCACGGCCCAGTGCCGGCGTGCTGCCGAGCACCTGGAAGAATCCCCCGGCGGTCAGGGCAATGCCGCCGCGCACGCTGTTGTCGCCAACCTGCACGGTGCCGGAACTGCCGCCGTAGATTGCCATCGCATCAAACTCGCCGATGGCGGCGGCCAGGTCGGTGTAGTTCGGGCCGGCGACATTCATCGCATGGCCCTCGTCGGACAATTCACGGATCTGCACGAGGCGATCGGCATCGGGATACGGCAGGCTGCGCAGCATCACCGCATCGATCACGCAGTAGATCGCGATTGCCGCCGCCATGCCCAGCGCCAGCGACGCGGCGGCAAACAAGGTCAAACCCAACCGCGAGCGCAGGGCGCGCAAGGCAAAACGCAAATCAGCAAGCATGGGTCACTCCATTATTCATGACGCAGCGCGACCAGCGGATCGACGCGCAGGGCGCGGCGGGCGGGAATGAGGATGGCGATCAGCGCGGCGAGGACGAGAATGCCGAGCACCAGCAAATAGACCTGCGGATCATCGGCACTGAAGCCGTTCAGGCTGCTGATCAGCGCCCGCGCGAATGGCCAGGCCAGGACGAGGCCGATCACCAGGCCGAGGCAGATTTGCCAGGCGCTGCGTGCGAGAAGGTCAAGCAGGACACGGCGCGTGGGCGCACCAAGGGCGCGGCGAACGCCGATTTCGCGGGTGCGCTGGCGCACGCTGAAGGCGATCACGCCATACAAGCCGGCACCGGCGAGAAACAGCGAAATCGCGGCAAAGACGAGGAACAACCGGGCGAGGATGTGCTCGCCAAACGTGGCTTCGCGCATCACCTGATCGTAGGAGCGCACCCAGTAGGCCGGCGTATCGGGCTCGACCTCGCGCAGGATTTCGCTGAAGCGTGGCGCAAAGGACAGCGGATCCGCCTCGGTACGCATGGCCAGGCTGACGAAGCGTTCGGGTTGTTGGCGCAAGGGCCGCAACAGGGCCGGGCGCACGGGATCGTCGAGATCATCGAGCTGCAGCCGCCGGATCACGCCAACGACGGTGACCAGGGCTCCCTCGGCATTGTCCGGATCCAGGCGGAAGCGGCGACCGAGCACCGATTCGCCATTGCCGAGTTTCTCGGCGAACGTGCGATCGACCACGGCGACCGGCGGCGAATCGGCGCGATCGGAAGCGTCGAAGAAACGCCCCTCCTCGAGGGTGAGTTCATAGGTCGAGGCGAAGCGATCGTCGATGCTGCCCGAGTAGACGACGGTCTGCGCATCATCGGGGCTCGCACCGTCGCGAAGCACGCGTCGATCCGATGCCAGCAGGCCCGGCAAGGTCGTGCCAACGGCGGCATCGATGATGCCCGGCTCGCTGCGCAGCTTGTCCACCAGGCGATCAAATACGGCGAGTTGTGCATCGGCGCCAGGAAACTTGCTCTCGGACAAGCCCACGCGCGCGGTCAGCAGGTTGCCGGTGCGGATACCGAAATCAGCGGATTCAAACTGATCGATGCCGCGCAGCATGACCGCGGCGGCAACCAGCAGGACGCAGGATACGGCGACCTCGCCGACAACCAGGCCGCGACTGACGCGCGCGAATGCGCCGCCGGCAACGGAGCGACTGTCATCGCGCAAGGTCGTGTTGACATCGCTTCCCGCGCGCAAGGCCGGCAGGATTCCGGTGAGCAGGCCGGTCAGCAGCGCGGCGAGCACGGTGAATCCGAGCAGTTGTGCATCGACGCCGAAGTGCATCCAGTGCGGCGGCCCCTCTTCGCTGCCACGAAACACCCGATCCACCCAATCCGCGGCGGCCCAGCCCAACGGCAAGGCGACGGCGGCGGCAATCAGCGAGAGCAGCAGGCTCTGGCTGAGCAGATGCACGGCCAGGCGCATGCGACTCGCGCCCAGCGCCGAACGCACGGCAAGCTCCTGGCGTCGCGCCAGCGTGCGACTGAGGATCAGGTTGGCCGCGTTCGCGCAGGCGACGAGCAGGACCAGCACGACGGCAATCATCATCACCTTGAAGGTCTTGCGCGTGTTGCGACTGATGATCTGTTCCGCCAGCGGTTCGATCCCGACGCTGCGCATCTCGAAATAGCGTGGTGCCGCGGCCTTGGCATCGGCGTACCAGGAATCCAGCGCAGTACGCAGCAAAGGCATGCCCGCCGCGGCGTGCAGGCGCGCGACAACCACCCAGTCATCGTCGCCTTCGCGCGCCTCCCCAGGATCGAGACGCGCCGGCGTCCACAGCATTTCCCTGCTCGGATAACTGAAATCCGCCGGCATCACGCCAATGATCCGTGCGCTCTCGGCATTCATGCGGATCAAGCGGCCGATGATGGCGGGATCCGCGTTGTAACGCTGGCGCCACACCGCATCGGAGAGGATCACCGTGGTTTCCGCACCGGGCTTGCCATCGGCATCGGCAAAGGTGCGGCCGAGCTGCGCCGGCACACCGAGCACGCGCAGCAGGTTGCTGCTGATCGAGGCACCGGCGTAACGCTCCGCGCGATTCCCGTCGCTCAGGTTGATCGTCTGTTGCTGGTAGGCGGCGACGTCGGCGACTTCGTGAAGTCGCTGCTGCCAGGCGAGCAGGTCATGCGTGCCGACCCCACTCAGGCGGCCCGCCCGGTCTGTCTTCAGGAAACCAATGTGCAGCAACTGCTCGGGCGCAGGGAACGGCAACGGCCGGATCACCAGTCCCTGGATGATCACCATCATGAACAACACGCAGGCCAGCCCGGAGGCGAGCACGGCGACGACCAGGATCGAAAACCCGGGCTTCGCCAGCAAGCCGCGACCGGCATCGCGCATTTCGTGGAGGATGGCATTCACGGACGATGCGCTCCCTTGGCGTGGCAGCGATGTGCGCATGCAAATGCGAGAACGCCACGCATCACGCACGCTCGCGCGGACGCATGAGGCGCTGGTCTTCCTCGTGGCGCAGGCGGTGCATGGTTTCCTCGTCGACCACGCGGCCGTCGAACATGAAGATCTTGCGCTGGGCAAAATCGGCGTAGCGCGGATCGTGGGTGACCATGCAGATGGTCGAACCGGCCTTGTGCAGTTCATCAAGCAAGACCATGACCGCCTCGCCATTCTTCGAATCGAGGTTGCCGGTCGGTTCGTCGGCGAGCAGGATCGAGGGCGCGCCGACCAGGGCGCGCGCCACCGCGACACGCTGCTGCTGGCCGCCCGATAGTTGCGCCGGATAGTGCTTGACCCGATGCGCCATGCCGACGCGTTCAAGCGCGGAAATGGCGCGCTCGCGGCGTTCGGCCTTGGCCACGCCGTCACGATAGGTCAGCGGCAGTTCGACATTCTCGAACACGCTGAGATCGCCGATCAGGTTGAACGCCTGGAAGACGAAGCCGATTTCCTGGTTGCGGATCGCCGCGCGTTCGCTCGCGCCGATGTCGGCGACTTCGCGATTGTTCAGCGTGTAGCGGCCCTCGGTCGGCGTATCAAGCAAACCGAGGATCGCCAGCAAGGTCGACTTGCCGCAACCGGAAGGCCCGGTGATCGACACGTATTCGCCCTTGGCAATATCGATGTGCACGCCAGCCAGCGCATGCGTCTCGACCTCGTCGGTGAGGAATACTTTCTGGATGTTGTCGAGATGGATCAGGGTGTTGTTGCCGGCATTCATGGGTTTCCATCCTGCAATTTCAGTACGCGTGGTGAAAGCGTGTCCCGCGAGGTCGCTTCCTGTCGAAGTGGGTCGGATTTTCAATTCAAGCGAATCCGGTCGCTCTGGTCCCAGGCGCTGGTATCGGAAAGGATCACCCGATCGCCGACGGCCAGGCCCTTGCGGATCTCGATCACATTGACCGAGCTGCGCCCGAGTTGCACCGGCACGCGTGCGGCAACGCCATCGGCATCGACCTTGAACAAGCGCACCTCCGAATCCGCTTGGCCGAACGCCGGGCGACCGACATGGAGCACATCGGCGAGGCGCTCGATCTCGATCGTGCCATCGACGGAGAGATCCGGTCGCGCCCCGGCGGGCAATTTGCCTTCCAGCTCGACATCGACCTGCACCGTGCCGTTCTGCACGGCTGGATCGACGCGCAACACCTTGCCCTCGACGATGCCGTTGCGCGTATCGATGCGCGCAGGCTGGCCGATGAGGATGTCCTTGGCCTGGGTTTCGGCGATGCGCAACTCGGCCATCAGCTCACCGGGGCGGGCGACGCGGGCCAGATTGCCGCCGGCATCGACCTGCTGGCCCTCCTCGACCGGAACGCGCTGCAGCACTCCGGAAATGCCGGCGCGCACCTTGAGGCCGTCGGCCTGGCGCTGGCGCAGATCACGAGTATTCGCCAACTGGTCCAGGCGCGCCTTCTCGGCGGCCAGTTGCGCGCTGATGTTGCGGCGGAATTCGTTGACGCGTTGCTGCTCGATGTCGACGCGATACTTGAGCTGTTCCAGTACCACGAGACTCTTCTTGTATTGCACGGCCGGAATGATGCCTTTCTCGGCGACGCTTCTTTCCGACTCGGCCTGCATGCGCGCGGTTTCGTAGTCGGTCCTGGCCTGGGCCTCGGCGGCTTGCTGGTCGAGCAGGCGCGATTGCAGTTCGGTGCGCTTGGCGGCGAGATCCGATTGTGCGGCGGTGAACGCGGTCTTTGCCGCAAGCAGCTGATCGTCGACCTCGGCATTGCTCAACTCGAGGATGACCGTGTCGGCGTCGACCGCTGCACCGGGCTTGACCAGGATGCGCTCGACACGCGCCGAGGTTTCCGCGGCAATCCAGCGGATCTCCTTGGGTACAAGGGTTCCGGGTCCGCGCACTTCGCGCAGCAACTCGCCGCGCTTGACCGTATCGACCAGCACGCTGCTGCGCTCGACCGAGGGCATGGCCGGACCCAAGGCCATGATGCCTGCGCCGGTGGCGATGACGACGATGCCGAGCGCGGTACCGAGCGCGATCTGGCGGCGGCGTTTGCGTTTCTTGAGTTCGGGGCGTGCGATATCCATGGGCAGATGGAGCAGGACTTGTGCCAACGTCCGCGAAAATCGCAACCATCTGATTCATATGTGTTTTCCACTTCCAAATGCACGCAAGGGACGGACATCGTGTTCGCTATCGAACAGTTCCGTTGCGGAATCGGTCAGCGCCAGCAACCTGCGAGCGCCCATCAGGCCCTCGACATGCGGGCGACAGGGACAGCTTGCCCGCCGAATCCGCATTGCCAGGTCACCCCGGGACAATGCCCGGCGTTTCGCGTACGCCAAGCGTGGTGCCTTTCACGCAAGGCCGGCAGACAAAAATGTCAGCAATCGGCAAAAAAATCTTCGGGCTGATCGAGGAACAGCCGCGTCGGCCCCGCGCCAAGTGTGACGCAGCTCACATGACGCCGCCCTCATCAGGGGCGCGAATGTGACCCCTGTCCCAAATCGTGGTTCAGGGTCGCAGGGCCAACTGGAAATCGCCGTTTCTGGCATGGCGCTTGCTCTCACTGCCTTGCAAGCAACAAACCCCGCCGACAAGCAACAAACCGAAAAAAGGAGATATTCATCATGGGTGTCATGTTCAGTTTCGCACCGCATGCAATTGAAAAGTCGACATCCCCGGTCACGTGGGAGTCGCGCTACAGCGGTGCCCTGTCTGTGGCGAAGATGGATGGCGCATCGGTCGCCGGCATTTCCGGGCCGTGGCCGGATGGCAGCTTTGCCCTGACCTGGTGGTCCACGCAGCGCTTCGCCGTCTTGCCGGTGCTCGAATTCCACTCCTCGCTGCGGGGGGCCAAGGAACGCGTCGAGTCCATCGCCGAGCAACTCGGCAGCATGACCTTCGAGCCCAGCAGCGCGCTCAATTGAGGCGTGGGCCGCTTGAGGCATGGACGCGTGGGCGAGGCCGTTCAAGGCAAACCCGATGAATTCAGGGATCGAGGATGTTGGCGAGGCCGCGCATCGGCGCGCGATCCCCTGATGCACTGCTTGATACCGCGCTGATCCAACGAGGGCCGCATCCGGCACGTGCTTCGACCGAGCAGCGATCCCCTCCAGGCGAAATCGGGCACGCGGAATCCGAGCTGCATCGGCAATCGGATTCGCCCCATCTGCAACAACAACACGATGACGACGACGATGAGGCCCCTGCTCGTCCCGTAGCCCCGAGTGGGCAGCGCGCCGACAAGAAGAACACGGACGATCGGCAGCACCATTGCTGGTCGGGAAGCGACATTCCTGCTCCGTCCTGAGGATGAGCGGGTCACGCCAGCTGCCCGCGCTGGTGATTTCCCCGATAACGCGGGATCATTGCGGCTGACACTGCCGCCGGCCATTGCCCGCGCAGATCGAAACGTCGCCGGAGCCCGTACGCCGATGATCTCGAACCAGCCAACCATTGGCAGCCTGCTGCGTGCTCTGCGCGCGCGCAACGACTGGACCTTGAAGGAGATGAGCGGGCGCTGCGCGATTCCGCTGTCGACCTTGTCGAAAATCGAACATGATCGCCTGACCCTGACCTACGACAAGCTGCTGCAGATCAGCCAGCGCCTTGGCCTGCGCATGTCGGAGCTGTTCGCCGAAACCGCTGCCGGGGACGAGCACCCGATCACCGCGCGACGCAGCATCGGCCGCATCAAGGATTCGATCCGCGTCAACACGCCAAACTACGATTATTACTACCTGTGCCCGGAGTTGCGCCGCAAGCACATGACTCCGGTGATGACGCGCGTGCGTGCGCGCAGCCTTGCCGAATTTGGCGACCTCGTCCGCCATTCTGGCGAGGAATACATCCACATCCTCGAAGGCGCGGCCGAGGTGCATACCGAGTTCTACGAACCGGTCGTGCTCAATGTCGGCGAGTCGGTGTACATCGACTCGAACATGGGCCATGCCTACACCGTGGCCGCCGGCCATGACGAAGCCCTGCTGCTTGGCATCTGCACCTGCGCCGATGAACAATTGCTCGGCGCGCTGCTCAACCTGCCCGAGGATCCTGCCACGGAGCATTCGATCGCGCGCCCGCGACTGCCGGCCGCGGAAGCCACGAGGGCGACACCGATCGACAAGCGTCGCGGCAACCGCACCCAGGCGGGCCAGACGAAAACCACGGGCAAACGCGGCAAGTAGCGACAGCGGGCGGAAGCGCGATGACACCCGCGCCGCCGCGACTCTCGTTCAACCAGCGCCAAGCCGGGCAATTGCCGGTGGAATCTGGCTGGCCTCGCCGACCTGCACGATGCGCGGATCTTCGAGGGCGAATTGCGGATTGGTCTCCAGCAGCCAGGTCGAGTGGTAGGGCATGTACACGCCGCGGCCACCAAGTTCGAGCACCGGCGCGATATCCGACACCAGCGAGTTGCCGACCATGACAAACGATGCGGCAGCAATGCCGAACTCGGCGAGCACGCGCGCATAGGCCGGCGGATCCTTTTCCGAGACAATCTCGATGCGCTGGAACAGGTCGCCAAGGCGCGAGCGCTCGACCTTGGCCTGCTGGTGGATCAGGTCGCCCTTGGTGATGAGCACGATGCGGTAATCCGCGGCGAGTGACTCGACCGCCTCGCGGATACCCGGCAGCAATTCGACCGGATGGGCCAGCACTTCCTTGCCGATGCCGACCAGTCGATGCAGGTCGCCGGAACTGATCAAGCCACCGGTGATATCGAAAGCCGCCTCGATCATCGACAAGGTCATGCCCTTGGCGCCATAACCGAAGACGTGGATATTGCTGGCCTCGATCGCGAGCAGGCGCTCGTGCACGCGCGCATCGGCGAGATCGACATAGCGACCGACGATGCGCTCGAACTCGGCCTGCGCGGCGTCGTAGAAATCCTGGCTCTTCCACAGCGTGTCATCGCCATCGAAGCCGATCAGCTCAATGGTCATCGCGCGCTCCCGGAATCGGCGCCAGTGCCGGCAGCCCTGCCAGGCCCTGCCGGTCGGTCGGTCGCCAGGCTCGATGCCAGCATTGAATCGGTGACCACCCGATTGCGTCCTTGCTGCTTGGCGGCATACATGGCGACATCGACCGCGCCATACAGGCCATCGTCGTCACGATGGCGATCGGCATCGAAGCGGCCGACGCCGATGCTGACCGTGACCGGCACCTCGATGCCGGCGCAGACGATCGGCATTGCGTGCAGGGCTTCACGGAAGGCCTCGACACGGATCATCGCTTCCACCTCGTCGACATCGCGCAGGATCAGGCCGAACTCCTCGCCACCGGTGCGCGCGACCATGACCTCGTCACCCTCGAACGCGGCTTCGAGGCGGCGCGCAAGATGCCTGAGCACCTCATCGCCAATGACGTGGCCGTGGCGATCGTTGATTGCCTTGAAATGGTCGATATCGAGCAGGGCCAGCGAGACGCCGGCACCGTCAAGCCACTGTGCCTCGCGCACCTGGGCGTTGAGCGTCTCGGTGAACGTGCGCCGGTTGCAGAGCCCGGTGAGGGAGTCGGTGCGGCTGAGCAACTCGTACTTGTCGCGCTGGTTGCGCAAGGCTTCATCGAGATCGAGGCGACGCTGGTATTCGCGGCAGGAACGCGCGGTCGCCGTGGCCAGATAGCCAGCATAGAACGCCATCGCCAATGCCGGCACCTGCATGGCCGGATCCAGCCAGAGCAGCAGCAGGGTCGGCACCAGCAGAATCAGGATGCCGCTGATCGAAAGGCGCATCAGCGAGGTATAGAGGTGGGCCAGCACGGTCGAGAAAGCCAGCGTGGAAAACAGTGAAACGCATTTCAGCAACGGCTCGATGCCGGCATCGACGAGGATCCAGGCCTGCACGATCGCCCATGTCAGGATGCTGGACAGGGCGACCAGGCAGTAGCGCGTGATCCAGCGCCGCTGCACGTCGACATCCGCCGCTGCCGCGGGTGGCACCATGCGCCGGCGCACGACGGCTGCCAGCACCAGGACCAGCACCACCAGGATCATCGTCAGCGGATAACGCACGGAGAGGCCGGTGACCTGCGCCAGCGGCGGCAACGCAACCAGGTACAGGAAGCCGCCATTGGCCGAGCGCGAATAGGTATCGGCGACCTGCGTGACCAGACGCCGCCGGGCACGACGATAGCTGTCGGCTTCCATGGGCGTAGCGGTCATCCTGTCCCCCCGGCAGCAATGCAAGCGACCAATGCTCGCATAGTCCGCGCAATCCGGCATGTGCATCATGCGACGGTTCACAAAACCGCGGCTGCCCCGCCTGCACGAACCTTGCCGCGTCCTCGCCCGCCGGATCTCCAAAATGGCCACGTTCGCGGGTATCATGCGCCCCGTTATACGCGGTGGGAGAAGCAGGCCAGCCTGCTGCCGAAGGCGCAACGCCCGTAATCGCTCAGGCCCCGATACCTCCGCGCGCAGACAACTCTGGAGAGACCGGCTGCCACGATCGGCAAGCACCGGCGCCGAAGGGGCAAGAGGCAGGTTCCTGCCTCCAAACTCTCAGGCAAAAGGACAGAGGGGCGCCCGGCGTGCGGCTTCGCACGCGACTACTGGACGCCCCCACCATGAACCCGATCCATTCGCCTTTCCTGAGCGACCTTGAAAATCATTCCGCCTTTGTCGAGCGGCATATCGGCCCCAATGATGCCGAGATCGCGACGATGCTCGGCCTCCTCGGCCATGCCTCGCTCGAAGCGATGACCGATGCCATCGTGCCGGGCAAGATCAAGTCGCCCGCGCCGTTGAACCTGCCTGCGGCGATCAGCGAGGTCGACGCGCTGGCGCGCATCCGCGCGATCGCGGATCGCAACGAAGTGTTCCGCAGCTTCATCGGCCAGGGCTATTACGGCACGCATACGCCAAACGTCATCCTGCGCAACCTGTTCGAGAATCCGGCCTGGTACACCGCCTACACGCCTTATCAGGCCGAGATTTCACAAGGCCGCATGGAAGCACTGATCAATTTCCAGACCATGGTCGCCGACTTGACCGGCATGGAAATCGCCAACGCCTCCCTGCTTGACGAGGCCACCGCCGCGGCCGAAGCCATGACCCTGGCAAAACGCTCGGCAAAATCGAAATCAAACGTCTTTTTTGTCTCCAACGCCGTGCACCCGCAGACCCTCGAAGTGCTGCACACGCGCGCCGACGGCCTCGACATCGAACTGCACATTGGCGAAGACGCCGAAGCGGCGAGCGTCGACAGCTTCGGCGTGCTGCTGCAATACCCGAACACGTTTGGCCGGATCAACGATTACGCCGCGCTCGCCGAAGCCGCGCACGCGCGCGGTGCCCTGGTCGCGGTCGCCACCGACCTGCTTGCCCTGACCCTGATCCGCGCGCCGGGCGAATGGGGTGCGGATATCGTCATCGGCAACAGCCAGCGCTTTGGCGTGCCATTCGGCTTTGGCGGCCCGCATGCAGCCTTCATGAGTTGCCGCGATGCCTACAAGCGCTCGATGCCCGGGCGCCTGATCGGCGTGTCGATCGACGCCGAGGGCAAACCCGCCTATCGGCTGACCCTGCAGACCCGCGAGCAGCATATCCGTCGCGAGAAGGCGACCTCGAACATCTGCACGGCGCAGGTGTTGCTGGCGGTGATGGCCAGCATGTACGCGGTCTACCACGGCCCCGATGGTCTCAAGCGCATAGCCATGCGCACGCATCGCATGGCGACGATCCTCGCCGGCGCGTTGCGCAAGGCTGGCTTGAGCGTCGCCCCGGATTTCTTCGACACCCTGCATGTCAGCGACATCGATGCCGCCGCCGTGCATGCACGGGCACGCGCGGCACGCATCAACCTGCGCACGATGGATGCGCGCAGCGTTGCACTCAGCGTTGACGAGACCACCACGCGCGCCGACATCGATGCCTTGGCAAAGCTGTTCGGTGCGACGGTCGAGGACATCGACGCGCTCGATCGTGAAACGCCCGATGCCCTGCCCGGCAAGCTGCAGCGCCAATCACCGTTCATGCAGCATCCAGTGTTCAACACGCATCACAGCGAGCACGAGTTGCTGCGCTACATGCGCGCGCTGGCCGACAAGGACCTGGCCATGGATCGCACGATGATCCCGCTCGGCTCGTGCACGATGAAACTCAACGCCACCGCCGAGATGATCCCGGTGACCTGGCCCGAGTTCGCCAACATCCATCCGCTGGCACCGGCCGATCAAGCCAGTGGCTACAAGCAGCTCATCGACGAGCTTGAAGCGATGCTGGTCGAGATCACCGGCTACGACGCGGTCAGCCTGCAACCGAATTCCGGCGCGCAGGGCGAATTCTCCGGCCTGCTTGCCATCCGCGCCTATCACCGCTCGCGCGGCGAAGGCCACCGCGATGTGTGCCTGATCCCGGAATCCGCGCACGGCACCAATCCCGCCTCGGCGCAAATGTGCGGCATGACCGTGGTCGTCACGCGCTGCGACAAGGACGGCAACGTCGATGTCGATGACATCCGCGAAAAGGCGCAGAAGTATTCCGATCGCCTCGCCGCACTGATGATCACCTATCCGTCCACGCACGGCGTGTTCGAGGAAGATGTCGTCGCCATCTGCGAAGCCGTGCACCAGCATGGCGGCCAGGTCTATACCGATGGTGCCAATCTCAACGCCCTGGTCGGGTTGGCCAGGCCCGGCAAGTGGGGCTCGGATGTCTCGCACCTGAACCTGCACAAGACCTTCTGCATCCCGCATGGCGGTGGCGGCCCCGGTGTCGGCCCGTGTGCGGTCAAGGCGCATCTCGCCGAATTCCTGCCGCGCACCTTGGGCGGCAAGGGTGATGTCGGCATGGTTTCGGCAGCCAGCTTCGGCAGCGCCAGCATCCTGCCGATCTCGTGGATGTACATCACCCTGATGGGCAGCGCCGGCCTGCGCAAGGCAACCCAGGTCGCCCTGCTCAATGCCAACTACATTGCCCGCCGCCTGGCGCCGCATTACGCAACCCTGTACACCGGGCGCAACGGACTCGTCGCGCATGAGTGCATCCTCGACCTGCGTCCGCTCAAGGACGCCACCGGCATTGGCGCGGAAGACGTCGCCAAGCGCCTGATCGATTTCGGCTTCCACGCGCCGACCTTGAGCTTTCCGGTTTCCGGCACGCTCATGGTCGAACCGACCGAGAGCGAATCACTGCACGAACTCGATCGCTTCATCGATGCCATGATCCAGATCCGCGACGAGATCCGCGCCATCGAGGAAGGCAAGCTCGATCGCGAGGACAATCCCCTCAAGCACGCCCCGCATACGGCGACGATGGTGGCTGGCAGCACATGGACGCACGCCTATCCGCGCGAACTGGCCGCCTTCCCGCTGGCCGTGCTCAAGCAGCAGAAATACTGGCCGCCGGTCGCCCGCGTCGACAACGTCTACGGCGACAAGAACATCATGTGCGCGTGCATCCCGATCGATGCGTACAAGGATGAAGCCGTGGCCTGATGATCGCGCCGATCGGTGCCACTTCCGCAATCGGCACCTTCGCATCCATACGCCGCTCCACCCCGGGATTTATCCCAAGATTAGACCGAAGGACTACACCGCAATATCGGCGAAGAGCGTTGATTCGCGTAAAAAATTTCCTACAGATTTTCCCCAAGCAGACATGTTAGGCTGATGGAATACATCCCATATCGGGACCGAATAGTAGTTAGACGGCAGAGGATGTATTCATGAGACTCCTAGCAATACTTTCACTGTCACTACTCACGGGGTGCGCTTCAGCCCCCGCTACGTTTGAGCAGATTGGGCTGCGAGAGGCTGGCGAGGCACCTCCAACCTGTGAGCGTGGTCACGAGAGCTCACTCACAGGAGCCTCCGTCACCATCCGACCCGGTGAAACCATTTGCTTGACCATTAAAACTAAGGACAAATCAGTGGTTCCTACTGCCGTTGTGGCTACTGCAAATCCAGAGAACACGCTAATTCTCAAGTTCTGGCAGGAACCAGGCACCACTAACATGGTCCTTACGGTACACAACCCTTTGGGCACATTCTTTAGGTACAGGGCGCACATGCTTCGTCCCGGTTCCGCTAACTACGAGTACACCAGCAGTTGTCCGGTCCTCTCAAAACGCTTAGGCATCGAGCACTGGCCGCACGCAATCTCCGAGTTGAGACTATCGGATTTCGCGTCCTTGCCAGAATCGGAAACAATGACGTGCCAGTGACACAGCTGCCGTCTAACAATTCCTCAAGAGACTTCCCGTCAACCCCGGGCGAGTGATGCCTTGGCCCTGAGCATTCAGGCCTTTGCTGGTCATGGAATTGTTCCTTTGTTGCATGCTGCGATGTCAGTGCGGTAGGGCGATGAAACGGATGTCAGACTGCATTTCCTCAAACGGTCTTGTTGCGTCGCTGCTGCTGACGCGGACCAGGGTAAAAACCGCACCCGGAGACCTCGTTCATTCATCGGGTTCGTCGGTGTTCGAGGATCAGTCGAAGCACGCTGTGACGGCCGGAAAGTTAGTCAGGTTTTCTCCAGGTCGGTCTGAACCGTTGTCTGCCGTGTCGCG
>Ga0207420_1000589_pt1 | contig 31849 bp, 26 predicted proteins | sample ThiBio_inoc_biof_FD_183941 | JGI IMG/M metagenome (GOLD analysis project Ga0207420, IMG submission 183941) | Wastewater bioreactor microbial communities from Cape Town, South Africa - Thiocy_inoc_biof (SPAdes) | ecosystem: Engineered > Bioremediation > Thiocyanate > Unclassified | place: South...
AGTATCTGCTTGTGCTACATGTGACGGATTCTTTTATCGTAAAAAAACGGTAGCAGTAGTTGGGGGAGGAGATACCGCTTGTGAAGAAGCGCTTTACCTCGCAGGATTAGCTAAACATGTTTATCTGATTGTCCGTAAACCCTTCCTACGTGCATCAAAAGTAATGCAGGAGCGTGTTTTCAAGGCCGAAAACATTACCGTATTGTTCGAACATAATACCCTTGGGCTATTTGGCGAAAACGGAGTCGAAGGTGCACATCTGGTTAAAAGAATGGGGGAAGCAGACGAAGAAAAAGTCGACATCGCCATTGATGGTTTCTTCCTCGCAATAGGACACACTCCGAATTCAGACATTTTTAAACCCTGGATTGAAACGGATTCTGTAGGATACATCAAAACAATTCCAGATACACCTCGTACAAATGTACCAGGAGTGTTTGCTGCCGGCGATGTGGCCGACCCACATTACCGCCAGGCTATTACCGCTGCCGGAAGTGGTTGTAAGGCCGCTATGGAAGCCGAACGTTATCTTTCAGAACTTGGTAAGTAAAATTTTATTATGGGAGACTGCCTGAAACAGTCTCCCTCTCTTTTATATAAATACTTAAATCTCAAAAGTACCATGAAAATTAAAAATTTCTTTCTCATTCTTCTTTGTTTATCCCTTGGTCTTTCTGCCGGGGCAAAAAATAAAACAAAAGTAATTGCACACAGGGGGTATTGGAAAATTGAAGGCTCGGCTCAGAACTCGATTAAATCTCTTGAAGAGGCTGATCGTATTAAGGTGTACGGCTCTGAATTTGATGTCCACCTTACAGCCGATAATGAGGCAATTGTGTTTCATGACAATAAAGTAAACGATATCAAAGTTCAGGAAGTAAATTACGACAAGCTGAAAGATATTCAACTTGCCAATGGCGAAAAGATCCCCACTTTAGATCAATATTTGCAAAAAGGTAAAAAATTAAAGAAAGCAAAGCTGATATTTGAATTAAAGTCCCACGCCACACCTCAGCGAGACAGAGAGGCTGCAGCTTTCATATTAAACAAAATCAAAGAATACAAGCTCCAGAAGAAGACAGAATACATCGCCTTTAGTCTGGAAGCTGCCAAAGAGATCATTCGTTTGGATAAAAAGGCAAAAGTATCCTATCTTAACGGCGAACTTTCCCCAAAAGAATTGAAATCGTTAGGATTTGCAGGACTTGATTATAATTACAATGTAATTAAGAAACACCCGGAATGGGTTAAGGAGGCTAAAGATTTAGACCTGACAGTTAATGTGTGGACAGTCAATACGGCTGAGCAAATGCAGGAAATGATTGCTCTTGGAGTCGATTATATTACGACAGACTATCCCGAGTTACTTCAACAAGAGTTGAAAAAATAAAAACAATAATCCCCGTCTATTTTTGCAGACGGGGATTATTGTTTTTAAGAATCAGGATTCTAGCTTCTCTACATACAGCTGGCTATTCTCAAAACGTATCACCTTCACATTTGTTCCTTTCTCAATAAATCCCGATTCAGAAACTGCATCAAATTGAGCATTATCAATTTCAATTTTCCCCGAAGGTCGCAGAACGGTTGTGGTCTTTCCTGTTTTACCAATAAAAGCATTTAATTCGGGTGTAGACAGTGACTGTTCCAGATCGGTTGCAAGAGCTACATTCTTCAATAATCCCTTTTCCCCAATCTTATTTGAAAGCCAAATCATTAAAACAAAACTGCCTCCAATCCCCATTAGAACTGTAAGCACAGCCTTCCCCGAGTCGGTACCACTTATACCTCTAAAGTCGAAATCTGTGTTGTTAAGCAAGCTGAGTGTAAGTCCTCCAACAATAAATACAATTCCGGTAATACCGGTTACTCCAAACCCCGGAATAATAAAAAGTTCCACCGCAATTAATATCAGTCCGGCTACGAAGACCAGTATTTCCCAATTTTGAGCCAGACCGTCAATATAAAGAGGGGCAAAATAAAGAATAGCACCGGTAACTGCTGCAGCCAATGGGAAACCGATGCCCGGTGATTGCATTTCGAAATAGATACCACCTATGATGCACATTATCAATAAGGATTGTATAAAAGGATTCATTAAAAAACCTTTAATTTTATCAGCAAAAGAGGGTTTATACGTTTTTAATTCGTAGTTCTTGTATCCCAGATAAGAGGTGACGACTTCGTCTACCGATTCGGCAATCCCATCACAATACCCCCAGGTAACTGCCTCATCAGCTGTGAATGTAAGTACCTTTCCGCTGTCAATCAAATTAGGGATTGCTATTCGATCGTCCACCATCGCCTCGGCAATACGAGGATCTCTTTTCCACTTATAGATTGTATCGTTTCCTTGTACTATTGTATCTTTTCCGTGAGCTTCGGCTGTCGACCTGATCATCGACCGCATATAAGACTGATACTTGTCCGGCAGAGCTTCTCCAGTCTGGTTAACCACTGTAGCTGCACCTATATTTGCCCCTTTTCGCATATAAATCTTTTTACAGGCAATTGAGATCAAAGCACCTGCCGAAGCAGCATTATTATCAATAAAAACATGCACAGGAACCTTGCTGTATAAGATAGCGGTCCGCATGGAATCGGCGGCTTCAAGAAGTCCGCCGTATGTATTCATATGGATAATCACAGCCTGAGCGTTCAGCTGATTTGCTTCAGCCAACCCTTTACTTAAAAAAATTCTTGCAGCGTTATCTATTTCTTTATTAATATTAATAGTGTAGATAAGAGGAATGTTTTTATTTTGCGCATTTAGAAGAAATAGCGGAGCAAGCAATCCTGCCAGCAAAAGCGAAAGGAATGTTTTCATATTGATATTGTTTGATTAATTCGTTACAACTGCTGTAAAGTTACATTAATTTCTTAAGTTGTGATTTTTATTATTAATTTTTCTCAAACAATTGTTTAATTAAAAAATAATACATATATTTGTCAAAACTCCTAACGAGGGGTAAAGGATTAATTAACCGATGTTTAACTTTATATACGTGTGGTATGAACGCATTGCAATTTCAGAAAAAATTATTGGGCATGCAGGAAAACATGATGAATTTTGCTTTAATGCTCACAGCGAACAGGGACGACGCGCAGGATTTGATGCAGGATACAACACTAAAGGTGTTGGACAATCAGGAGAAGTTTGTTGACAATATAAACTTTAAAGGATGGGTTCTGACAGTAATGCGAAATATATTTATTAACAACTATCATAAAATAGTACGAACACAAACGGTCGTAGATCAGGGAGTGGACCTCTATAATTTGAATGTAGTTAATGATTCAGGTTTTGATTCACCGGATGGTGCATATCAGATTCAGGAAATAACGAAAGCAATCAATAGCTTGAATAATGAGTTGAAGGTTCCTTTCTCTATGTTTCTAAGTGGTTATAAGTATAACGAGATAGCCGACAAGTTGGGAGTTCCACTTGGAACTGTAAAAAGTCGGATTTTCTTTGCAAGACAAGAGCTACAAAAGGAACTTAAGGACTTCAGACAAGGATAATTATTTGAATAAAAAGAGATTACATAAAGTAATCTCTTTTTTTTATTATTGTAATTTCTACATTCTAATCCATTTTTCTCGTTACATTTTTCGTTGTCTTCATTGATTAATCATTGATATGATTAAGTAAACATGTTATACAAAATTGTTTTATAACATATATTTGCATTATATTCCTTTTATTCTTGATTTATGTAAAAATCTGAGCTGGAATGAAAAAAATATATAAAATAATTTTGTGCAAACTAATTTTAATTATATACATTTGCGAAGTGCTCAAGAGTGAGCCTATTTATTAATGTTAACCTATTTTTTTAGTTATGATGAACAAACAGTTAGCTTTTGTTAAAAGCGGGCTTGGTTTGGCGCTCTGCTTTTTGCTAGTGGGTGCGGGTAATACACCTCCTTTGTATGCCGCCAACACTGAAGTGTCAGTAAACCAACAAGCTAGAACAGTTACCGGTACGGTAAAAGACGCTAAAGGAGAAACTCTTTTAGGCGTGAACGTTGTGGTGAAGGGGACGACCAATGGTACCATTACAGACCTTGATGGTAAGTATTCTCTCGAGGTTCCCTCGAACGCTATTCTTGAATTTTCTTATATCGGTTATGTTACCCAGGCAGTTCCTGTTACGGGTAGGGTAATGGATATTGTAATGAAGGAAGATGCCAGAAATCTGGACGAAGTTGTTGTTGTAGGTTACGGAACGCAGGCCAAGAAAGACATTACCGGATCTGTGGCTGTAGTGGACACTAAAGACCTTCTAGCATCAAGTGGATCTTCTGCTACTCAACAGCTTCAGGGAAAAGCTGCCGGTGTTTATATCGGACAGAACGGTTCTCCCGGTGCTTCCACCATGGTACGTATTCGTGGTATCAACACTGTAAACGATAACGGACCTCTATATGTTATCGACGGAGTATCAACTCGTAACCAGAACCTGAGCAGTTTAAACCCGAATGATATTGAAAGCATGCAGGTTCTAAAAGACGCATCAGCAGCTGCTATTTATGGTGCCCAGGCTGCCAATGGTGTAATTTTAATTACAACCAAAAAAGGAACACAGTCTGGTCAACCTAAACTAACTTATGATGGTTACTTTGGAATCCAAAAAACCGGAAAGAAATACGATGTATTAAACTCAACAGATCGCTTGAACCTTGAATGGGAAGCTAAAGCAAACAATTATGCCATCAACGGCGTTAATAAATTGCCTTCACACGTTCAGTTTGGAACAGGAGCAAAGCCTGTAATTCCGAATTATCTAACACAGGCAGGTGCCGGAGGTAGTCAGAATATCGATCCTAATACTTATAGCTATCCTGGCAATACTATGGTACCATTCTCTAATACAGATTGGTGGGACGAAGTTGACCGCGTAGCACCAATGCAGAATCACCAAGTTGGCTTATCAGGAGGTACAGACAAAGGCCAGTATAACTTAAGTGCCAACTACTTCGATCAGAGAGGTACTGTAATCGAATCCTATTATACAAGATATCAGGTTCGTGCCAACTCTTCATTCAATGTACGTCCCTGGTTGCGTTTTGGAGAAAACCTGACCTATGCATGGACAAAAGATCAGGGACTTACAAGTTCGGGAGCTGAGGACAATCCTTACTCATGGACATATCGTGCCTCTCCTTACGTTCCTGTATATGATATTAAAGGAAATTTCGCGGGTTCTAAGATTGCAGGTACCGGTAACTTCCAGAACGTGGTAGCTCAACAGAAACGTAATGCTGACAATTATTACACCAATTCACGTATATTTGGTAACTTGTGGGGAGAAATTGACTTTATGAAAGGTCTTACCTTCAGAACCAACTTTGGTATGGACTACACAAGTGCTTATCAATATCGTATGAGCAAAAAGAATCTTGAATTCTCTGAAACCCGTGGAACAAACGACCTGTTTGAACAATCAACATTCAACTTCCGTTGGGTATGGACCAATACATTGGCCTTTGATACAAAATTTGGAGAAGATCATTCCTTGAAAGTATTATTAGGTACAGAAGCTATCCGCGACGGATTAGGCCGTGGTTTAAGTGGTCAGCGTTACGGTTATTTGTACGAAAATAATACAGACACTTGGGTATTATCTATGGGTGTTAATGACTTGACTCGTGTTAACAATTCATGGTATAATGGAGAGTTTGCATTGTTTGGAATGTTTGGTCGTGCCGATTACGCATACCAGGATAAATATTTAGCAACAGTGATAGTTCGCCGAGACGGTGTTTCCCGTTTCTCTAAATCAAATCGTTACGGAACATTCCCATCTGTATCTTTAGGATGGCGTATTTCTGAAGAAGATTTCATGGAAAACACACAAGATTGGTTGGACGACTTGAAACTTCGTGTTGGTTATGGACAGACAGGTAACGCTGAAGTTCCACGTGCTACGAACTTTGCTTACGAATTCTCTACAGATCCACGCACAACAGGTTACGATTTAGGTGGAACCAATGGTACAACATATACAGGATATAAATTGAACAGATTTGGTAACGAAGATACCAAATGGGAGTCGACCGATATGTTTAACGTGGGTTTGGATGCAACTTTCCTGAATGGTAAATTTACTGCAGGTGTTGAATGGTACACCAAAAAGACATCAGATATGTTGGTACAGGCCTCTTATTCTGCTTTGGCAGGTGAAGCAGCTAAACCATACATCAACTTTGGTGATATGAAAAATAAAGGGGTTGATGTAACCTTTAACTATAGAGATAATGCCGGTGATTGGAGTTGGGATTTAGGCTTGAACCTATCTCATTATAAAAACGAAGTTGTTCGTTTGGCCGAAGCAGACGATGCTTCTTTCTGGGGAGCCGGTGCCCGTATCAGCGGTAACATTACCCGTACAACCAAAGGTCATCCAATTTCAGAATTCTACGGATATAAAGTGGTAGGTTTCTATGAAAGCGAAGCCGATTTGGCCGCTTCTCCTATACCTCTTGGTGTTGCAGACAGAGCTTCCATTAAGCCGAATGCATGGATTGGTAAATTTAAATTTGCTGATGTTAACAACGACGGCAAAGTGACTACTGCCGACCGTACCTTTATTGGTTCACCTCATCCTGATTTGATTGCTGGTTTGAATGCAACAGTTACGTATAAGAATTTTGACTTTACGATGTTCTGGTATTCAACCATAGGTAACGATTTGTTTAATAACAATAAATATTTTACCGATTTTTGGTTGTTTGAAGGAAACCGATCTTCCACTATGCGCGATAAATCATGGAAGGCTGGAGCAGATAATAGTAATGCTGTATTGCCTGTCCTTGATTATGGTGATAGCTATTCCGGAACAAACTCAAACTCATATTATGTAGAGAATGCTTCATTCTTAAGATTGAAAAATGTTGTTTTGGGTTACACATTCCCAAAAGCCATGTTGCAAAAAGCTACAATATCTAATTTAAGAGTGTATTTGCAGGCAGAAAATATTCTGACAATCACAGGTTATTCAGGTCTGGATCCAGAATATACCAATGCAAGCTTAAATGCAGATAGTGGTAATGACCTTCGCAGAGGTATTGATATGGGAGGTTGGCCGTCAACCATGCGTTTCTTATTTGGTGTTAATTTCGCATTCTAAGAAACGTCTAAGTCTAATTAATTATTTTAAATCAAAGAATTATGAAACATAATCTTATAGCAATATTTGGTTTCGCTACTTTATTAACCTTCGGCTCTTGTGGTGAAGATTTTCTTTACAAAGCTCCGCAGGGTAGTATCGACCAGAATGCTTTGCAAAATGCAACAGGTGTGGAGTTGGTTGTTGCGAATGCGTATGCCAATTTAACTGAAAATGGCTGGGGTGCAACTCCTTTTAACTGGACATTCGGTGGTATGTACGGTGGTGATGCTAATAAGGGTTCCGACCCGGGCGACCAGTCCGTATTGAACGAAATGGAGATGTATAATACGGCATCTACCAATGGTTATCTCAATGAAAAATGGGTGTGGACGTACAAAGGTTCAAAGCGAGTTTCAATCGCAATGCAGATTATTGCTGCTACAACAGACATGGATGCTGCGTTGAAAGAAGTCAGAATGGGTGAACTGTATTTCTTACGCGCTATGTTCTATTTCGAATCTGTAAAGATATTTGGTCCGTTTATTCCTTACATTGATGAAACTTTTACAGAAAACGATCCAAAGGTTCACAACGACAAGGATATTTATCCAAACATTCTTGCCGATGTTGATGCTGCAATCGCTAAATTACCGGCTACTCAACCCGAAGTTGGTAGAGCCAATGTATGGGCTGCAAAAGCATTGAAAGCAAAAATTTTAATGCAAAAAGGTGATATGACTGCTGCTAAACCTATTTTGAAAGACGTAATTGAAAATGGTAAAACATCCAATGGCTTAAAATATGGTTTGGAAGACAATTTGAATAACAACTGGAGTGCACTTACCGAAAATGGAAAGGAATCCATATTTGCTGTTCAGTTCTCAAATGATGCACAAAATAATGGTAACTCAGGTATGTCGTTATGTTATCCGCATAACTCAGGTCCCGGTGGTTGCTGTGGTTTTTATCAACCTTCTTACGAATTGGCCAATTCATTTAAAGTAGACGCAAATGGTCTTCCATTACTTGATAATTCGTATCGTAACGGAACCTCTGTTTCTTATGTGAATCCTAGTTCTGCTAAAGATGCTCCGATATCTTTGAATAGTAATGACCCTGTAGATCCACGTCTGGATTTCGCAATCGGTCGTTATGGAATTCCATACAAAGATTGGGGACTACCAAAGAATGACTGGGTACGTAACCCTGTTAACGGAGGTATCTTCTTACCTAAAAAGCATGTATATAGTGTGGCTGAAAAAGAAGCTGGTCAGACTGCTATTCATGACGGTTGGGCTCCCGGATCAACAATGAATTTACAATATCTAAGCTTGCGCGACTGCATTTTGATGTATGCTGAGTGTTTGGCTAATGATGGCGATTTAAAGGGTGCAATGGATCTTGTAAACCAGATTCGTACACGTGCAGCTCTTCCGGCTAACATAATTAAAAATGCCGCTGGTCAACCTGCTGCCAATTACAAGATTTCGACTTATCCGCAAAACCATGCAGCCTTTACAGATAAAGCTACCTGTATCAAAGCTGTACGTATGGAACGTAAGTTGGAATTGGCTATGGAAGGACAACGTTGGTTCGACTTACAGAGATGGGGTGGTAGTGTTATGGCTACTGAGTTGAAGGCATATGTTGATTTTGAAAAACAATATATTCCAAAATTTGCTGCCGCATCTTATCTGCAAGCTGCAAGAACAATGTTCCCAGTACCAGATGGTCAGATTCAAACCATGGGTAACGACGAAAGTGGTAAACCTTATCTGGTTCAGCCGGAACCTTGGAAATAATAGAATTCTTTTATTGCGAAAAGGGCATCTACGGATGCCCTTTTTTATTTTATATAAGTTTATTTATATCAGCAATAACATTAAAGATGAAGTCTCAGTTTTGATATAAGGGAGTATTTCGCTCCCTTTTTTAGTTAAGTGAATATTGTCTGTGAATAAGAAATAACTATCTTTGTGAAATGCCAATATTTAATCTATTAATATAAAGCGATTTATAATGAATACCGATGTGAAAAAACTTAAAGCTGTAACAGCAGTTGTATTGGGAGCAAGTGGAAGAGGAAAACTTTATGGAGATTATTCGCTGGAACACCCCGAAGATTTATTGATTGTAGGAATTGCGGAACCTGTGCCTTTACGAAGGGAAATGTATGGAGATAAGTACCATGTTCCAGTAGAGAACCGGTTGGCAACCTGGGAGGAAATGCTTGCTAGACCTAAATTTGCAGATGCAGTGATTATTGCCACTCCGGATCACTTGCATTACGCACCTTGTATGAAAGCGTTGGAGCTGGGATACGATATCTTATTAGAGAAACCAATCGCACAAACCGAAGAAGAATGCCGAAAGCTGGTGGATTATGCCCGTCAGACCGGTAAAATAGTGGGACTTACCCATGTGTTACGCTATTCTCCTTACTTTTTGATGCTTAAGGAGATGGTTGACAGCAAAAAAATTGGAGATTTGGTAAGTATTCAGCACTTCGAGCCGGTTGATCATGTGCACATGAGCCATTCGTATGTACGGGGAAGCTGGAGAGATTCCAAGGCCAGTACCCCATTGGTATTGGCTAAATCAAGTCATGATCTGGATATATTACATTGGATTGTAGGTAAACCATGTAAGAAAGTAGTTGCTTTCGGCGATTTAGCACACTTCAAGGCTGCTAATGCACCTCAAGGAGCTCCACAACGTTGCACAGACGGTTGTCCGGTTGAAGCAGACTGCCCGTTTTCTGCATTAAAAATATATTACCGCGACCGTACCTGGCTTTATGTTTTTGATCTGCCCGTGGATCCGGATAAGCAGGGAGACGTTATTCTCGAAAATCTTAAAAATGGTAACTACGGAAAGTGTGTATATCATTGCAATAATAATCAGCCCGATCATTACACAATGCTTCTGGAATTTGATGGTGGAGTGACGGTTAATTTCTCCATAGAGGCTTTCACATCCTACAGTGGCAGACGTACCCGGATTATGGGAACTCGTGGAGACATAGTGGGAGATATGGAACAATTTGTACACACTGATTTTGCTTCCGGTAAATCTGTAACCTATGATGCCCACGCGATGGATGCCCTCAATTACGAAGGTGTAGGACATGGGGGAGGAGATACCGGTATGATCAGGGATTGGATTGAGGCTGTACGTAAACAAGATTCTTCATTGATGTCTACACCGCTGGAAGATTCGCTGGAAAGTCACCTTATGGCTTTTGCTGCCGAGCGTAGCCGGGCAAAGGATAAGATTGTCTACCTGCGCCCTTTGAAGCATTATTTAGGCCTTTAATGGTGAAATAAAGTTAAATATCGCGAATTTGAGCTGTAAATTTATGTTGTACAACATAAATGCCTTATCTTTGCACTGTGTTTTTCATGGTATTAGATTTAAGGTTAGCAATGAAGATTGGTTGTCGGGATGACAACCTTTTCTTTTTTTATACAGATTTATACAGAATCCACCATCTTTTTCTCCTTTTTAATCGAACGTTTAAAGGATATCGCAAAATAATATTACTTTTGTAGATACATTTTAGAATTTAAACGATAAAGTTGTGGAAAAAAAAATCAAATTACGTGTTCAGGGATTAACTAACAGTCAGGTTCAATCAGGAGCTTATGCATTAATACTAGCAGAAGAAGATGGCAATCGCCGTATTCCTGTGATTGTAGGAACTCCCGAAGCCCAATCGATTGCTATAGCTCTCGAGTATATTACTCCCCCCCGTCCATTAACGCACGATTTATTTGTAAGTTTTGCTACTGCTTTTGATATAAAACTGAAAGAAGTTTATATATATAAATTTGAAGAAGGTATTTTCTATTCGGAGTTACTGTTTACAGACGGCAAACGTGAGATTCCGGTAGATTCACGTACATCGGATGCTATTGCCATTGCTTTACGTGCTAAATGCGATATTTATGTGTCTGAATCCATCATGATTGAAGCTGGAGTTGTACTTGATGAAGATGTGGATGACAATGCCGATGATGATTTTGATGATGATGACGACCTGATGACTATGGAGCCGGATGAGATTACGGATGAAGAGTCCTTGAAGAGATGGTTAGGATTAATTGAAGACGAAGAATTGAACAAACGTCTTGAAGAGGCGGTGCAGGAAGAAAATTACGAGCATGCCAAAATGTATCAGGATGAGATACGACGACGTAAAGAAGAAAAGGAAAAAACCGAATAAATAACAACATGTATGGTCGCATCAACCGGCGGATTTGGAATTGAATCGCTCCTGCGAGGTGTAGTAGGCATTATAACAGTGCTTGCAGTTTCATATTTAATGAGCTCAAACCGAAAAAAAATCGACTGGAAACTGGTGGGAAGCGGACTCCTGATTCAGTTTGCCTTAGCCTTATCCGTTCTTTATGTACCTTTTGTAGGTTATTGGGCAAGGCATTTATCAAGTTGATGGACTTTACGCAAGCCGGTGTTGGGTTTCTTTTAGGCCCGTATGCGACAAAGAACAATGGATTTATTTTCCTTATACATTCTATGCCGGTTATCATTTTCTTTACAGCCATCGTTTCTTTATTTTATCATTGGGGAATTATACAGCGTGTAGTTGGTGCATTCTCCTGGGTACTCAGAAAATTTATGAATGTATCCGGTGCCGAAGGGCTGGTTGTTTCGGGTAATATTTTTATGGGAATGACCGAGTCGCCCGTATTGATCAAGAATTATCTGCCCACAATGAATCGTTCAGAGATATTTCTGGTAATGGTCGCAGGGATGGGTACGATAGCCGGTTCGGTGATGGCAACCTATATCGGTATGCTTTCGGGAGGAGATCCGGTGGCCCGTTTGCTTTTTGCCAAACATTTATTGTCGGCTTCAGTGATGGCTGCCCCCGGCTCTATTGTAATTGCCAAGATGTTATGTCCACAAACCGAGCCTGTTACCGAACAGGAGGTGAAGGTTTCTTTAGAGAATCAACATCACAATGTACTGGAAGCATTGGCCTCGGGTACTTCGGTTGGGATAAAATTGGTAGTAAACATTGCGGCGATGCTGTTGGTATTTATTTCTATGGTTGCACTTCTGAATTATGTATCAGAAGGACTTATAGGGAAATACACCGGACTAAATGATTGGGTGGTATCCGTTACCGATGGCAAGCAGCAGGGTTTCACATTTCAATTTATATTAGGAATAATCCTGTCTCCATTTATGTGGTTGATAGGTGTGCCTTTTGATGATATGATGCTGGTAGGTTCCTTATTGGGACAGAAAACAATTCTGAATGAATTTGTCGCCTATTTTCAGTTGCAGCAATGGAAAGATGCCGGTTTATTTGTATATGAAAAGTCCATAATCATGTCGACCTACATCCTTTGCGGATTTGCAAATATATCATCCATCGGTATACTTTTAGGAGGACTAGGAGTTCTTACTCCCAATAAACAAAATTTGATAAGCAAACTAGGAATTCCAACCATGATCGGCGGAGCTTTGGTATCCATTATGTCGGCAACCATGGTAGGAATGATTTTAGGATAAAAGAGATTTATGCAAATATTTTATACGCCGGACATAGCTGTAAATACAGAGTTGCCGGATGAAGAAGGGCAGCATGCCATTCGAGTACTCCGGCTAAACGAAGGAGCCGAAATACTACTTACAGACGGTAAAGGAACATTTTATAAAGCAGCCATAGCCGTTGCCAATGCTAAGCATTGTCGTGTTGATATTCTTGAACAATGGTCGCCCGGCAAACTATGGGACTTTACCTTGCACGTAGCCGTTGCCCCAACCAAAAATATGGATAGGTTGGAATGGTTTGCCGAAAAAGCAACCGAGATAGGCATTAATGCCATAACCTGTTTAAATTGCCGCTATTCGGAACGTAAAGAGGTAAAGCCGGCCCGTATCGAGAAGATACTGGTTAGTGCTATGAAGCAATCGCAAAAAGCTACATTACCAGTATTAACCGGAATGACCGACTTTAAGACGTTTGTTTCTCAGCCATTCGACGGACGCAAATTTATTGCTCATTGTAATGAGGGCGAAAAGCCATTGATAAAACAGATCTATAATCCGGGAGAATCTGCCCTGGTCCTGATCGGACCCGAAGGCGATTTCAGTCCGGAAGAGGTTGCATTGGCACTGCATAACGGCTTTGAACCAATATCTTTAGGAGAAAGCCGACTCAGAACGGAGACTGCCGCTCTTGTAGCCTGTCATACCTTGCATGTACTAAATCAATAAACGCTTGCGTTGACAGGTTGGATTGAGCGTAATCTCCATTACCGGACATTGTTAATGGAGTTCTTTACGGTATCGTGTTTTGTTTTAAGCACAGAGCTGATCGAATACGTTTTTCCCTCAATTTGAATCGTTCCTTCTACTTTATAGGTTTGGGGGGCTACTTTTACCATTTGTCTTGTAAGCGAAACGGGAAAAAGTTCTTTGCTGTCCGTATTCATCTCTTTTTTCTGAAGCCCTTGGTTTACCTTTTCACCGAAGGTGGCTCCCTGGGTTTGTTTGGGAACCGTTACGTTCATCGAGATACGGTTGGGCATGGAGTTGTTTGTATTTATACTTTCCGCTTCGATGTTTAGCCAAAGATTTTCAGGAATGAGGGCTATCACCTTTTCTCCGTTTTCGTTTTCAACAATTATACCGTAGGTTTGCATGGTTTGGGTTGAAAGCTCTTTGGTTATTGTAATGGGCTTATGTTGTCGTTTCCCGGTAGCCATGCCACTGGCGTGATCGCGGGCGGTTACTATCTTCAAGTCATTTCTGAAGAGGTTTTCCTGCTCTTGATTATCGAATACCCATTCGATTACTACCGGTTCCAACTCTATAACTTCGAAAACGATTTTGGGAACATTCTCTTTGTCCAACATTCCATCGCAATCGTTGTCCCGTCCGTCAAAATCCGCCTTTTGGACCATTTGGCGGGAGGCCTGTTCCATATTTGTACTCTTTCCAATCGCTTTCGAAAGCGTGTTTTGCGGATAAACGTACAAGCTACCCAGCAACAAAATAATCGTTATGCTCAAAGTTTTCATAATACCGTGCATGAATTGTTAATTAATTGGGTGCATATTCTCTTATATATTATGTATAACAATTCCGGAGCTTATTTAGATTGAATTACTTCCCCCAAAAATACAGAAGGGTGTTTTTACATCGGTAACATCAGGGAGGTCAGATATAGTCTTTACTTAAATTAATGACTCTGAATAGATTGCTAAGAGTGTAATAATTAGCCACTTTGTTTGGAAAACCAGTTAAAATAGGTTAGATTTGTAACTTCCGGTTAACTTTATATAGCTAGTATGATAACACGTAGAGATTTCTTGAAGATGGCAGGTACGGCCTCTGTTGTGGGAGCGCTTAAGCCTGATTTTGCATTTGCCGATGTAATGAATACTTTTTCGGAGGTTAATAAGCTCCCCAGGTGGAGAGGTTTTAATTTACTCGATTTCTTTTCGCCGGTGAAACGGGGACCTAATGATTGGAACGCATCTCTTACTACCGAAAATGATTTTAAATGGATGGCCGACTGGGGTTTTGATTTTGTTCGTATTCCGATGGCATACCCCTCATATCTGCAGTTTGATCCTAAAGGCGATCCTAACAAACGAATTACAAAAGAAGAGGTTCTTCAGTTTGATGAATCTGCCATCGAAAGAGTAGATCATCTGATAACAAAAGCAAACCAGCACGGCTTACATGTAAGTCTGAATCTCCACCGCGCTCCCGGTTTTTGCATCAATGCGGGTTTTCATGAGCCCTATAATTTGTGGCGTGATAAAGAAGCGCAGGAAGCCCTGTATGCCCATTGGGAAATGTGGGCCAAGCGGTATAAAGGTATTTCGTCCAAACTACTTAGTTTTGATTTATTGAACGAACCCTGTGCTCCGGTGGACATGAACGACCAGCACACCCAGAAGCCTCCGGTAGACGGAGCTATTTACAGACAAGTTGCCGAAGGTTGCCTGCGTGTAATTAAAGAGCAGAACCAAAGCAGGCTGGTTGTTGCCGATGGAAATGGAGGCGGCTCGTTTGTTGTTCCGGAGCTGACAGATCTACCTTTGGCACAGAGTTGCCGTGGTTACTATCCTCATTATATATCTCATTACAGGGCTTCGTGGGTTTGGAAAAATCCGGACGATTCGCCTGCGGTTGAATGGCCCGGAGTAATCAACGGCGAAACATTTAACAGGGAGGTGTTGCAGGCCTTTTACAAACCCTGGCTCGATCTGGCAAAAAGCGGCGTTGGAGTTCATTGCGGCGAGTGCGGTTGTTATCGCGAAACACCCCACGACGTATTTCTTCGTTGGTTTGAAGATCAGCTAAGTATCTTTACAGAGCATCAGATTGGTTACGCATTATGGAATTTCCGTGGCGATTTCGGTATCCTCGACTCTAAAAGAAAGGATGTGAAATACAAAGACTGGTACGGTCATCAGTTGGATGAGAAAATGCTTCGGCTATTACAAAAATATTGATTCTATTGGAAAGAAAGGTCTTTAAATAAATTCAAGTGTCTTTATTGGGTTTGCACACTAATATTTTGATGAGAATGATAATAAAAGAGGGATGTTTTAATAACAGGAAACATCCCTCTTTATTATTACATTTAATAGTTATGCGTTCTTTTCAATTTTCGTTATACATTCAAAGTATGTTTTTATATACGAATAGATAAGCAACAGCTGCAAGGGTTAAAGTTGCAATAGCAATGTACATAAATAGGACAAGTGCGTATGGCATATTATAAAATCCGGAAAACTCTCTCTTCTTATTATATTTCTCTATAATTCTGCTATATCTTTCATTATATCGATAATAAAAATACAATAATCCAACAAATGAAAAGCCAAATATTATCTTAGAGAACGTTCCCAAATGATAATTTTCAATATGAAATAGCTTGATAACAATTATATAAAGAGATACCAGATTCGAGGCAAGACAAAATGCGACAGGAAAAACGCCTCCTAAGATTGGTATATCAGCATAATTCCGACTTTTTATACCTTGTTTATAAGCTGCATAAAAAAGAAAATCGTAAAAAAACATTTTAGTTTACTTATTTAGATTGTTTTAGTATTCATACAAATCACCACCCTCTATATGAATTGTTTTACAAATGTATGAAAACCATATATTAAACATAAAGTTCTTCGGTAATTCTTCTCTAAAAAGCAAAAAATGCATAGGCTCTCTGTACAATTGTTTATGTTTTTGAAACATTATTTTCGTTGGCGAACAAAATGGAAATGGGTATGATTTTGCTTATTGATGCAACGTTTTTAGCGGATAATGCATCCTAATGGGTGTATGTTAAATTAAACGCAATAAAATGAAAGTAAATTTATCTGTTATTACCCTGAGTTTGGGGTTGCTAATCCTTGCATCCGGATGTTCAACATCCAAAATGAAGAATAATAATGCAATTGAAGGTCGCGAATGGAGTTTGGTTTCCGTACAATCTAAAGATGGTTCAACCAAACTTACTCCGGCTGAAGACCAGCAGCCCACGCTTTCGATATTGCAGGGAAGGGTGAGTGGCTCTGCCGGTTGTAACCGAATTATGGGTTCGGTCGTTGTTGAAGGTAATAAGCTGAAATTCGATAAAGTAGCTACAACCATGATGCTTTGTCCAGACGCTATGAACCTGGAAGATGCCGTGCTTAATGTATTTGGACTGGCCAACAACTATAAGGTTACTGGTACAACGCTCGAACTAAAGAAGGATTCTGAAGTTCTTGCTGTATATAAGATCAAATAAATTATACAGCGTTCATTGCTAAGCTGTGTTTTATCTAAAATCCTTAAGGGAAGTAACTGGTTGCCTGCGATGAACTAATTATTTGCTAACGAATACTTATTCGTTTGACAGCTGTTAAACGCAAGTTCAACAGCTGTGTACTTTGCGTTCAACAGCTGACAAACGCAAAGTACACAATTGTTGAATGAATAGTTCTCCTAAGAGAAGAAAATAAAAGCCTTAACAGGAGGAGCTAATTGATAGGGAGAAATCTGTAGTTGTCCACTAGTGGGGCTTGAGAAGTGGTATTGTGTTACAAAATCGGCTTCAGTTCCATGATTGGGGGATGTGATAGATGACACATGCTGACAGATGGAAAAACGCCATCTGTCATTGTTTATATCTCTGCCATTCAGGTGGTTGAGCGATAAAAATGATAGATGACACTTAGTTTTGCGAAAATCAGAAATAAATGACCCGTCCTGAAAAATGTTGACTGAATTTAATAAAAATAAACCTACTATAAGTTGACTGCCTAGGTCAGTCCTACTATACCTTTACTCTAATCCTTACAGGGATTGACCAAGCTTATATCGGATTAGTCGCCCTGAAGTTCGTACTGTCCTTACAAATGTATAAAAATTACACGTATGCATCTTTTCGATTGGCCTCTTTTTTATAATAGCTCCTCCAACATCTTGCCAGTCCGCCCGTTTTAAGATGCGCTTGATCAGGGGTGAGCATGGCGATACTACTGTGTTTTCTTTTTGTATTATAAAGAGTTACCACCTCCGAAACTTTAGCTCTCGCATCTTTAATTCCGGAGTAGGTCATGCTATTTAACCATTCTTCTTTTAATATGCCATTTACTCTTTCAGCTATGGCATTTTCCAAAGGATCTCCATTCTCGGTCATGCTGATTTGAATTCCTCTCTCTTGCAGGGCTGAAACATATTGAGTACTGCAATATTGAATTCCCCGATCCGAGTGGTGAATAAGTCCACCCACCTCTTCGGGATATGTAATATCACTTACCCACAACTGATAGGGTCCATCTGGAATGAACTCTTTTGTCAGGATGGGATACGTTCTGAAACGGTGTTTTGAATCCGTGGTTTTTGTCACTCACCTTCGGTTACGAATCAACTAACCATGCTTCCGGGAGACCCTCAAACAGGGCATACTGCCCTGTTTGAGGGTCTCCCGGAAGTTATTCCTGTAATACTGGACAAGATATTCTTGTAATTGTTAGGCAGCCTTTTCTCTTTTATGCTGTACATGCTTACTGTTTAACTTTTCCAACAGAAGAATCATATTGTATATGAGTTGTTTTATTTTGAAGAATTTGAAATCCGGTTTTATTATAAAGGAAAGTTCTTGAATATGGTTCAACAAAATAAGTACCAGCATTCAGAATGTATTCAAAAACTTCACCATCCTTTAAAACTTCATCATAAATTGGCACTTTTTCATTACATGTGGAATAAATTGCGATACGTATGTCAGGCGAACTATTTATAAATGTAATATAGACCTTCCCTTCCATTGCTTCATCTTTATCACACCCCGTAATCATAAAACATGCTAGGATTGTAATCACAAATAATAATCCATTCTTAACTTTGTTCATTTTATTTTATTTTTAATAACATCAAATCCAATTATTTCAGAATCATCTATCACATTGTAGAGTGGATTCAAATTAAACGTTTTTTGTAATAGTACAAGGTGGAGTTCCATCTTTTGGTACAACATCTATTGTAAAACGGACAGCCCATTCCAACGCATTGGCCGGAACTTCATATTGCCAAGGATAACAGATGTATTGGGGATATATCAGACATGGATAATTACCCAAATGTTCAATTATTTATGATTTGTTTAACCTTCATTGTTGTCATAATAGTAAATTTAAATTAACATATAAGTTTTAATAAGGCACCTCAATGATGTGACTACAAAGGAACTGGAGTTTGAATTAATTATCAATCACTACATATAGTGATTTTTGATTATGCCTGTTGATGATAAACGGTTATGTTTGTGATGTACCGATGGGGGGTCTTGCCGTATTTGTTGCGGAAACCGGATTCTTGACAAAACAACAAACGAGAGGCTGAACCTTTTTTAAGTGTTCAGCCTCTCTATCTATTTTAAGTATGTCTGGTTTGCTTACAGAGCCATTTGTATTATTCCCACTCGATTGTTGCGGGTGGTTTAGAGCTGATGTCGTAAACAACGCGGTTTACACCTTTTACCTTGTTTATGATTTCGTTCGAAACTTTAGCAAGGAAATCGTAAGGAAGCTGAGCCCAGTCGGCCGTCATGGCATCGGTGGAAGTTACAGCACGTAAAGCGATTGTATAATCGTATGTACGCTCGTCGCCCATTACACCTACCGAACGAACCGGCAGTAAGATAGATCCAGCCTGCCAGATCTTATCGTACAATCCCCATTCGCGCATCAATGAAATATAGATATCATCTGCATTCTGAAGGATTTCGATTTTCTCTGGAGTGATTTCGCCCAATACACGGATTCCAAGACCCGGTCCCGGGAATGGATGACGTTTAATTAGGTTTGGCATCATACCCAGCTCGTTGCCCACACGACGAACTTCGTCTTTAAACAACAGTCGCAATGGTTCAACCAATTTAAGTTTCATGGTATCGGGCAGACCACCTACGTTATGGTGACTCTTAATTACCGTTCCGGTGATAGAAAGAGATTCGATCACGTCCGGATAAATAGTTCCTTGTCCCAGCCACTTGATATCTTTAAGCTTCTTGGCCTCTTCGTCGAATACGTCGATAAAGCCTTTACCAATAATCTTACGTTTTTGTTCAGGATCGGTTACACCATGCAGTTCGCGGTAGAATTTTTCTTTCGCATTCACACCGATAACATTAAGTCCCAGGTGTTCGTAATCGTCCATCACCTTTTCAAATTCATTTTTACGGAGCAAACCGTGGTCAACGAATATACAGGTAAGGTTTTTTCCGATCGCCTTGTTAAGCAGAACAGCCGTTACAGACGAGTCAACACCTCCCGACAATGCCAGGATCACTTTGTCGTCGCCCAATTGTTTTTTCAATTCGGCCACTGTAGACTCGATGAAAGAAGCCGGAGTCCAGTCTTTTGCACATCCGCAGATAGAAAGGAAGTTGTCCAGAATCTTAGTACCGTCTGTAGTATGGAATACTTCCGGATGGAACTGTACACCCCAGGTCTGCTCGCCTTCAATGTGATATGCTGCAGCCGGAACGTCGTTTGTGCTGGCTACAATTTTGAATGAAGAGGGAAGAACCGTAATGGTATCTCCGTGCGACATCCAAACCTGCGAACCTGCTTCAATACCCTTTAATAATGGGTCGTTGCCGTTAATAGAACCAAGATTAGCCCGACCGTATTCACGAGAGTCGCCCGATTCTACTTTTCCGCCCGATGTATATGCTAAGAATTGTGCGCCATAGCAAATGCCAAGTACCGGGTATTTCCCTCTGATTTCAGATAAATCGGCCTTGAACGCTGTTTCGTCATTTACCGAGTAAGGGCTACCTGAAAGAATCACCCCTTTCACGTCCGATGCATCTTCCGGGAAATGGTTGTAGGGAACAATCTCACAATACATATTTAACTCTCTGAGTCTGCGTCCGATCAGCTGAGTTGTTTGCGAGCCAAAATCAAGAATAATAATTTTCTCGTGCATGCAATAAGTGTTTAATTGAGTGGCGCAAAGTTAGCAATAAAAAATGATACCATAAAAACTCCTTTACCACAAATTAAAGCTAAGGTTGGAAGCAATTGTTAACAAGTCCTTAAAAATGTGTAAATATAAGGCAAAAGAGTTTTCTGCAATGGATTAAAGTGTACCTTTGCATGATCTTTTTAGTGACTCTTATAACGAACTATGGATACAGAAAAGAAAGAGATTAAACGAATCAATAAGCTTACTTTGCTTATAATGGCTGTGGTTGTGTTGTTGTTGCTTGTAGCAGGTGGTGGATATTATATATATAACCAAAAACAACAGATGAGTGAGATGACGCAAGCGTTTGTGCTTGAAAAGGAATCCCTCGAAGACGAGTTTAATGATCTGTCTCTTCAGTACGAAGGGTATAAGTTCAGTGTAGGGAACGACTCCCTGCTTTCCCTGCTGTCTACAGAGCAGGGAAAGGTTCAACGTCTGCTTGAAGAGTTGCGTACCGTTAAGGCTACCAATGCCAGCCGTATCAATCAGCTTAAAAAAGAATTGGAAACATTACGCAAGGTAATGCGCAACTATGTAATCCAGATTGACTCATTAAATACGGCCAATCAAATTCTGAAAGAAGAAAACAAGCAGGTAATTAAAAAATACGAGCAGGTTTCAAGTTCGGCTACCAAACTAAAGGAAGAAAAAGAGAAACTGGCAGAACGTGTTACATTGGCTTCACGACTGGATGCTACCGATATCTCGGTTACCCCAACCAACAGCCGTGGAAAGAAAATGACTAAGATTAAACGGATGGAACAGTTTGTTATTAACTTTAAACTGGCCAAAAATATAACAGCTCCTGTTGGAGAAAAGGTAGTTTACCTCCGTATAATGAAACCGGACGACGATGTATTGGTGAAAAGCCGTGCAGATGTGTTTGTGTTTGAAAACAAAGAGATCAATTACTCCATTAAGAAACTGGTTGAATACGAAGGCGAAGATTTGCCAATAACCGTGTACTGGAAGATAGAGGAATTTCTTTCGCCGGGTACCTACCGGGTGGATGTGTTTGCCGACGGCAATCATATCGGAAAGAAAACCTTTGTACTGGAGGAGTAGTTACGATGAATCCTACCGATCCTTTCGTACAACTGTATGGGCATCTGGATGCAGCTCTGCTGGCCGACGAACAGTTTGTAAGCGAGTTTAAGAACAGCGCCACATTGCTTAAGGTACAAAAAGGAGATTACCTTCTAAGAGCAGGTGAGGTCTGCTCTGAGGGTTACTTTATAAATAAAGGCCTGTTTCTGCACCTGTTTATCAACGATCAGGGCAACGAGAGTGTGATGGGATTTTCCGTAGATAATTTCTATCCCTTTCTTTCTTCCATTTCCTACTTTACCCAAACGCCTTCCGATTTCGAGATTCTGGCAATGGAAGATGCCGAGCTGATCTGTATCTCGCGGACCCAGATTGAAATGTTATCGTCCCGATATCCTCTGTTCGCCACTTTCTATCAGCGGGTGATGATGATGGTTATTTCCAAGATCTATACAATGTATGCAGCCCGCCAGTCCCACACGGCAGAAGGGTTTATGGAATACCTTTACAATGAATACATCTGGATTGTAAACAGAGTTCCAGATAAGTACATCGCCCGTTTTATGGGTATCAGCAATGCCTGGTACTGCAAACTCAAGAAGCGTCTGTTTGATTCGGGCAAGGTTTGATTCTCCCTCTATTAACTCTCTTTATTGCACCATTTTATCCGAAATTGAATTACTTCAATTTATTCTTTCCCGTAATCAACTAATTTTGCGGCGGAATTATGTATATTTGAACAATTAGAATAAAATTTGAATGAAATGAAAAGAGCCTTTGTATTGTCATTAGCATTATTGGCCTCTGCCTTCGTGTACGGTCAGCGTACACTTACGCTTGATGAGTGCAGGAGTCTGGCCATTCAAAACAACAAAGAATTACAGATAGCCGGCGAGAAGGTGCGTGTTGCAGGTTACGATAAACAGGCGGCGCTGACCAAGTATTTTCCGCAGGTTTCCGCAATGGGTACCTATATGCGGAATCAGAAAGATATCAATTTGCTGGATGATAAGACGGTTGCCGGTCTGGGTAAATTGTTGCCCATCGATGTAGGTGCGTTTACCCATCTTGACATTCAGGATGTTTGGTTGGGTAATGTCTCGCTGGTACAACCGGTATTTATGGGTGGTAAGATAATCGCCTATAACCAGATTACAAAGTATGCCAAGGAGTTGGCCCAGTCCATGAACGACCTGAAGCTGCAGGATGTAATCTATAAAACAGACGAAGCATACTGGCAGGTGGTTTCGCTGGTTAACAAGAAGAAGTTGGCCGACTCGTATGTATCTCTTCTCCGCAAAATGGATACCGATGTTCAGGCATTGATAGAGGAGGGGGTAGCTACACAGGTAGACGGAATGTCTGTGCGTGTAAAGCTGAATCAGGCAGAGATGGCGCAGACTAAAGTAGATAATGGGTTGGCTCTTTCGCGTATGGCGTTGGCACAGTTATGTGGATTGCCATTGGAAGAGTCGCTTGCATTGGCCGACGAAAATATTGAATCGCTGCCCGAAAGCACCTCTTCATCAGGTTCTTTTAGTGTGGAAGAGGCATTTATAAACCGCCAGGAGCTTAAGAGCCTGGATTATGCTGTGCGTATTTATAAAAAGAAAGAAAAGATTGCTTTGGCCGAACATTTGCCCAGCGTAGCGCTTACGGCAAATTACCTGGTAACCAATCCGAATTCGTTCAATGGCTTCAAAAATGATTTTGGTGGTATGTTTAATGTAGGTGTAGCGGTTCAGGTTCCTATATCGGGATGGTGGGAAGGCACATACAAACGGAATGCTGCCCGGGCGGAGACTCACATAAAGCAACTGGAGCTGGATGATGCAAAGGAAAAAATAGAGCTGCAGGTAAATCAATCGGTCTACAAGGTGAACGAGGCCGGTAAAAAATTAACAGCCTCGTCCCGCAATAAAGAAAAGGCCGAAGAAAATCTGCGTCATGCTACCATCGGTTTCGAAGAAGGGGTTATTCCTGCCTTAAATCTCATGGAGGCACAGACAGCCTGGGTAGAGGCTCAGTCTGATTTAATTGATGCACAGATAGAGGTTAAACTTACCGATGTATATTTGTCAAAGGCCCTTGGACGGCTAACTTCAACTACAAATAATAAATGATAAAACTATAGAGCGATGAACGAGCATAAGAAATTTTCAATCAATAACATGATGTTGGCATTTATCACGGTGATAGTCGTGATTGGTTTGGTGGCATTGGCCGGATTCTTTTTGCTTACTCCTCCCGAAGAGGTGATTATGGGGCAGGCCGAAGCAACCGAAATCAGGATTTCGGGAAAGGTTCCGGGACGAATAGTCTCTTATCGTTACCATGAAGGTGAAAAAGTAATGAAGGGAGATACCCTTGTCTTCCTTGATACTCCGGAAGTGCAGGCCAAGTTCAGACAGGCCGAAGCGGCAATGAGTGCTGCACAGGCGCAAAACAGAAAGGCTATTAAAGGTGCGAGAACGGAGCAGATTACGGCTGCCTACGAGATGTGGCAGAAGTCGCAGGCCGGATTGGAGATTGCTAAAAAATCGTACGACCGTATCCAGAATCTTTTTTCCAAAGGGGTGATATCTGCACAGAAGCGTGATGAAGCCGAAGCTAATTACAAGGCTATGGTTGCCACAGAGAAAGCCGCACGATCTCAGTACGATATGGCTAAAAACGGAGCCGAACGTGAAGATAAGGATGCTGCGGCAGCATTGGTGGAACGGGCTCAGGGAGCTGTGGATGAGGTTGAATCGTATATGCGTGAGTCGGCTTTGGTTTCGCCTATTGATGGAGAGATATCCGAGCAGTTTCCCGAAGTAGGTGAGCTGGTAGGTACCGGCGCTCCGATTCTTAATATAGCCGATCTTACGGATATGTGGGTTACATTCAGCATCCGCGAAGATCTGCTGAAGGATATTAAAATGGGAACTTCAATCAAAGCGTTTATTCCGGCACTAAATAACAAGGAGGTCACGCTTAAAGTCACCTATATGAAGGACATGGGATCGTATGCTGCATGGAAAGCTACGAAAACCAACGGACAGTTTGATTCTAAAACATTCGAGGTACGTGCTAAACCCGATGCACCGATTGCCGATTTGCGTCCGGGTATGTCTGTGATAATGAAAAAGAAATGAACATGACACAACTGAGGATAAGCATACAAAGTGTTAAGAATGTTGCCATACGCGAACTGCGCCGTCTGGTAGCCAAGCCTTTGTATATATTCTGTATGCTGGTAGCCCCTCTTTTTTGCATGGTGTTTTTCTTGTCGTTGATGAAAGAGGGATTGCCGGTAGACTTACCTATTGCTGTAGTGGATCTTGATAACTCCTCTACTTCCAGGTCACTGATTCGTCAGCTTAATGCCTTCGAGCAAACAGAAGTAGCCATGCAGACCATGTCGTTTACCGATGCACGGATTGCTATGCAGAAGGGCGAAGTATACGGGATTTTTTATATTCCGGAAAGGTTTGCTGCAGATGCTACTACCGGAAAGCAACCTCGCCTGTCTTTCTATACCAACGGTTCGTACCTGATTGCCGGATCGTTGCTGTTTAAGGACATGAAAACCATTTCGGTGCTGGCCGGAGGTTCGGTGGGCTTGAAGACCGGAACGGCCAAAGGCCTTACGGAAGCCCAGATTAAAGGGCAGTTGCAACCTATTGTTGTAGACACTCATTCCATTGGAAATCCGTGGCTCAATTATTCGGTTTACCTTAATAATATACTGATCCCCGGGATATTGCAGCTGATGATTTTTCTGGTCACCGTTTTCAGTATCGGCTCCGAAATTAAGTTTGCCACTTCTCAGGAATGGTTACGTTTAGGAAATAACTCGGTATTGGTTTCGCTAGCCGGAAAGTTGTTGCCTCACACCTTGATTTTTACGTTAGTAGGGTTGTTAGCTTGTTCGCTTCTTTACGGATTCAATGCATTTCCGCTTCAAAGCGGTTGGATGCCGATGGTGGCAAATATATTTTTGCTTGTACTGGCTTCGCAAGCAGTTGGAGTGTTTATGATCGGAGTGTTGCCAACGTTACGACTCGGACTGAGTTTTGCCAGTTTATTCGGAATGATAACTTTCTCTATTGTAGGGTTGTCGTTCCCCGTTTCCGAAATGCATCCTACGCTGCAAGCGCTTGCCAACCTGTTCCCGTTGAGGCATTATTTTCTGATTTATGTGGATCAGGCTCTTAACGGCAGGGAATTAATCTACTGCTGGGGGCATTATGTGGCACTGATGGCTTTTATGATTTTGCCGTTCCTGATTGCAAGAAACCTGAAGCATGCTTTGCTTTATTTTAAGTATATTCCGTAAAACGTTGAAAGAATGAAACCAGAGTTCAGGTTACAAAATATAATTAAAGAGGGGTTGAATGATACATTCCTCATCTGGAAAAGCGAACTGAAAAATGTGTTTGCAGATACAGGTGTGATGATTTTCTTTTTTTTGGTTCCCTTCATTTATCCGTTGTTGTACGCTTTTATATACAATAACGAATTGGTACGTGAAGCCAAGATGGTGGTGGTAGACCAGTCCAATTCTTCTCTCAGCAGAAAGTATGTGCGTATGATCGATGCTACTGCCGATGTTAAGGTTGTAGGAGCATGTGCAGATATGGAAGAGGCTAAACGTATGCTGGATACCAAGCAGGCCTACGGTATATTACTGGTTCCGTCTGATTTTAGCAAAGATCTGCATGCGGGAAGGCAAACTACCGTGTCGTTGTACAGCGATATGAGCAGTCTGCTGTTTTACAAAGCGTTTCTGCTTTCGGCTACCGAAGCCTCTTTCGAGCTGGGTAAGGAGGTGAGGATGCATAACAATCCCGTATCTACAGAGAAACTAGAACAGATTACGGTTAACCCGATTCCCTACGAATCGGTAACCCTTTTCAATACACAGAATGGTTTTGCCAGCTTTTTGGTACCCGCTATCCTTATTCTGGTAATTCAGCAGACATTGGTGTTGGGGATAGGTATGTTGGGCGGTACTGCCCGCGAGAAAAACCGATTCCATACATTGGTGCCCGTAAGTAAGCACTTTAACGGTACGTTGCGTATTGTATTCGGCAAGTCGTTGGCTTACCTGGTATTGTATATCCTTGTTTGTGGCTGGACGCTTGTGGTGGTGCCAAAACTCTTTGGATTGCCTCAGCTGGCATCTCCATTTACGCTTACGATGTTTATACTGCCTTACCTTTTTGCCTGTATTTTCTTTGCCATTACCTTGTCGGGTTTTATGGTAAGCAGAGAATCGCCTATGATGATTTTTGTATTTACATCCGTTTTCCTGCTGTTTATTTCGGGTATCTCGTGGCCCATGCATTCCATTCCTTCTTTTTGGAAAGCAACGGGTTATCTGTTCCCTTCAACACCCGGGGTGCAGGGTTTTGTACGGATAAATACAATGGGGGCAACCTTAAATGAGGTGGCTGCCGAATATAAATTGTTATGGGTGCAGACCGGTTTTTATTTCCTTACCTCTTGCCTGGTGTATCGTTTCCAGATTATACGAAGCAGAAGGCTGGTACATCAGCAGTATCAGTATATGAAAGCCAAACATAAGACAAAATAAAAAGAGGATGCCATCGGCATCCTCTTTTTATTTTGTAATCCTTTAAGAATTAAATCTTAATCTTAGGTCGGTACATATCCTGAGCAGTGATACTGCATTCTTTAGCCATACGTATACTATATTCCAGTTTACTTACATCCTTTGTAATGTTATTGCTGCCGAAGGTGAATTTAATTCCAGCCTCTTTGGCTTTGAGTATAAATGCTTTGTTAGGAATGTTATAGAGCTCGTTTATCTCGAGGGCTTTGCCGGTTTTAACAAGTGCATCGATTACTTTCTGCATTCTGGCTTCAGTCCAGAACTGGTCGTAACGGTCTGCCATGGAGGCGGGGAGGAAGTTGGGATTCACATATACGTCTACAGGCTCTTCCAACACTCCGCAAATTTTTTCTACAATCAGGTCCATGTATTGCTCTTCATTTTCAATCCAAACCTCTTCCGGAATCCACAAACGGGTACGTCTTCCTTTCTTATCGGTAAAGGTAAGCGCATCTGTAAACACGTAGTCGAATTCGGCACGGGCTTCGGGAGAGAAAGTGGTTACCCATTCGCGGCCTTCGCCCTGCATGGCAAGAATAAACGGCTGGGTACGCATTGTATCAAGATAAGCTCTAATCTCCTGGTCGTTTGTGATGGGGAATCCGATGCCGCAATTCGGCGCGATGGCATAATTTATTCCGGTCTTCCGCGATTGGATAGCCGCCATCTCTTTGGTAAGTCCTCCTTTTAAATGTACATGGTAATCCAGTACAGGGAAATCTGATTGATGCAGCTTAATGATTTCGTCGTTCTGCTCGTCGGTTGCTTCCGCTTGTTGTGCTTGCTCGTCGACAGCCTCTTTAAGTACATTTACCTCTATTTTTCTGAATTGGATGTTTCCGCTGCCTGTACTGATCAAAGCAAAAAGACCTTCAGACAAACGGGCATTCGCATTAGCTTCCGTTCTGTAGGGCGCAACAGGCTCAGTATATTCAACTACCGGAGCACCATCAATCAACACGGAAACAGCTTTGCCTTCAACTTTAATTTTCATGGCAAACCATTGGTTTTCCTTTACAAAGCTCTTGGTAAGATTACGAACTGAAAGCAGACTTCCGCTCATCTTCCACCAAACCGGATCGGTAACATCATTGTTTATTGCCACCTTGTAACCTTTGGATGCAGTTACATCAGAATGAAAACATACGGCACCTTTGCCTCCCTGATCTGTTTTAACTTCCAGACTCAGCTCGAAGTTTTTGTAGTTTCCCTGTTTAAGGATAGCCATGGCATCGGGCCCGGACAATGTAAGTGCATTTTCCTGCACGCTTACGTTACCGCTCGTATTCCAGTTACTGGTATCTTTTCCATTAAACAATGCCCCGCTTTGAGGCTGGTTGCACGAAGTAATCAAACAAAACAGTAGTCCTAAAGAAAAAAGAGATAGACATTTCATGATATATTGATTTAAGTAAAATATTATAGTCTCAAAGATAGAAAAAAATTAATAGATTATTTTCAGTTCAAAGTTTTTATGATAAAATTATTCTGTACCCCAAAAATAGTTATATATTTGTAAAAATTCTCATACATAAACTTAAATTATATTACTATGCAAAACAGACGTGACTTTTTAAAGCATGCATCTTTGCTTGTTGCCGGAGGTTTGGTTGCTCCTCAGTTATTATCTTCTTGTAGTAGCGCTCCTGCAAAAAACATCGGTCTACAGCTTTATTCATTAAGAGACCTTGTAAAAGAATCGGGTATCCAGGTTGTGCTGGAAACTGTTGCAAAAATGGGTTATACTAATTTGGAAACCGCCGGTTATGATAATGGTAAAATTTATGGATTGGCTCCTGCCGAATTCAAGAAAATGGTTACCGATCTTGGAATGAAATGTACAAGTGCACACTTGGGCCAAGCTTTCACAAAAGAAAAAGAGGCTGAAGTAATGGCTTGGTGGGATCAGGCTATCGAGGCTCACAACGAATTAGGCGTTAAATATATGGTTCAACCTTTTATGCCTGTGAACGATCAGACTACATTGGACGACCTGAAGATGTATTGTGATTATTTCAATACTGTAGGTTACAAGACTGCATCTGCCAGCATCGCATTTGGTTATCATAACCACGATTTTGAATTCCGCAAAATTGGTGATCAACTTATTTACGACTTCATGCTAAACACAGTAAGCAAGAATCATGTATTCTTTGAATTGGATGTTTATTGGTGTATGGTTGGTGGCTACGAACCTGCTAAGTATCTGAAGGACTATGCTGGTCAGTTTAAAGCTGTCCACATCAAAGACGAAAAAGAAATCGGCGCAAGCGGTAAGATGGACTTCAAGCCTATCTTCGACCAAATGAATGCCAATAATATAAAAGACTGGTACGTTGAAGTTGAACAATATACTAACAACGATCCTGTTGCCAGTGTACAACAGAGCTTCGACTTCCTGAACAAAGCAGAATACGTGAAATAAATTTTGCGTAAATAAATAAAGAAACGAGGATGGTTCAAATTACAGAATCATCCTCGTTTTTTTATTTCCTTACTGAGCCGTAGTTTAATTCTTTTCGATGGTGTATCTTTGTGATACGATCTTATTTTACACACTATGCATCAATTTAAATATCAATTGTTTCTCTGGATTTCATTTACATTGTTATTATTCGGATCTTGTTCGGGTTACAAAATGATGAACGGCCCTGTTTTTAATCCAGGTGTTTCTTTGGAGTTGGCCGAATTACGGAAACAGGAAGTTTCCGGATTGAAATATAAATTATACTTTAAAATTCCGGAAGATAAAAATGAAGAGGTTTCTGGTAAAGTTGTTGTGGATTTTATGCTTAACCGGACTAATGTAGATAAAACCAATGAATTTGGCGGAGTACTTCTGGACTGTCGTATAAATAAGGATAAGATTTATAAAGTATGGGCCAATGGGAGACAAGTGAATAAATGGATTGTTAATGAGCATATTGTAATTCCTGAATCGGTAGTAAAGAAGGGCGCTAATCAGATTGCTGTGCAGTTTGTTGCTGAGGATCAGTCGCTGAACCGTAATGCCGAATATCTATATACTTTGTTGGTTCCAGATAGGGCACGTACCCTTTTTCCTTGTTTTGATCAACCTAATCTGAAGGCTGAGTTCAGCTTGCAGCTGGATATTCCAGCCCGTTGGACAGCCGTATCCAATACCGCAATTATAAATGAGAAAACTACTAATGACCGTAAAGAAATTCATTTCGCACCTACCGAACCTCTCAGCACTTATCTTTTTTCTTTTGTTGCCGGTTTGTTAAACCGTACAGAACAGTTTCAGAACGGACAAAAAATTGCGGTATATCACCGGGAAACGGATCCTCAAAAACTGATTCAGCTGGATACAATTTTTCATCAGGTTTTTGCATCTATCAAGTGGATGGAAGAATATACGGGTGTACCTTATCCATTTGCAAAATACGATTTGATAATACTTCCCGGATTTCAATATGGGGGTATGGAACATACGGGTGCAACTCTTTATAATGATAGAAGAATGTTTTTAGATGAACATCCTACACCTGATGAAGAACTGGGCCGAACATTATTGATTGCTCACGAAACTGCACATATGTGGTTCGGTGATTTAGTTACTATGAATTGGTTTAATGATGTGTGGACCAAAGAGGTTTTTGCAAATTATTTTGCAGCAAGAATTACTGAACCTCTTTTCCCTGACGTAAATCATAGGCTTTCTAATTTACGAACATTTTATATTTCCTCATTAGGCGAAGACCGTACACCCGGAACAACGTCTATACGTCAGCCTCTTGATAATTTACGAAACTCCGGACTCATCTACGGTCAGATTATCTACAATAAAGCTCCTATTGTTATGGAAAAACTTGTGGAGTTGATTGGGCAAGAGGCATTTCAAAGCGGTATTCGGGAATATTTAAATACTTATGCCTATGGAAATGCAACGTGGGATGATCTCGTTTCTATTTTAGATAGTAAAACCGATGCAGATTTAAAACAATTTAGCGATGTATGGGTAAATCAGAAGAGTATGCCTGAAATAGATATGGAACTTAAAGGTAATCGTCTTATTGTCCGCCAAAGAGATCTCTTGAATAGAGGAATATTTTGGCCACAACGCTTTAATGTAACGCTCTGTGGAAAGAAAACAATTTCAAGGGAAATAAATCTTACGGATAGTATACTTGAACTGCCTCTCGATTTTTATCCGGATTATGTGCTTCCAAATACGGATGGTAGAGGTTATGGGCGCTTTCTCCTTTCTTCAGAGGCTGTTCAATATATTGTGGATAATTGGTTTTCAGAGAAGGATGAAGTTTGCCGTCTTTCGTTACTTATGACTTTATACGAGAATTATCAATCGAAGCGTTTGTCTCCTTCTCTTATAGCAAATACCCTGTTAAAGGGTTTACCTATTGAAAGTAATCCGATTATTGCTTCTGCCCTTGTTGGATATTTGAATAGTTGTGTTAATGACTTGAACGGTGAACCCCGTTTGTATATTGAACAACGGATGTATGAGCTGTATCAGACTCATAAACTTCCATCTGTCAGATTACAATTGCTTCGAGCCTTGATGAGT
>Ga0207420_1000594_pt1 | contig 31695 bp, 26 predicted proteins | sample ThiBio_inoc_biof_FD_183941 | JGI IMG/M metagenome (GOLD analysis project Ga0207420, IMG submission 183941) | Wastewater bioreactor microbial communities from Cape Town, South Africa - Thiocy_inoc_biof (SPAdes) | ecosystem: Engineered > Bioremediation > Thiocyanate > Unclassified | place: South...
TGGAAGCCGGGGGTGCCTGAAGTTCGTGACCGCAAGGAGCGACCTAGGGCAAAACTGGTAACTGGGGCTAAGTCGTAACAAGGTAGCCGTACCGGAAGGTGTGGCTGGAACACCTCCTTTTTGGAGCTGTTACTAACTAGAGAGGTTTATTCTCTATCTTTTACTCTTTATGCTATCATTGACTTTTATATATTTACAGTCCCGTAGCTCAGTTGGTTAGAGCACTACACTGATAATGTAGGGGTCAGCGGTTCAACTCCGCTCGGGACTACTAATTTAAGTTCTTTTAAATTTCGGGAATTACATCACTGCTTCGTTAGCTTCGCTCACTTCGCAGTTCTGTGTTTCTACTACCGGGAATTACATCACTGCTTCGTTAGCTTCGCTCACTTCGCAGTTCTGTGTTTCTACTACCGGGAATTACATCACTGCTTCGTTAACTTCGCTCACTTCGCAGTTCTGTGTTTCCACTACCGGGAATTACATCACTGCTTCGTTAGCTTCGCTCACTTCGCAGTTCTGTGTTTCCCCTCCCGTTCGGCAAACGACGGGGCAAAGAAAAGAGGAGGCTGCGCCTCCTGCAAATTTTTGATTCGCCTCAGAAAAGCAAGCTTTTCCGGCTCATCTGCAAATTTGACTTTTTCTTTTCTTTGCTGGTGTTTGCGCTCACTTACACGGGGAATTAGCTCAGTTGGCTAGAGCACCTGCTTTGCAAGCAGGGGGTCATCGGTTCGACTCCGATATTCTCCACAAAAAGAGGACGACTTTAATTAGTTGTTCTCTTTTTTTTATTTAATACTGGGAAGATTAAAATTTTCTGGAAGTTCCGCAATGGGAACCAGTGTAAAAACATTACACTCAGGTGTGCTCTTTACAGAGTCACCGTTTATTATTGATATTGAAATTGATTTTGTATAATCATTAGTAATTTGTTTTATAAATGTTCCGTTCAACCACCTTGGAACTAAAATATACTCTGTCTCATCTTCCTTTATTATCCGTCCCTCAATAAGCTCCCCTTTGTCCGTAAATAAAGCTTTCACTCCGTTGAATCCTTTCCCGGTTGACCCGCTATGCTCTGCTTCAAGGAAAATATATGTTCTTTGATTATCTGTTATTTCTGCTGTTTTTTTATACATTAAAGCAACTCTGATTGGATCTGTATATATAATGGTATCATTATTGAGTTTCCATGTTATTATAAGCTTATGATTCAACTTGCCAGCCACCAGGTAGTAAGGCATTCCATAGTGTAACGATTGACTTATGTTGTCATATATTGGTTCAAATGTCCAGTTTTCAGACTCAGGAGTCACTTTAACTGTCGGGAAATTTGGTACATTTACTGATTTAACCCTCTCTTTTGATTCCAGCAATGCAGAGAGAGAGAGGAGTAATGCCAACATTATAATAAGCTTATTCATTTGAATATAAATTTAAAACCAATTTAGTTAAATTAATTGATATAATAATAACTACCCGGGAATAACACATTGGTTGTTTTATTCCTCTTTGACTATTTTTTGATTCGTCTTTTTAAAGCTAGCTTTTCAGGCTCATCTGCAATTTGCTTTTTTCTTTTCTTTGCTTATCTTTGCGCTCTCTTACACGGGGAATTAGCTCAGTTGGCTAGAGCACCTGCTTTGCAAGCAGGGGGTCATCGGTTCGACTCCGATATTCTCCACTTAGATTGAATAAAAAGAGGATGACTATTTAAAGTTATCCTCTTTTTTATTTCATCGCCTTTATCTTATTGCCTCTATATTTCGGTACACGAGGGGAGAATAGGAGTTTAAAATTAATATGTTATAAGATTCCCTTTAATCCAGTCTGGTGTGGGTGTGAATCGGGAAAGGGATTGATAGGGACCATAAATCTCTCCGTTCTTGTAGATGAAATGCTCTCCGTTTTTCTCTCCCGTGAAAAGGTATCTGCCATCTTTACCCAAAAGAGGCTCCACTATCTGGTCAAACTCTCCAAAGCTTTTACCATTGATAATTACAAGTTTGCGAGAATTCTGCCTGTCAGTTGCCACTATATAGTAGTCTCCGCTCTCTGTCGCATTTACAGATTCAACATATGGAAATGGTCCTAAGCGTACTCCAAATGCATCTACATACATTTTCCCCATATTGTTTATTATTGATAATATTTTCCCCTCCCTTGTAAGAAATATTTCATCAATGTAGCCCTCTTCCTGGTCAATAACTTTATTGTTTACAGTTAATTTGGAGCGATTTGCATTGTTTTTGTCTCTGTGCGAGAAGGAGTAGATTCCATTATCAGTAATTGCAACGTCATCAATAAGACCATATGAACCCCTAAGTGTTTCCCCTCTAAGGTTGATATACCATCTGTTTCTCTTTTCATACGCAAAAATGTAATTGCCAGCATCAGTAATTGCAAATCTTTTAGTGTAGTTGTATGGTCCGGAAACCATACCGCCAATTGAGACATACTGGCCATCCTCTTTGCTGTATTTGAATACCGGGATATCTTCATGATAAAGAGTGTTCCCAAACAGATCAATACTCCTATAAGGTCCGCTGACATCACCTCTGTTATAAAGAAACCATCCATCAGAAAGGCTATCCCTGAATTTATATGATAACCCTTTTCCCATTTTATCTATATTCAGCAACTGAATCTCTCTGTATGGCCCTCTGACAGTGTCACTATCAGTAATAAACAAATTACCTTTTTCTTTAAATGTGTAGATACTTCCCGGCTCTCCGGATATGAACTCTAGATCATCAAGTTTTAAAACCTTGTCATTTATGTTTATTAAGTAGTTACCCTCTTTATCTGTCAATTCATAGAAAAATGTTCCATCCTCTTGTACTCCTGTCGGAAGGCTGCCGGAATTTGGGAATGGACCTAACTTTTTGCCGTTTATATTCACAAATCTGTTTGATTTATTTTGCAAATATCCATAAGAGTACCTGCCGTCAGAGGCTATGGATACAGATTGGTGGTCAATAGCTGGGTACGGCCCTTCAATTCTGCCGTTCAAATTAATGTAATCTTTACCTTTTATGGTATATGTAAATGCAAATTTTCCACCTTGGGCAATCTTTACAGGTTGAGCCTCGGTTACAGATTTCCCGTTTACCGAATCATAAGGGCCCATTTTCTTGCCGTTAATATTGACAAATACCCTTCCCTTTTCATTGTAAACAAAAGCAAAATTTCCCAAAGAGTCGCTGCTTGAGTTGCCGGCATTCTTAAAAACACGACCTCTTGAGTTGAAGACACTTAATCCATTTTCAAAGTATTCATATGACATAGAGTATGCCGAATCCATTGGAGGGAGCTTAACTTCCTCCTCCTTTGGAGCCGGAGCGGGAGCCGATTTCTTTTGAGGAGCTCTTCTCTGAACTGGTTTTCTGGTTTGCCCATGGAGTGGGAGTGCGGATAAAATTAACATCAATGCAAGTGTTACCTGCAGTATTATAAAGATATTTTTTCTAATCATATATGGAGCATTCTTTCAATAGATTTCCAGGCTCTCTCTCTCAGATCATTTTCTACTTTTATTTCTGGAGCCTCATTCTGAAGTGCCGACAGCACCTTCTCAATTGTGTTTCTTTTCATTTGACCGCAAATTGCGCTTGCGCCAGCTGATATATACTCTTTTCCCGGATTGATCTTCTCCATTTGGTGGATAATCTCCCTCTCGGTCATTATTACAAACTGCCTCTTCTCCGACTCAGACACATGCTTAAGCATACCGGATGTAGAGTAGAAATAAGTTTGAGGGAGTGATAGAATATCAGGATCTCCCGAGCAACTGCTCTCAGGATGTATCAGAATATCGGCGTCAGGGTATTTTTCAGCCATCTCCATGATACTCTCTGAATCAAATCTTTCGTGGACGCAGCAATCCCCTTGCCAGATATCCATATCTCTTCCCGTTATTAGGTTTATATAGGCACCGAGGTTTTTATCGGGTACAAACAGAATCCTCTTATCAGCGGGAATACTCTCAACAACTCTAAGTGCATTTGCCGAAGTGCAGCAAATGTCGGTATAGGCTTTAACCTCCGCTGTGGTGTTTACATATGATACAACAACTCCACCGGGATTCTCTGATCTCCATTTCTCAATCTCCTCCCCGGTAACGCTCTCAGCAAGTGAGCACCCGGCTCTGTTATCGGGAACAATTACTTTTTTATCAGGAGATATTATTGATGCAGTCTCAGCCATAAAGTTTACTCCGCAAAACAGGATTATATCCGCATCAGTCCTTCCGGCCTCCTGGGATAGTGCAAGCGAGTCTCCAAGAAAATCGCTTATATCCTGTATCTCAGGTCTTGAATAGTAGTGTGCTAAAATCACAGCTCTCTTCTCTCTCTTCAGACGTTCAATCTCTTTCACTATGCTCTCATTGGTCATCTCAATTCTTTTATTTTACAGGTATAATATTCATACTTATATCCAATGCAACTACTGAGTGGGTGAGTGCCCCAACACTGATGAAGTCCACACCTGTCGCTGCTACCCCTTTGAGCCTCTCAAGTGACATGTTCCCTGAAGCCTCTGTTTTGGATCTATTATTAATGACTTTTACTGCCTCAGCCATCTCTTCGTTGCTCATATTGTCAAGCATTACAATATCTGCACCAGATTCAACAGCCTCCATTACCTCTTGAAGGTTTGTAGTCTCAACTTCAATCTTCACTCCAGGAGCGTTTGCCCTCACCTCCATGACCGCTTTTGAAATGCCACCGGCAACCCTAATATGGTTGTCCTTGATGAGCGCCATATCGTATAATCCAATCCTGTGATTTTCACCGCCTCCTGCAAGAACGGCCATTTTGTCAAGGACTCTCATCCCCGGAGCCGTCTTTCTTGTATCCAGTAATTTGGTTTTAAATCCGGAAAGCTCTTTTACGCAAATGGAGGTTGCTGTAGCAATCCCAGACATTCTCTGAAGTATGTTCAGAGAAATTCTCTCTCCTGTAAGAAGGGCTCTGAAGCTCCCCTCCACCTTCACTATCGGGTCTCCTCTCCTGATACTATCTCCATCTTTGACAAATGGAGACCATTTAATATTCTTGTCAAATCTCTCAAACACTCTCCTTGCAATTTCAATGCCTGACACAACTCCCTCTCCCTTTGCAGTCATTAAAGCTGTTGCCATCTTCTCAACAGGTATAAGAGAATTTGTCGTAATATCCCCTGTGTGAACATCCTCTTCAATTGCAAGAGAGATAATTTTTTCTATCAGATTCTCGTTTTTCATAGTGTTTAAAGGTCTCTGTTATTGACGGGAAGTGAGGAGATCTCCTCTCCCCTCTGCTGTATAATATGTTGGATATATTTTTCGCTCTCATTTGGGTAATCTTCCCTGTAGTGTCCGCCTCTGCTCTCCCTTCTTGTTAGTGCCGATTTAATTATCAGCTCAGCAACAATTATCAGGTTCTCTCCCACAAGATCAAATATCTCACTATTCTCCCTGACATATACAATTCTTTCAAGCTCCAATTTTATCAAACCCTCCATTAAAAGCTTCTCGTTCCTTACAATTCCTGCATGTTTTGTTAATATCTCTGCAATACTCCTGCTTAAACGGCTAAACTCCTCCTGCCTGGTATGGTCAATATGAAACTCCTCTTTAAAAATTTCTTTATTGAAAATTTTGATATCCTCAGCCAGCTCCTCCCTGCTCCTCTCAACGGCTCTGTGTCCAAATACAAGACACTCTAGAAGAGAATTGGATGCCAGTCTGTTAGCTCCCATAACCCCAGTTGATGCCAGCTCTCCGCAGACGAAAAGGTTCTTTATTGTACTTCTGCCATAGAGGTCTGTCTTAACTCCTCCAACCATGTAGTGGGCAGCAGGTGCAACAGGGATTTTATCTGTCATATCTATGCCGAGAGAGGCACATTTTGCGAAAATATTTGGGAATCTTGTTTTAAGCTTTTCCGGATCGACATGCTTTAGAGACAAGTAAACATATGGCTCTTCCTGTACCTGAATCTGTTTGTATATTGAGCGTGCCACAACATCTCTCGGAGCCAGTTCAGCACCTTCGTGAAGATTTGGCATAAACCTCTCTCCTTTTAAATTGATAAGGTGTGCACCCTCTCCTCTTACTGCTTCGCTTATCAGATAGGATTTTTCTATTTCAGTATGAATTGCCGTAGGATGGAACTGAATAAATTCCATATCAGCCAGCATACATCCTGCTCTATATGCAAGTGCCACTCCATCACCTATAGATGTAGAGGGGTTTGTTGTATTTGAGTAGATTGCCGATGCTCCGCCTGTAGCAAATATTGTAAATCTTCCGGTAAACACTCTCTGGGACTCCTTGATTAAATCCCAGGTCCTTATACCTATACAGGTCCCATTGTCTGTCAGTATTTCTATTGCCGCAAGATTTTCAAATATTTCAATATTGCAGTTCCGGGAAACCTTCTTTATCATGAAATCGGTTATCCTTCTTCCTGTTACATCTCCCCCTGCGTGAAGTATTCTCCTCTTATGGTGCCCCCCTTCCAAACCCAAAGCAAGCTCACCATCTTTCATGTCAAACTCCATCCCCTCATCAATAAGCTCTTTTATTCTTTCCGGGCCCTCCCTGACAAGGATATTGACAGCATCATGATCACTAAGTCCTCTGCCGGCAACGACCGTATCTTCAAAATGGAATTCGGTTGCATCCTCCTCATCTGTGACAGCTGCGATTCCTCCCTGTGCAAAATAGGAGTTACTCTCTCTTATCCCTGACTTTGTAATCAGAGCCACTTTCCCGTATCGGGCCGCAATATGGGATGAGTAAAGTCCTGCAAGTCCGCTGCCAACGATTATGTAGTCGTAATGGTGCATCTTTCTGTTGTAAACCGCAAAATTACTCTTTTTATGGTTCAATGCCGGATTTTTGTACATTTCAACCCATTTAGGTATCTTAGCGGCCTCATAGTTTATGTTAAAAAAGGTTAAAAATGGTAAAAAGAGTGACTTGCTTTGTTCCCTATCAGGACAAAGCTCAGGTAATTGAGACAATCAAAGGACTTAAGGAGACAGAAAATGCAGGCAAAATAGTTCTGCTCGCAACCAATCCGGCTGCAGAGCCCATTGAAGGCTGTGAAGTTATGGTGATAGACTCCCTCAAATCTACAGAGACAGTAAAGAGAATTGCTCAGAGTACAGAGAGCGATTATACGATGATATACTTAAAGGAGTCAACTTTGCTTATGGGGATGTTTGCAATGGAGAGAATGGTTAAAATTGCTGACGATACTCAGGCAGCAATGGTCTATTCAGACCATTGGCAAATTGTAGATGGAAAAAGAAACGCAAGCCCGGTTATTACTTACCAGGAGGGAAGCCTCAGAGATGATTTTAACTTTGGCTCTGTACTTATTTACAGAAGTTCCGTTCTAAAGGAGGCTGCATCAAAAATGGATGCAGAGTACAAATTTGCCGGACTTTACGATCTCAGACTTAAGGCTTCGCAATTAGGCCAGCTTGAACATATTAATGAGTATCTCTATACAGAGGCAGAGAACGATACCAGAAAATCTGGAGAGAAGATATTTGATTATGTGGACCCAAAAAACAGAGCTGTTCAGATTGAAATGGAGCAGGCATGTACGCAACATCTTAAGGATGTGGGCGGATACTTGAAACCTGAATTCAGACATATTGAATTTAATGAGGGTAATTTTGAATTTGAGGCATCTGTTATTATACCTGTATTCAACCGAATAAAGACAGTCAGAGATGCAGTAGCATCAGTATTGAAGCAGAAGACAAATTTCAAATTCAATCTTATTATTATTGATAACCACTCCACTGACGGCACATATGAAGCTATTGAGGAGTTTGCAGGTGACGAGAGACTTATTCATCTTGTTCCGGAGAGAAGAGATTTGGGCATTGGAGGATGCTGGAACGCCGGGGTTCACCACCCTAAGTGCGGGAAGTTTGCGGTTCAACTGGATAGTGATGACATCTATTCAGATGAGAACACTCTTCAAAAGATTGTTGACTCATTCTATGAGCAGAACTGTGCAATGGTAGTAGGCACCTACATGATGACCAACTTCAATATGGAGATGATTGCTCCGGGTATAATTGACCATAAAGAGTGGACTCCGGACAACGGTAGAAATAATGCATTGAGAATTAACGGACTTGGTGCTCCCAGAGCGTTTTACACTCCCGTGTTAAGATCAGTAAAGGTGCCCAATACAAGCTACGGTGAGGATTATGCACTTGGGTTGAATATCTCAAGAGAGTATCAGATTGGCAGAATATACGATGTCCTTTACCATTGTCGCAGGTGGGATGGTAATTCTGATGCAGCTCTGGATATTGTAAAGATGAATGCTCACAATACTTACAAAGACAGAATCCGTACATGGGAGCTTAAGGCCAGAATAGCACTTAATAAGAAGTAACAGTTACATTGATGTCATTAATAAGAGAGACTGAAGAGTTATTCAATCAGCAGCTTTCAGCCTGGGATCAGGCAGGAAGTAACTACAAAGCACTTGAGGGAGTTGTTGCGAAAGAGGTGGATGTTGACGGTTTTCCGTTTAAAGTTCAGTTTAATCCAGCAAGAATAGTCTCCTCTGCCGCAAAGGTTGACACTAAGTCAATTCAGGAGAGAAAGTGTTTCCTGTGTGAAGCAAACAGACCATCTGTTCAGAGAGGGGTTGAGTACGTATTTGAAGAGCAGGGAGATAACCCATACACAATTCTTGTAAACCCATTTCCCATTTTTCCAAGACATTTGACAATTCCTCTCCTTACCCATACAGATCAGTTGATTAAAGGCAGGATTGGCCCTATGCTGGATTTAGCCCGGAAGCTTCAGGGGTTCACCCTATTTTATAACGGACCAAAGTGCGGAGCTTCAGCTCCTGACCACTTCCATTTTCAGGCCGGGAACAGAGGATTTCTTCCATTGGAGAGCCATCAGGATTGTCTCAATAGAGATCTACTCTACAAAATTGGCAACACCTCACTCTATATGGCCACTAAAGCAATAAACGGACTTTTTGTATTAGAGGCCGATTCAATGCCTCAGGCAGAGGAGCTGTTCGGGCTGATATACTCCCTATTGGAGATTAGAGAGGGGGAGAGTGAGCCTATGATGAATATTCTGTGCTGGCATAATGAGGGAGTCTGGAGCATAGCCCTCTTTATAAGATGCAAACACAGACCATCCCACTATTTTGAGGAGGGTGACAGAAACATACTTATCAGTCCGGCTTCAGTTGACCTTGGTGGTGTATTTATAACCCCGCTGGAGAAGGATTTTAATAAGATGACTGGGTCGGAGATAAGAGAGATACTGGCAGAGGTTTGCATCTCTTTTGAAGAGACCTTTGCTCTTGCATCAAAAATTAAAAACAGACTTGCAAAATGAGAGAACCAAAGGTAAGCGTTGGCATTATGTTCGAGCCTCGCATTGATTTCCTCTTCACAGGTAGTTACCTGTCAGGAGGCAGAACATATTCAGGTCTTCAGAGAGTTAAGGAGAATAATGGTAGAATTGAGTGGAACGGAAACCTTTATGATGAGCTGCTATTTGAACCTGCAGACGAGGTTAGAAACTCATTTGAACTTAGAGGTGTTACCATAGGAATAAATTTTCACTGGGAGCGCAAAGAGAACCAATCTTTCAGAGGCTCTGTAAAATTTATTGTGGAGAGAGAAAAGATAACAGCAATTAATATTCTGGGAGTAGAGGAGTATCTCACCTCTGTAATTTCATCTGAAATGAGTGCAACAGCATCGCTGGAGTTATTAAAGGCTCATGCTGTAATTTCCCGCTCATGGCTTCTCGCGCAGATAGACAAAAACAGGGAGATTGAGAGCTCGGGTGAGTCATACAGTACGATGAAGGAGACCGACGAAGAGCTTATCAGGTGGTATGACAGAGAGGACCATACCAGGTTTGATATCTGTGCTGATGACCACTGCCAGCGCTATCAGGGTATAACCAGGGCATCTACCTCTATCGTCAGGGCTGCAATTGAACAGACAAGAGGTGAACTTTTAATGTATGGCGGCAAGATATGTGATGCAAGATACTCAAAGAGCTGTGGAGGCGTATTTGAGGAGTTTCACAACTGCTGGGAGGAGAAAGATATGCCATACCTTGTTAAGCAGCGAGATAGTAAGAGCGAGACAGAAATTCCGGATCTGACAATAGAAAAAAACGCAACAGAGTGGATTCTTGGCTCGCCGGAGTCTTTCTGTAATACTTCTGATAAAAAGATATTGTCCCAGGTACTGAACAATTACGATCAGGAGACAGTAAATTTCTACAGATGGACGGTGAAATACTCCTCAAGCGAGCTTTCTGACCTTATAAAAAGACGTTCAGGAGTTGATTATGGCGATATTTTAGATCTTGTTCCCGTTGAGAGAGGGACATCCGGAAGACTAGTAAAACTAAAAATTGTAGGGACTAAAAAGACTCTTACAATAGGAAAGGAGCTTGAGATAAGACGAACCCTTTCCGAGTCTCATCTGTACAGTTCTGCTTTTGTGGTTGAGAAGAGCGGTAAAAATGCAGATAAGCCGGAAGAGTTTATACTCAATGGTGCGGGATGGGGGCACGGTGTAGGTCTCTGTCAGATTGGAGCGGCAGTTATGGGGGAGAGGGGTTATAAATATGCAGATATACTCACTCACTACTTCCCGGGTGCTTCAATTGATAAACGTTATTAATTAACAAAAGATAAGATGAGCAATAAATCAAGATCACCATGGGCGTGGATTCCATCGCTCTATTTTGCGCAGGGTCTGCCCTACGTGGCTGTTATGACTATCTCCGTCATAATGTACAAAAGGCTTGGTATCTCAAATACCGATATTGCACTCTATACAAGCTGGCTCTATCTTCCCTGGGTTATTAAACCTTTCTGGAGTCCATTTGTGGATTTGCTGAAGACTAAAAGGTGGTGGGTTGTAACAATGCAACTTCTTGTAGGAGCGGGTTTGGCCGGGATTGCCTTTACTATCCCTGCCAGCAACTTCTTCCAGCTCACTCTTGCTATATTTTGGCTTGTCGGATTCAGCTCTGCAACTCACGATATTGCTGCAGATGGATTCTATATGCTTGCCCTTGATACACATAAACAGGCAATGTATGTAGGTATCAGGAGTACATTCTACAGAGTGGCAACAATAGCTGGCCAGGGACTTCTTATTATGGTTGCGGGTGCACTGGAGTCATCAACAGGTCTGAAGCCGTTGGAACTTGAGGTAAAAGCGGGCCCACAGTATGTAAATACTGCTTCAATACCGGCAGACTCACTTATAGTTAATCCTTACATTGATAATCAAACTGCAGAATTTACATTTGATATATATCCAAAAGAGCTGACAATAGGAACAAGGCCTATTCCCTCTGACTCTGCTTTAATGCTAAAGACATTTGTTGCAAATCAGAATACAATAAACGGTTTCATACCAAAAGAAGGTGCTGTGGCTGTTAAGGCAGAGGCTGGTAAGGGCTCATGGTGGTCAGAAAATATCTCCGCTCCGCTGGGAGGGTTTATTAAAAGAACATTTGGAGAGGAGAGAACTATAGAAGAATTGCCGCAATATAGTGGTGGCCAGTCGCTTGTTGCTGTAAGAATAACAAAGGCACCTGCACATGGAGAGAAGATTGTTCTAAATACCTCATTTAAGAGTGGTGACAAAAGTATCTTCTTAGCACAGGGTGAAAGGGTAGAGTTCACATCGGAAAACTGGACTAAACCTGCCTATATATTGGTTCAGGCAGACTCTAAGTTAGACCAGGAGGCCTCCTCAAAGTTTGAGGGGCTCTCCGGTAACATATCATTTGCTTGGTCAATAACCTTCTTCATACTTGCCGGACTTTTTATAGCATTTACACTTTACCATAAGTTTATACTTCCCAAACCTGCAGATGATAAACCGGCTAAGGATGTTACGGCTTCCAATATTCTTAAAGAATTTTTTGACACTTTTGCTTCATTTTTTAAGAAGAAATATGTCCTTAGTGCAATTGCCTTTATGCTACTCTTCAGATTCTCTGAAGCTCAGCTTGTCAAGATGATAACCCCTTTCCTGCTGGATCCGAAAGAGCTTGGCGGAATGGGTCTGACGACAGGAGATGTCGGGATGGTTTATGGAACTGTGGGAATTTTAGGACTTACTCTTGGTGGCATAATAGGGGGAATTGCAGCGGCTAAAGGGGGATTGAAAAAATGGCTTTGGCCTATGGCTATGAGCATCTCACTTCCCACTTTTGTGTTTGTTTATCTCTCGGTATATCAGCCGCAAAGTCTGTTTTTAATCAACTTAAGTGTCTTTATTGAGCAGTTTGGCTACGGTTTCGGATTTACCGCCTATATGCTCTTTATGATCTACTTTGCAGATGGGAAGCACAAAACGGCCCATTACGCAATATGCACAGCCTTTATGGCTCTTGGGATGATGATTCCGGGTATGTTTGCCGGATGGTTGCAGGAGCTGTTGGGTTACCAGAATTTCTTTATCTGGATTATGATTTGCTATGCTTTGACATTTGTTGTTACAGCAATGATTAAAGTGGATCCTTCATTCGGCAGGAAGGAGCCTGCCAAGAGCTGAAACCATTTTTTAACAGATTAATTTATTGAAAATGAGAATTAAAAATTTTGCAATATCAGCTGTAGTTTTTGCACTCCCTTTTGTGACAAGTGCCCAGAATATTAAAACTGGACTTGAAGTTCTAAAGGAGTCAAACTTTAAGATTCTTGAGGGTAAAAGAGTTGGGTTGATTACTAATCCAACCGGCTTTGACAACAGCCTAAAGTCAACAATAGACGTTCTTCATGAGGCACCGAATGTTCAGTTAGTAGCACTATTTGGTCCTGAGCACGGTGTGAGGGGAGATGTTCATGCCGGAGATAAGGTTGATAATATGACAGATCCAAAAACCGGACTTCCTGTCTTCTCTCTATACGGAAAAACACGAAAGGCAACACCGGAGATGCTTAAAGGTATTGACGTTCTTGTATATGATATTCAGGATATCGGGAGCAGATCTTTTACCTATATCAGTACTATGGGCCTTGCTATGGAGGCAGCTTCAGAGAACAATATTGAGTTTGTCGTATTGGATAGACCGAACCCTCTTGGAGGAGTTAAGATAGAGGGTAATCTGGTTGAAGATGGCTTTATATCATTTGTGAGCCAGTTTAAAATTCCTTATATCTATGGATTGACCTGCGGAGAGCTGGCGGTTATGTTAAATGAAGAGAATATGCTGGGTAAAAGCTGTAAATTATCGGTTGTAAAGATGGAGGGATGGAGAAGAGATATGACTTTTGAAGAGACCGGATTACAGTGGGTTCCCTCATCTCCGCATATACCTCAGCCCATTAGTGCCATTGCATATCCAATTTCAGGAATACTGGGAGAGCTCGGCTATATGTCAATAGGAGTTGGTTATACAATTCCATTTCAGATGTTTGCCGCGGAGTGGGTTGAGGCAGAAAAGCTTGCGGAGAGACTTAACAGTTATAAGTTACCGGGTCTTGCCTTCCGTCCGATGCACCTTAAACCCTTTTATGCTGTAGGTGTTGGAAAGAATTTGCAAGGAGTTCAGGTACATGTAATGGACTACAAATTGGCTGCTCTCTCTGATGTTCAGTTTTTGGTTATGCAGGCAGTTGCCGAGCTTTGGCCTGAGAAGGCAGTCTTTGCAAATGCAAACGAAGGGAGATACAGAATGTTTGACCAGGTCTCCGGAAGTGACCAGATCAGAATACGCTTCTCAAAGAGGCATAAATTTGAGGATATTAAAGAGTACTGGTACAAGGACATAGAGTCATTCAGAAAATTATCTCAAAAGTATTATCTGTACAAATAGGTTTTACCACTCACACACATAAGCAGGCTAGCCAATTTATTTTGGTTAGCCTTTTTTATAACATTCAATTATCCTCCGAAACGTACTATTTACAGGTGTTTTCAGTGAAATATTTACTATATTTGATTAAATTATTTCAAATATGAAGATTACTTTAAGTCAGCTTATTGCCATTATTTCTGCCTCGCTACTCTCGTTAACTGCAAATGGACAGGTAAATGAGGCTCATACTCAGGCCCATGAAACAGCGATGACGCACCATAATAATGCTGTTGAGATGCACAACACAATGATGGAGAGTAATAATAAAGTATTGCTTTACTATGAAGAGGAGAATCTTATTGACAACAGAATGTCAATCTCTGCATTAAGAAAAATGAGGAGTCCGTCAAAGTATAAATTGATTCCTCTCAAAGAGAGAGAGATTGAATTGTCAGGAGGTGCCGGTGAAGAAACGGAGATTAGTTTTACAGGTGGGTATCTTGCTATGAACATCAGTTCATCTAAAGAGAGTTCATACAGAGTTTATGTCAACGGGTACCCGGCCGGAAAAGTAAAAGTAGCACAGGGTGATTCTTTTGTCGTACTCGCCGGAGGACTCACCAAAAAAGAGCATAAACTTAAACTTAAAAAAATTGATGACGGGAACTCCTGTTCTGCCGTCATCAAATCTCTTGAGGTTTCCAGAGGCGCAAGAGCTAACTGGTAAATCCCGACTTCAGCCTGTTAAGCCCCTCTTGCACATTAGCAAGGGGGGTTCCTATATTCATTCTGAAGAACCCTTCTCCTTCAGGTCCAAATGCAAGTCCATCATTCAACCCTAATTTGCAGACATTCAAAAGGTGCTCTCTTACCTCAGTATGTGTCAGGCCGGTATTCCTGAAATCCATCCAAAGAAGAAATGAGCTCTGAGGCCTCCTGAATGATATTTGTGGAATCTCTCTCTTAAGAAAATCATAAGCATAATCAATGTTTTTCTGAAGATACTCCTTGAGTTCATCAAGCCACCTCTCCCCTCCGCTGTATGCTGCTTCCATTGAGATATGTCCGAATATATTTCCCAGATCCAGATGGAGAGATAATAGTTCTGACTGATAACCTGAGAACAGAGTTGAGGAGGAGGTTATAATTACTGAGTTCATCATTCCTGCAACATTGAAGGTTTTACTTGGTGCCATGGCTGTAATTGTAGTCGAAGCGATCTCCTCTGATATTGAGGCCATAGGAATGTGAGTATTTCCAAACAGAGAGAGATCTGCGTGAATTTCGTCGGAGAAAATAATTACGCCATATTTTACACATAGATTACCCATCTTCTTTAACTCCTCCATACTCCAAACTCTGCCAAGTGGGTTGTGGGAACTGCAAAGAATAAACATCTTCACCCCACTTTCAAGTTTGTTCTCAAAGTCCTCCCAGTTAATATCCCATCCACTTTCACTCTCTTTTAGCGGAGATGTGACAAGTACTCTGTTGTTCTCCTTTACAATATTGTGGAAAGGGGGGTAAACAGGGGTCTGTATTAATATTTTATCACCGGGTTTAGTGAATGCTCTGATTGAAACTGGAAGTGCCGCAACAATTCCCGGAGCAGATGTAATCCACTCTCTCTTAATTTCCCAGTTATGTCTGGTTTTTACCCAGTTAATAAACTGCCCGACAGACTCAGCAGATCTGAATGTATATCCAAAAATCCCTCTTTCAGCAGCCTCTCTTACGGCATTAAGAACCGATGGCGGAGCCTGAAAATCCATATCAGCCACCCACATTGGAAGTATGTCATCTCTGCCGAAGACCTCCTTCAAAGAGTCATACTTGACAGAGGAGCTCCCCTGTCTATTGATTATTTCGTCAAAATTGTACATAAATATCTCTATTTGTATCTGACTGCTGTACCTGCAGCTGTTACCATCAGCATAGATCCTCCACTGCCTACAGTCTCATAGTCAAGATCAATTCCTATGATTGCATTAGCCCCCATCGCCTGAGCCTGTGCTGTTATCTCTCTCAGACACTCCTCTTTCGCCTCTTTAAGTACCTGCTCATAAGATCCGGAGCGACCTCCAACAATATCCCGGATTCCGGCCATAAAATCCCTTATAATATTGGCTCCAATAATGGTTTCGCCTGAGACCAGTCCGTAATATTGCTCTATCTCTTTTCCCTGTATTGTTGATGTTGTTGTAAGTAGCATGATTATCTTTTATTTAATGACTTTATCTTTGTTTGCATATAGTTTGACCAGGTTAAGGATAACCTCTACAGCTTTCTCCATGCTCTCTGCTGGTATAAATTCAAATTTTCCATGGAAATTGTGACCGCCTGCAAATATGTTTGGGCAGGGGAGACCCATAAAGGAAAGTCTGGCTCCATCTGTCCCCCCTCTGATAGGTTTGATGTTTGGTTTAATACCTGCCATCTCCATGGCCTGAACAGCCTTCTCAACAATGTGGTAATGAGGCTCAACCTGTTTTTTCATGTTATAGTATTGATCCTTAAGTTCAAGGGTATAAGTCCCCTCGCCATATTTCTTGTTGAGAAAATCAACACACTGAGAGATCAGCCTCTTCTTTGACTCAAATTTTTCAGAGTCATGGTCTCTTATAATGTACTGTATATTTGCATTCTCAACAGTCCCGTCAAACTTTATGATATGGAAAAATCCCTCATATCCGGCTGTGTATTCAGGCCTCTGCTCCACTGGAAGCATTGAGTTAAGTTCTGCTCCAAGGATAATGGCGTTGACCATTTTCTCCTTTGCATAACCCGGATGTATATTTCTTCCCTGAATAAAGATTTTAGCGGCAGCAGCATTGAAGTTCTCATACTCCAATTCTCCTATCTCCCCTCCGTCAAGTGTATAGGCAAATTCAGCACCAAACCGCTCAACATCAAATTTATCTACTCCCCTTCCAATCTCTTCGTCGGGAGTAAAGCCAATTTTAATAGTCCCGTGAGGAAGATCAGGATTTGCCATTATGTGTTCAACGGCTGTCATAATCTCAGCAATCCCGGCTTTATCATCAGCTGCAAGCAGAGTTGTGCCGTCTGTTGTTATTATAGTATTTCCCTTGTATTTTAACAGTTCCGGGAACTCCTCAACCTTCATGACAAATCCCCTCTCTTTGTTTATTACAATATCAGAACCGTCATAGTTTTCAATAATCTGAGGATTTATGTTCTCTCCTGAAGCATCCGGAGCACTATCTACATGTGCAATGAATCCAATTGCAGGCACATTGCTACCATCGGGCAGATTTGAAGGTAATGAGGCCATCACATATCCCCATTCATCAAGCTCAACATCCTTAACCCCCATTGCCCTTAACTCCTCTACCAGCATCCTTGAGAGGTTGAGTTGTTTTGATGTGCTGGGTTGAGTCTCTGACTCAGGGTCAGATGCTGTGTCAACTGCAATATATCTTAAAAATTTTTCCAGTACTTTCTGTTTCATAATTAATAATTTAGAGTTTCTGTTAAAGTATCAGCAGACTAAATCCCATTACAGCCATGCCTGCAACAACCCCAATAATGGCAGGGTGGTGTTCTCCATATTTCTCAGCAGTAGGCAGTAGTTCGTCAAGCGATATATAAACCATAATGCCAGCCACTCCGGCCAGAATTATGCCTAAGAATGAGTCATGAAATAGATAAGAGAGCATAAAATAACCAACAACGGCACCAACAGGTTCAGCCAGTCCGGAGAGGAGGGAGTGCCAGAATGCCTTGCTTCTACTCCTTGTAGCATAGTAAATTGGAATGGCAACAGCAATACCCTCAGGTATGTTGTGGATTCCTATCGCTACAGCGATGGAGGCACCCAGCCCGGGGTCGTTCATAGCACTGACGAATGTTGCAATCCCCTCAGGAAAATTGTGTATAGCTATTGCAAATGCCGACATAATGCCAAGCCTCATCAAACCCTTGTCAGAATTTGTTCCGTTGAGTTTTTTTATAGAGAGGTCTCCAACTTCATGAGGGTTCTCCCCTGATGGTACCAGCCAGTCAATTACAGCAATCAGTCCGATACCGCCAAAAAAGGCGAGCAGAGTGTAGAGATTTCCCATCTTCTCTCCGTATAGCCCACCCAAATCTTTTTGAGCATCTACATAAAGTTCAACGAGTGAAATATAGATCATTACTCCGGCGGAAAATCCCAGAGAGGCTGCAAGAAACTTAGGAGAGAACCTTTTATAAAGCAGGACAATTCCACTGCCTATTGCAGTTGAAAGTCCCGCTATCAAGGTGAGAGAAAAAGCCAGAACATAGTTACCCTCCATATCCCTACTCCTCTTTTTTAGCTCTTAGGCTGTCCCAAGCAAGATATGCAATCAATATAAGATACATGACAAGAGCCAGTATTTCGGCACCTCTTGACTCCATCCACTCTGTTCTCAGCAAATTCACCCCTCCGAATCTGATTATTGCGCTGACAACACCCATAAGTGCTCCTCCCGCAATGAATCCTGATGCCAGAAGTGTACCGCGATCTTTTCTGGCTGTATTCAATGCCTGATCTTTGCTTCTTGTTGATACAAACCATGCAATCGCACCGCCGGCCAGAAGAGGAAGGTTAAGCTCAAGCGGGATAAACATTCCAAGAGAGAAAGCCAGTGCGGGGACACCCAGGAAGGTAAGGGCGACAGCAATAACAGCCCCGATTCCGTAAAGGATCCATGGGGCTCCGCCACCTGACATCAGTGGCTCAATTACTGCAGCCATCGCATTTGCCTGAGGGGCCACGAGAGCATGTTCACCAGTAAATCCATATGTTTTATTGAGGATTATCATAACTCCGCCAACAGTTGCCGCAGCAACCAAGGTTCCCAGAAATTTCCACTGTTGTTGTTTTGCAGGTGTTGTCCCCAGCCAGTAACCAATTTTTAAATCTGTAATAAATGCACCTGAAACGGATAGCGCAGTACATACAACACCACCAATAATTAACGCTGCCGTCATACCTGCGGTACCCTTCAATCCGCTTGCAACCATTACAACCGAAGCCAGAATGAGGGTCATAAGGGTCATTCCGCTTACAGGGTTTGTTCCAACAATGGCAATGGCATTTGCCGCAACAGTTGTGAAGAGGAATGCAATAACAGCCACAACAACAAGGGCAATTACCGCATGGAGTAGATTGTCAACAACACCAAGGTAGAAGAAAATAAATGTTACTATAAGGGTTGCAATAATTCCAATTGCAATTATCTTCATGGAGATATCCCTTTGAGTTCTTATTTCGTTCTTCTCTATTTTTGTTTTGCCACCCAGCTCTTTGGCTGCGAGTCCAAAGGCACTCTTGATTATGCCGGAACTTTTTATAATTCCGATTACTCCGGCTGTAGCAATACCACCAATACCTATATGTCTTGCGTAGTTTCTGAATATCTCCTCTGCAGACATGCTTCCTACAGTCTGAGCAAGTCCTGAATTCATTAAATCCAGAACCTGATCACCAAAAATCACATTCATTAAAGGGATTATTACAAACCATACCAGCATAGATCCAAGGCTTATAATAAATGAGTATTTTAGCCCGATAATGTAACCCAATCCCAGAACTGCTGCTCCGATATTTATCTTAAATACAAGTTTTGCTTTATCTGCAATAGCTACCCCTATAGGGGCAACTCTTGTTGTAAAGACCTCTGACCACAATCCGAAAGTTGAGACAATAAAATCATATGCTCCGCCTATTAAGCCACTCACCAAAAGTAGCTTGGCTCCCTTTCCGCCTGTCTCTCCGCTGACAAGAACCTGAGTAGTAGCTGTTGCTTCCGGGAATGGATACTTCCCATGCATCTCCTTAACAAAATATTTTCTGAATGGAATAAGGAATAGTATTCCAAGCACACCCCCAAGCAGGGAACTTAAGAAGACCTTTCCAAAGTCAACAGTCAGGTCTGGATATTTTGCCTGTAAAATATAAAGAGCCGGAAGTGTGAAAATTGCACCTGCCACTATTGCACCAGAACTGGCGCCGATTGATTGTATAATAACATTCTCCCCAAGAGCATTCTTTCTTTTAAGCGCACCGGAGATCCCCACTGCAATTATTGCAATTGGGATTGCAGCCTCGAATACCTGCCCAACCTTTAACCCCAGATATGCAGCGGCAGCAGAAAAAATAATTGTCATTAAGATACCCATCGTAACAGACCAGGGAGTAACCTCCGGGTATCTCTTTTCAGGTGACATAAGTGGTTTATAATCTTCGCCTTCTCTGAGCTCTCTGTATGCGTTTTCAGGTAGCCCTTTAGGTTTGCTTTCCTTTATTTCCATAATAAGTTTCAGTTAATCTCTCAAAGATATGAAAAATATGAATTATTCTTTTACCTTTGCACCCCATATGAATTCAAGAGGCAATCATATCAATTTAAGCAAAAAGCACAGACACGTCCGACGATGTGTCCTTGCGGACTTTTCATAACAATCTGCTTAAGATTGCCCGGTGCCCTGCGCCATCACAATAACCCCAGTATCCACATATTACCCCGTTTTTAAGATGAATGTCAGCATTGTTGTGGCAAATTCAAGCCATGCTGTCTATGCAGAGAGAATCTGCGAACTTATGTTTATCTCCGCACAGGAGAGAGGCACCGGTATTGCCAGAAGATCACCTGAATATATTGCAGGAAAAATGAGAGACGGTAAGGCCGTAATAGCAATTGATCAGGGAGAAGCTGTAGGTTTTGCATATATTGAGACCTGGAGCCATTGCAAATTTGTTGCAAACTCCGGCCTGATAGTCTCTCACTCTCACAGAAATACAGGGCTTGCCAGGAGAATTAAAGAGAGAGTTTTCAACCTCTCAAGAGAGCTCTACCCTGAGTCAAAAATATTCAGCATCACCACCGGTTTGGCTGTCATGAAAATTAACTACGAGTTGGGCTTCAGACCAGTCACATTTTCAGAATTGACTAACGATCCGGATTTCTGGAAGGGTTGTGAAGGTTGCCGAAATTACGATATACTTTTAAGAAATAACCACAGGATGTGTCTTTGTACAGGCCTTTTGTACGACCCATCCTATAAATCAATAAGATAATAATGAAAGAGAGAGTTGTTCTTGCATTCAGCGGAGGGCTGGATACATCTTTTTGCATACCTTACCTTAGTAATGAAAAGGGTCTTGAGGTTCATACCGTTATGGTAAATACTGGGGGATTTTCCAAAGAGGAGGAGAGGCAGATTGAACAGAGAGCCCTTTCATTGGGAGCAGCATCGCACAAGAGCGTTGATGCGTCAGAAGAGTATTACAGAAAAGGGATACGATACCTTATATTCGGGAATGTGCTTAAAAATGGAACCTATCCGCTCTCTGTAAGCTCAGAGAGGGTATTCCAGGCCCTTGCAGTACTGGATGAGGTCAAGAGACTTGGAGCGAATTATGTTGCACACGGAAGTACCGGTGCAGGTAATGATCAGGTTAGATTTGACCTTGTTTTTGAGGTGCTGGCCCCCGAAGTTAAGATAATTGCTCCCATCAGGGAGCTGTCATTGAGCAGGGCTCAGGAGATAGAATATCTCTCAAAAAACGGGTGCAACCTCTCTTGGGAGAAGGCAAAATACTCAATCAACCAGGGTCTTTGGGGGACCAGTATAGGTGGTTCAGAGACTCTCACCGCATCAGGAGTCCTCCCGGAGGAGGCCTATCCCTCTCCACTGAAGGTAAATCAAAGGCAGAAAATTAAAATTGGTTTTGAGAAAGGGGAGCCTGTCTCACTGGACGGTGAAACAATGAATCCTGTAGATCTTATTAAAACCCTCTCTCAGATTGCCTCACGATACGCTATAGGAAGAGACGTGCATGTTGGTGATACAATTATTGGAATTAAGGGCAGGGTAGCCTTTGAGGCGGCTGCTCCAATGATAATAATCAAAGCTCATCACTTGCTGGAGAAACATACTCTTACAAAGGGTCAGCTATACTGGAAAGAACAGATGGCCGGATGGTATGGGCAGCTTATGCATGAAGCTCAATACCTAGATCCATTGGCAAGAAACATTGAGAACTTCCTTGAGGATACCCAAAAGAGCGTTACAGGAGAGGTAGAGGTGGAGCTTATGCCATATCATTTCTCTATTTTGGGATGCTCTACAGATTTTGACTTGATGAGTTCAGACTTTGGACAGTACGGTGAGAAAAACTCATCATTTACAGGCGAGGATGTGATTGGATTCACCAAGGTTTTGGCAAACCCTTTGAAAATATATTACTCAGTACATAAAAATGGTTAAGGTAGCTATAGCCGGAGCAACCGGATACACAGGAGGCGAGCTGGTCAGATTGCTGATAAATCATCCGCAGGTGGACTTAAGGTGGCTCTTCAGCACCTCTCTTGCCGGCGAGAGCGTTTCAAGGATACACAGAGATCTCTGCGGAGAGTCAAATCTGAGATTTAGTGATAATATAGGAGAGCCTGACATACTTTTTCTCGCTTTGGGACACGGACTTTCCAGAGAATTTCTTAACAGGGGGCTCTCCGATAAGTGCAGAGTAATAGATCTGGGAAACGACTTCAGGATAGATTCTGAATACGGGAATGACAAATTTGTGTATGGTCTTAGCGAGCTATTTGATGACAACATCTCCAAAGCAAGACTCGTTTCAAATCCCGGCTGTTTTGCCACAGCGGTAGAGCTGGCACTTGCGCCGCTTGCCAAAGAGAGACTCCTTAGGAATGAGATTCATATTCATGCCATTACAGGCTCTACCGGGGCAGGAAGATCCCTCTCTCACACGTCTCATTTTAGTTACAGAGCGGGCAATGTGTCAATTTACAAGCCTTTTATCCATCAACACCTTGCAGAAATTGAGATGAGCCTTGAGTCAATTTCTGGATTGAGAATGCCAGCAATAAATATGATTCCGGTAAGGGGAGATTTTACCAGAGGAATTCTTGCAAGTATTTATACTGAAATTGATGAAAATCAAACTGTTGACAAGATTAGGGGGCTCTTTTCTGATTTATATTCCGACTCTCCGTTTGTGCACATATCTGATGAGGTCCTGAGTCTTAAAGAGGTAGTAAATACAAATAAGGCCCTTCTTCATATTGAGAGACATGGCAAATATGTATATATAACATCCATTATTGATAATCTTCTGAAGGGGGCTTCTGGTCAGGCTGTTCAGAATATGAACATAATGTTTGGATTTCCGCAGGATTTGGCTCTAAAACTTAAAGGAACAGCCTTTTAAAGATGAAAAATTTTGAAGTTTACAAATTATGGCCGGTAGAGCTGGCTAAAGGTCTCGGAGCAAAGCTGTGGGACAAGGATGGCAAAGAGTATCTGGATATGTATGGCGGACATGCTGTTATATCTATTGGGCACTCGCACCCCGGATATGTATCTGCAATTGCAGATCAGTTATCAAAACTGGGGTTCTACTCCAACTCAGTTATAAACTCTTTGCAGAGTGAACTAGCATCAAAAATGGGGGAGATATCGGGGTATCAGGACTACTCTCTCTTCATGTGTAATTCCGGAGCAGAGGCAAATGAGAATGCTATAAAGCTGGCCTCCTTCCAAACAGGTAAGAGTCGTTTACTTGCTTTCAAGGGAGCTTTTCACGGTCGTACCTCGGGTGTTGTTGCAGCTACAGATAATAAGGCTATCAGGGCACCATACAACAGAACGTCAAAAGTTACATTTATACCTTTGAATGATATATCTGCAGCTGAGAGAGAGCTGGCAAAGGGAGATTATGCAGCGGTAATAATTGAGGGAATACAGGGGGTTGCGGGGATAATTATGCCTCATGACAAGTTTCTGACAGATCTAAGACGCTTATGTGATAAGCATAAGGTTATTCTGATACTTGATGAGATCCAGAGCGGATGCGGAAGAACAGGCAGATATTTTGCGCACCAGTTTTCCGGAATCAGACCAGATATGATTACTGTCGCCAAGGGTATAGCAAATGGTTTTCCTGTCGGGGCAGTTTTCATCTCTCCAAAAATAGGTGCTGTTGCGGGGATGCTCGGGACTACATTCGGAGGAAACCATCTGGCATGTGCTGCTGCTCTTGCCGTAATTGATGTAATGGAAAGAGAGGAGTTGATGAAAAATGCAACCATAATTGGAGATTATATTGCAGAGAATATAGGAAATTCTGTTTCGGTAGCAGAGGTAAGGGGAAGGGGACTTATGTTGGGTATTGAGCTAAAAGAGGGGTATGAGAAAATTAAGGAGAGACTTCTTTTTCAAAAATTTGTCTTCACCGGCTCTGCCGGCAGCAATGTCATCAGGATCCTGCCTCCTCTAAATTTAACGATTAAAGAGGCAGATATATTCATTTCAGCATTTAAAGAATTAGAAAAAGAGATACAATGAGAGTTTTTACTAAAATGTCAGATATAGGTACAGTCGCAAATGCGCTGGACCTTGCCTGGGATGTTAAAATCAATCCCTTTAAAGATAAAGAGCTGGGAAGAGACAAAACACTCCTGATGATCTTCTTTAATTCAAGCCTGAGAACCAGATTAAGCACACAAAAGGCGGCAATGAATTTAGGAATGAATGTTATAGTCTTAGATATAAATCAAGGAGCCTGGAAGCTGGAGAGTGAACTGGGTGTAGTAATGGATGGAGATAAACCTGAGCATATTTTAGAGGCTATTCCTGTTATGGCCTCATATTGTGACATTATTGGGGTCAGGTCATTCGCAAACTTAATGAGCAGAGAGCAGGACTATTCAGAGGAGATAATAAGTCAGTTTATCAGGCTATCAGGTAAGCCGGTATTCAGTATGGAGTCAGCTATACGGCATCCGTTGCAGAGTTACGCAGACGTTATAACAATAGAGGAATATAAAAAGGTGCAAAGACCCAAAGTAGTTCTTACATGGGCTCCTCACCCCAGGGCACTTCCCCAGGCAGTTGCAAACTCTTTTGCAGAGTGGATAAACAATACGGAATATGAGTTTGTAATAACTCATCCGCAAGGATATGAGCTTGCAGATGAATTTACGGCAAATGCCAGGGTTGAGTACGACTGGAAAAGGGCGTATGAAGGGGCACATTTTATTTATGCGAAAAACTGGTCGGCCTATACGGGGAATAATTATGGCAAGATACTCCATATGGATAGATCATGGACAGTGGATAGCGAGAAGATGGCTTTGACTGATAATGCCTTCTTTATGCATTGTCTGCCGGTGAGGAGGAACATGATAGTAACTGATGAGGTTATTGACTCTGAATCATCAATTGTTGTCCACCAGGCTTCAAACAGAGTAGTCTCAGCTCAGGCTGTTATCAGAGAGATGTTGAAAACCCTTTAAGAAAAATGATATGAAAGTGCTCAATGTTGTTAAAATAGGTGGCAATGTAGTTGATAATCCTGATTCGCTGGAAAGGTTTTTGAAAATGCTGAACTTGATGGAGGGTCCCAAGATTCTTGTCCATGGAGGAGGTGTTCTGGCAAGCGAGATGTCAGCTAAGCTAGGGATTGAAACCATTATGAGAGAGGGTAGGAGAGTTACTGATCTTGAGACTTTGAAGATTTGCACAATGGTATATGCCGGATGGATAAACAAAAGTATTGTGGCAGCTCTTCAGAAGATTGGATGCAACTCTCTTGGTCTCTGTGGTGCAGATGCTGCAGTTGTTCCTGCAAAGAGACGCTCTCCAGAGCCAGTTGATTTTGGCTATGTTGGAGATGTTAATCCTGCAGAGGTTGACTCAGGATTTATAAATAGCCTGCTGGGAAGAGGTATTACACCAGTTTTTGCTCCTCTGACTTATGAGAGAAGTGGGAGCATCCTGAATACAAACGCAGATACAATGGCTTCATCTCTTGCAATAGCGATGTCTCACCACTACTATACCAGGCTGATATTCTGCTTTGAAAAGAGAGGTGTTCTGAGTGACTTTGCAGATGAGGAGAGCGTCATACCTCTTATAAATACCGGCTCTTATTTGCGACTTAAAAGTAGCGGCACTGTATCCGCTGGTATGATACCAAAGATTGACAACGCCTTTTCTGCCCTTAGTAGTGGAGTATCAGAGGTATTTATAAAGCATTGGTCTGAAATACTCGTTAATGGGGGTACAATGTTGAAAATATAATGACAGAATACGATTCAAATAGAATTGCTCTTGCTGCTGCAGAGCTTTTGAGAAAAATGGTAGTAATTCCATCATTCTCAGGCGAGGAGTCCGAGGTTGCAGATTTGATTGAGGCAAGGCTTAGGAGCGAAGGGGTTAATGTAAACAGGTGGGGAAATAATTTATGGGCACTGGCTTACCAGAGCGATGACTGTATGCCTGTTATTATGATGAACTCTCACATTGATACTGTACGAGCCTCATCATCATATACATTTGATCCGTTTAACCCGGATGGGGAGTCGGGTAAAGTAAGAGGTCTGGGCAGTAACGATGCAGGAGCATCGGTTGTTTGTATGACTGAGAGTTTTCTTCAGCTCAGGAGGGAGCGGCTTCCATTTAATATTATGCTGGCACTTAGTGCAGAAGAGGAGAACTCCGGCCCGGGCGGGATGAGAGCACTATTTCCTCTTTTACCGAAGCCTGCCTGCGCAATTATAGGGGAGCCGACAAAAATGGAGGCTGCAATAGCTGAAAGGGGACTTCTTGTTATTGATGCCGTTGCTAAAGGAGTGAGCGGTCATGCTGCCAGAGAGGAGGGTGTAAACGCAATACTGGCTGCTTGCAGAGATATTGAGAAGATAATGTCATTCAAATTTAATAAAGAATCCAATCTTTTTGGAGCGGTCAAGGTGAGCATTACCAGGATAGAGGCTGGCAGAGAGCATAATGTAATACCTGATAAGTGTCATTATACACTTGATATCAGGCCTAATGAGCTTTATTCAAATGAAGAGATATTCAGCACTCTGGAGGGGCTTTTAGAGAGTACTCTTAAAGCAAGATCTTTCAGTAATAAATGTTCTATGACCCCTGAGGGGCATGAACTTATTCAATGTGCCAAGAGATGCGGAATAAAGAGTTATGTATCTCCAACAACTTCAGATTGGATGCGGATATCTGTCCCTGCTATAAAAATGGGACCGGGTGATTCTTCAAGGTCTCATAAGGCAGATGAGTATGTTACTGTTGAGGAGTTGAGGATGGGTATTGAGGGTTATATGAATTATATTAAGAATTTAAATCTGCAGAGATGAATTTACTTTGGAGCAAAGGGGGAGACCCCCACCTAAAGGTGAGAGAATTTACAGTTGGAAGAGATCGCGAACTTGATATGCTTTTGGCAGAGAGCGATATTGAGGGTTCTATCGCCCATGTAAATATGATTAGCACCATTGGGCTGCTTAACGAAAATGAGGCTGAGACCCTTGTTAAGGAGCTTGAAATTATGGCAGATGAAGTGAAGAGAGGTGAGTTTGTATTAGAGGATGGTGTAGAGGATATTCACTCTCAGGTAGAGATTAATCTCACTAAAAGAGTTGGAGAGCTTGGGAAAAAAATCCACTCAGGGAGGTCCAGAAATGATCAGGTATTGGTGGACATTAAACTATTTCTAAAAAAGGAGATTAGAAAAATACTTAATGAAACAGACTCTCTGTTTGATACCCTAATTTCACTTAGCGAAGAGAACAGAGATGTGCTTATGCCGGGATATACACACAGCCAGATTGCAATGCCCTCCTCATTTGGACTGTGGCTGGGAGGCTATGCAGAGACACTCGCAGATGATTTATGGTCCCTTCTTGCCGCCTGGAATATTGCAGATCAGAATCCTTTGGGTTCTGCAGCCGGATATGGCAGTTCTTTTCCGCTTGACAGGGAGATGACAACATCGCTGCTTGGCTTTGGCAATCTTCATTATAACTCTGTCGCAGCACAGATGAGCCGGGGAAAGAGCGAAAGGGCACTCGCTTTTGCCTTATCATCAATAGCCTCTACATTGAATAAGCTGGCTTCTGACTCTATCCTCTTTATGAACGGCAATTATGGATTCATATCCTTTCCTGACGATGTTACAACAGGCTCAAGCATAATGCCTCACAAGAAAAATCCTGATGTCTGGGAGCTCGTCAGAGCTCATTCTAACAGAATTCAAAGCCTCCCAAACGAGATAGCTCTTCTTACAACTAACCTTACACATGGTTACCACAGAGATTTTCAGCTTCTGAAGGAGATACTGTTTCCGGCTTTGAAATCATCACAAAATATAATTGAGATGTCAAACTTCATGTTGGGAAAAATGGTCGTTAACAAAGAGATACTTAATGACAATAAGTATGATTACCTGTTTACTGTTGAGGAGGTAAACAGAAGAGTTATCTCAGGAATCCCCTTCAGAGATGCATACAGAGAGGTTGGCAATGAGGTAGAGATGGGTACTTTTAGTGCAGAAAAGAGGATTGCCCACACTCACAAGGGGAGTATAGGCAATCTTTGCACAAGCGAAGTAGTTTCAAAGTTTAAGTCAATCGCATCAATGTTTGGCAAGTAGAGAGTTGATTAGAATCCAATAGAGAATTCATATTTGCCAAATAGCAGGAATGCTATTGCCAGTGTCAGCAATACATTGAATGTTTGTGCAATAAGAAATGCAGCAGTATATCTGTTGTTCTCTTTTCCAAAGACCTTTCTGAAATCGGTCTCTAGGCCAATGGCTACAAATGCAACAGAGAAGAGTGTCTCTCTCAGGGCCTTTGCTGCTCCGCTAAGCCCTTTTGCTGTTGCCGGTTCAAGAAGGAAGCTGAAAACCACTGATGCCAGCATAAATCCGATAACAAATTTTGGAAACCTGTCCCATAAAACAGATGCAGAGGGTCTGATCTCTTTATTAGATCCCTTTAGAGACCAGTATATTGAAATAGCAAAGGCTGCAACTCCAAGTAGGGCATTTTGCGAAGCCTTTATAATAACGCTTTGTGATTCAGCGATATCTCCAAGGAATTTACCTGAAGCTACGACCGCTCCTGTTGTGTCAATTGTTCCACCAAGCCATGCTCCTGCAACCTCCTGAGTCAGGCCAAGCAGTTGTGCAAGATAGGGCATTATATACATCATCGGAACAGCAACAACCAACACCAGAGAAACCACAAATGACAGTTTCTTTGAGTCCCCTTTCATAGCTCCGCTGGCAGCAATAGCCGCTGATACTCCGCAAATAGACACGGCAGTTGATAGCAGTACCCCCATCTCCTTATCTATCCCCATCTTTTTAGCGAGCCAGAATGAGAAGTTCCATACCAGAACAATTACAATTATAGCCTGTACCATTCCCAGAGATCCGGCCTTCATAATCTCTCCAAAAATAATTGTCGTCCCCAAAACAACAAGGCCTGCCTTTATAAAGAATTCACTTCTGGCGGCTGGTTCCAGCCATTTTGGAAGACCAAAAAAGTTTCTGATAATCAGCCCTATTGCCACAGAGAAAAATACAGCCTCAAAACCGACCTGTTTTATTGGAGCGAGAGTGCTAATATATTGAGCTAAAAATGAGAGCCCGTAAATAAATATGAAAGAGGCAGGAAACCATTTCATCTTTACATCAAGCAACCATAAACCCACATAGCTAAGGCCAAAAATTATAAAAAATTTAGTCACCTCAAAGGGAACCTTTGCAAACCAGGCGGGGTAGCCATCAGGAAATTGATACTTCACCTTGCCTAATGAGGGTACAAAAATTACAAGAATGACTAGTATTGCACCCATAATGGTGGCAATCCAATCCTCATTCTTGAATTGCAAGAAGAATTTTTTCATTTTGATTAAGTTTTAGTAATTGTCGTTGAGTTGACACAAATATACCGTAAAAATATTTATAGTAAAACGGTTTACTAATATTATTTAAAAAAAGCTAACCAAATCTCTTTAGGTTAGCTTCTCTCTGTTACGGAGTTCTAAGTCTGTCACCGGCACTGTTTTTTACAGCCCTCTTCCATATTTCTGTATATCCCGGGAAATCGGGTGTGGGTGGTATTTTATCAGAGTGGCCATTATTCTTGAATGTCCCGTCTTGATTTTGCTTTTTTGTGTTGCCGTCAATATATTTCACCAGCAGATACTCGTCCAGCTTTTTCCATTTCCGGAATAGTTCATTTGCAGATTTAACCGAGAACTCTGTTGTCAGATCAGATACCTTCTCTGGGTTACTCTTGAGCATTTCAACAGCATTTTTGTCAATATCGGCCACCCTTGCCATAATCTCCTTCTCATGGGTATCAATTACAGACCTCACCTCTGCGCCTATATGGTTGTATCTAAGGTATGCAAACTGAGCTATTCTGTTTGTTATCCAGAACATAGAAGTAGGCGAGTACTCCAGCATTGAGCCATTACCCAAAGCATAGTTCTGTGATATTGCCTTGGAAGAGGTATATATTGGTGTAAGGGGAGATGTTGCCGCATCGTCAACGGCAAACCAGAAAATTCCGCCAATCTCATTTGGAATATTTGGACGAGACTCTCCGACAAACCAGAAGCCGGTCTGTTGAGTAGCGATAGCTCGTTCATTTATATACTTTTCTCCGTCAACATCAAATCCCATAGGTCTCCATCTGTATGGAAGCGAGTTTCCGCCAGCTCCTATATCCAGCGTCATATCCATAGCTGTTCCCTCATAGTGATCCCTCATCATATCTGCAACATCCTTCACGCTTAGTTTTGCTTTTGCCTTAACATAAAGAGGCATTCTGTTCCTGAGGTTGTGACCAAGTGCATAATCCAGATATTTACTCATATCCTCAGAAGAGTGTTTATTAAAAAAACTCCAGACTCTTGCATCGCAACCTCTTACTGTGGCTCCGTCAGCAGGTCCGTAAGTGTCTGAAAAGCTGAAAGAGTCATCATCTCCGCTGTAAAGCCCCTGCTCTCTGGCGTGTGAGATAACATCCGGAGCGTATATGCAATTTTCCGGGTCGTTTTTGGGAAATGTAGTTATTCTTGCCTGATTCGCATGGGCCGATATATATCCGTCCGGTATCCTTATGGCAACCCAAACGGCACCTTTATTCACATTCTTTCCGTTTACCATCTTTGGTGCCTTCCCAATTATCTCAAGGAACCAAACCTCTTTTTTGTCGGCAATTGAGATAGACTCACCAGAGGAGGCGTAACCATACTCATTCGCAAGAGTGGTTATGACATTTATAGCTTCACGTGCAGTCTTTGCTCTCTGGAGTGCGATATACATTAGTGAACCATAGTCCACAATGCCTTGAGGATCAAACTGAGTTTCCACTCCACCCCATGTGGATTCTCCAATTACCACCTGATGTTCATTCATATTGCCTACAACATTATATGTGTGAGAAGCCTGAGGAATTTTTCCCAAATACCTCTCTTTACCCCATTCAAAAACATCAAGCATTGCCCCTTTAGGATATTTTGCGGCAGGGTAGTGGACAAGAACGCCGTATCTTGTGTGTGAGTCCGCCGAATAGCTTACCATATTGCTACCGTTGGCAGACGCACCTGACGTTATCAGAAGATTAGTACAGGCCATACCTGTGTAGAAAAAGATTGCTGTAAAAAGCAGAGTTGCAGTAATTCTCTTCATATTTAAAAAAATTTGGGCTAAGATAACAAATCCATATCTATTTGCCACTCTCATGTTTTTTGGAAAATCAATCCAAAATATTTTGGAGAATTGAAAAAAGTGCATACCTTTGCAGCCCGTTTGAGAAAAAACGGCTAGTTCATTGACATTTTGAGAGAGATAATAGAGGTAAAGAAAATACAATAAATATAAATTTAGTCTGTTAATTTTAGATTAAGGGACTACAATTTCGAGCGTTTTAAGAAGTTACTTAAGGGCGAACGGAGGATGCCTTGGCTTCTATGGGCGAAGAAGGACGTGGTAAGCTGCGAAAAGCTGCGGGGATTTGCAAACGAGA